>JABAHQ010018832.1_pt2 | contig 32626 bp, 8 predicted proteins | sample 7062091 | NCBI WGS metagenome assembly JABAHQ01 (sample SAMN14534359, study PRJNA622989) | marine sediment metagenome | biome: marine biome [ENVO:00000428]; feature: marine pelagic biome [ENVO:01000023]; material: deep marine sediment [ENVO:00002113] | place: India: Gulf of Kutch | collected... | reverse complement strand
AGGCGGCGATGCCGGATTCGATACGATTGTAATCCAACCCGGTGATTACACTGAGAAGATTTATACTGCTACTGGACCGCAATCCGGTTCTATTTCTCTCGATGGTACGGTTATCCAATACGCCGGTGTGGAACCCCTGACGGATCTGGATGGTGATGCAAACATCATTGTATTTAATCTGACGGCCGGAAATGATACGGATGCCACACTGACCAGTTCTTCCGCCACAGATTTTACCTTAGACGGTTCCACCTTTGAGCTGACCAACTTTACGGTCACCGGAGCCACTACCTCCGTAACCATCAATCTCGGTTCAGGTAATGACACGATTACCTTGGATGGTTTAAGCGGAACCAATATTGACAATATTTTGACCATCCAGGGTGGTCTCGGCGACGATACGATTAAGTTGGACGATGATTGGGGCGTGGGAGTTACGTTGGAGGAAACCGGCGGCGAAGGAACCGATACGCTCGACTTTGGTCCGTTCAGTGACGGCACTGATACGATCGTCATTCTTCCCCAAGGCGGTGGCGACATCGACATCGACGGTAGCGACGGCAGTTCGCTGACCCTCGATTCCGCCAACAAGAGTTTTGAAGATATCATTAACGCGGATATCGATCTCGCCGGACTGACCGGTACGGTGCAGGATGAAATCGTCGGCGGGCTCGAGGATCTGGTCGACTTCATCAAAACGCTGGCCGATCTCGGCGGCATGGCGGCGACCCTGCCGCTCATCGGCGGTAATGCCGAGGTCGCGGTCTCCAAGGCCCTCGATCTGGCGGAATCCATCGATGAAATCCGCCTGGAAGTCGAACGCTTTTTCAACGATACCGCTCTGCCCGTCAAAACCACCGGTGAACTGCTCGACTACCTGAACGGCATTTTCGACAGCTCCGTCCGGACCCTGTCGAATTTAGGGCCGTCCATTCTGTCTCCCGAGCCGCTATTGGACAGTATCGCCGCCGGTGACGAATTTGAATTCTCCCTGGATTTGGACGGCGATACGTTCAGCGTCGTCATTGATGTGGATGCCAATCCCATACCGCAGTTGAGCGGCGGGGACACGGTTGTCACCACCGGCTTTGATACCAGTCTGGGAGCGGATCCCAATAATATCGATCCCGAAGATCTGACGTTGACCAACCTGGTGAACGCCATCAAGCTCAGCCTCGCCACCCTTCCCGGAACTTCCGGTAAGATCATCGCGGATGTCAGGGATGAACGTATTATTTTCCAGGTGGTGGACCCGGACCTTGAGACGTTTTCTGTTGAAGGGTTACAGGAGAGTATCAGTAAACTCGGTTTTGAAAACGCCGTTCCCATCCTGCTCGACAACGTGCAGGAAATCCTGCGGGACCTCGGCGACCTGAATCTTTCGGTGGCGTCGGGCATATCGCTGGGTGTGACGTTTGAAAGCGGACTGCCCAAATTGAGGTTCGATGTCGACTACCGCGCCGACCGGACCAGCGAGTTCTTCTATAACCTGGGCGAGGAGGCCCAGTCGTTGGGACTCAACTTCGATCTCGAAACCAAAGTCGAGGTTGAAGCGGCCATGGTCTTCGATTTCCAACTGGGTCTTGGCTTGACATCCAGCGGAGTGGATTTCTTCCTGGATATCGATGAATTGAGAGCGGGACTCTCAAGCACGGTTTCCGCTGAAACCATAACCGATCTCGGATTCAATATCGGTTTCCTTGACGTCAGTGCGGACGGCTCCCTCAACCTGGATGCCGGCATCACTTTGGATACCACGTCGTTTACCAACGAAGGCATCGCGGATTTAACCACGCTGGCCGGAAGCTTGAATACCGGCAATCTGGATTTGACGGGGTCCAACGGCACCGGTTCTCCCGACTTTGCCCTGACTCTTAATATTGAAGTGTCCGCCCAATCCGATGTGGGCGGTTTTGCCGCCACCGGATCTCTCACCGCATCAGGCGATCCTCTCGCCAGCGGGGCCAATATCACTTTGACTCCGGCGGGAGATTTCAGCCAGTTCCTGGATTTCAACAACCTCAACGCCGCCGGCGTGATTTCACTGCTGGGTCAATTGTCCAGCTGGCTCGACGGCATGTCCGAAAGCGAACTGTTTTCTTCACTGGAGATACCGTTTATCCAGGGAGGACTGGACGCCATTCTGAATTTGAAGGAGGTATTGGACGATACGCTCCTGTTTGATGACGGCGCGGATAATGAAAAAGACGGCTCCGATAAACTGGTCACCGATCTGAACGCCGCGCTGGCGGATTCCGGCCTGGACGAGTTCATCCGCGCCCAGGGTGACGGTTCCGCGATCACCCTGGTGGCCGTCGACCCGGAAGTCACCAATTTCAGCATCACCAAGAAACTGGGCAACGATTCTGAAGGCAATCCTCACGATGACGGCGGGTTTACGGATCTTGGTTTTGTGAACACCAACGCCAACGCCAGCGGCGATCCCCTGGAGATCGTCGGCGGTGCCGCTGTGTTGCTGGGACGGTTGTCCGGCCGGGCCGGCTTCTCCGTGACCGTGTTCCGGCCTTCGGGCGACGTGACCGAGGACGTGCATGTTGAAACCGCTGATACGGACTCCAATGTCGGCATCGGTGACGACGTGGCCAAACTGGTGGACGCCAATAATGTCGCCACCTTTGATTCCGCGCAGGAACTCGCCCTGCGCCTCGCGGATATCATCACCCTGGGAACCATCGGCTATGATACGACCGGCGATGTCCTCACTTATGACATTGCCTTTACCGACGTGCCGTTGTTCAGTGTGGAACTGCCCACCGATTTCGAACTGGATCTTTCGCCCATCGCCAATATCCAGAGTGATACCCGGTTGATCATCGACGCCCAGGGGGGAGTGAACCTGACCCTGGGGTTTGATCTCAATCAGAACCCCGCGGGAAGCAGTGTTATTGAAGACGCCTCAACCCTGGAAAGTCTCGGTGTCGATGTGAAGCTGGAGGAAGCGGCGGTGGCGGACAGCAACCCGCGTGAGGTGGTGGGTGTGCTTTCCGGTGACGCCAGCTTTGACGTCAGTGTGAACAGCGGCGCTACGGTGGCGACAGTCACCATTCTGGGAGCCGACACGGAAAACAACATTACTCTGGACGGCGTGTCCAGCACCGCGTTGCTCAAGGATATCAACGATGCAATCGACGGCACGGCCCTGAACGGAAAAATCGTGGCCGAGGCGGACGGCGATACCGTGGTCCTGAAGGGCATCGGCGCGACCACGCAGTTTACGGTCACCACCACCACCGCGGACAACGCGTTCCGGGAACTGGGTATTCAGGAAAGTACGGAAGCCACCCTGGTGGATGGCGACCTGATCGTCCGGGCGGCGAAGGATGTTCCCAAATTCGTGGGACAGTTGTCCGGTGACGCCGTCTTTACCCTGAATTTTTCGGGTGACGCTACCCCTTATGAGGTCACGATATTCCAAACCCAGACCGTTGATCCGGGTACTCCGGCTTACAACAACCGCAATATTCTGGATCTCATCAATGATGTCCAGAACTCGGTGGACATTGCCCTGAGCAGTTCCGGTCATGAAGTGGAAGTGACCTCGGAAGGCGGCAAGCTGGTGTTCACCCGCGTGGGCGCCACCACGCTGGGTTCTTCGGACAATTTTACGATCACCCCGGGCGCCAACGCGAATGAGCTGGGAATCAACGGCCTGCTCACCTCCGGTGAAGCGGACATGATCATCACCATCGACGATGGTACGCAGTACGAGGTCATTCTGGACGATGTGACCACGATTCTGGAATTGAAAACGCGAATTAATTCGGCCACCAGCGGGAATGTGACGGCGTCCATCACCGTGGACGACCCGGAAGGGGAACCCACCCCGGCGGACGAATCGGGAACCAGCCTCACGCTGGTCGATAACACGGCTCCCGCCCCGCCCACTCCGGCGAGCGGCAACTTTATGGTGGACATGGCGAACGGATCGCTGGCTTCGATTCAACTCGGACTTCTGGGGACGGACGCCAATCCGCTGGATGATGGGGATGTTCCCGACGGAAAAATCATCGGCGGCACCATCGGCGGCGCCACTCTGCTGGACCGGTTCTTCATCACCGCACCCGATCTGACCAGCGTCATTGACGGCAGTCTGGAAGTTCAGGCCGGGCTTCTGGTGGAGGGCATCGAAGTTCTCAATCCGGGCGGAACGGAAATCACCTCGGATGGTTTTTCATTCAAAGATCGCCATGTCGGTAAAGACATAGTCATCAAAGACGTCCTGGGCTTTAACGATGGAACTTATGGAATTACCGCAGTGGATGAAGGCACCAACACGGCCACCCTGGACGGCGCGGCGGGTTCTCAGGGTCAGGTGGGAGGTGTCGGGATTATTGAGACCGGTGTTCAGGCTTCGGCCGATTTCGGATTTGTCGGTATTAATCTGGACGGCACCGTGGACCTGGGCGCGGAATTATCGCTGGGCTTCAATACCGGCGCCGCGGCGCTGGCGGACGGCAAACTGACGCTTCAGGAACTGGTGGACGGCCTCGGCGACATCATTGGTCCGACGGGATTGATGGCTCCGCCGAGCCTGACCGGACTGCCGAGCGTCACCCCGTTGACGGTGGGAGACTTCGGTGAAATCGATTTGACGGTGAGCCTGTCCTCGGGATCGGCGGACTTTTCCGCCCTGACCGGTTTGTTAGGCGCCAGTCCGAATCTGAATATCCAGGTCCTCACGCTGGGCGATCCTTTCATGAAAACCCGGCTGGAGCAGGCGAGTTACACCCGGGTCACTGACACGCAGTTCACCCTGACCGGCGATTTGACCCCGCATCTGCCGGACGGCACCACCCTGCGGTTTGTGGATAGCGGAACCAACCATGATGTGGTCTTGGATGCTCCCGTGCATGTGGGCGGAACCACCACGGTCAACGTTATTCCGGATGGCGGATTTGTTCTGCCGGCCGACTTGAGCGGATTGGATGACGTCATCCTGTTGCCCAAGGTCGATATCAGCACCACGGACCTCGATGAGCTCCTCAATTTTGAAGATTTCAGTTTCGAAGACATTCTGGCCGCATTGCAGGCGTTTACGGCATTTCTCGGACAGTTTGAAGCTTTTGGTTTCCTTGACACGGATTTGCCGGTCCTCAACGAAAGTATCAACGACTTGCTGGGTTATGCCGATGATTTCCTGGCCAGGGTCAATGAGGCACAAAGCAATCCCGCCGGCAACCTGCAGATTCTGGAAGACAAGCTCAACGAAGCCATGGGCATTGCAGAATCCAGCCTTCAGGATCTTCTGGGTATCCTGGGAATTGTCGATCCTTCGATGGATGACGTATTCGATCTGGGTTTTGATGCCGCCAATGACATGCTCACCTTTGAATTCAACGTCGGGACCAGTTTCAGTGAGGAGTTTGGATTCAATATTCCCGGACTTGATTTCGGTGGGGACTTACTGAATCTGGCCAGCTCCGGCGGCTTGTTCGCCGAAGGGGCGGTGATGTTGACCCTGGCTCTGGGCATCGACCTTGCCACGTTTGATATTTCCGATCCGGGAGCCAGCCTGTTCATTCTCGATGAAACCGGATTCGACGCCACCCTGAGTGTCGGGGGTGACGATATCGCGATCAATGCCGGTGTGGGACCGTTCGCATTGGCCATTGCCAGCCTGCCTACCCAAAACTCGTTTGTGCAACTGGACGGCACCGCTTCGGCCGGACTGGATTCATCGGTATTTACCGGTGGCCGGGTTTCGTTCAACTCGATCTTTGACAATCTGAGTCTGGCGAATTTCGATGGCACCCTGGGCGGAACCATTTCCGGCGCCTTGCCGGTCTTTTTCCCGAATGATTCCATTCATCTCGGCACGATCACCGTGGGTGAGGAAGTGGGCGCAGACCTGGGACTACTGGAAAACATCGACAGCCTGTTCTTCAAGACCGAAGCCGGTCAGGTTCCCACCCCGAACGTGGACCTGGTGGTCGACGTCCATGAAATTGTTGAAGGCATCACCGGATTCGATCTCTCCAATTTCGACCTGTTCAGCAACATCTTCCTGGCCATTGACGGACTGGACACAGTCCTCGGTTTTGTTCAGGATTTGATTGGCGGGCAGATAGGTAATTTCACCCTTCCTCTGATTGGTGACGATCTGGCCAAGGGCGCCGGCTTTATCGAAGATTTGCGCAACGATCTGATTCAGCCTCTGCGCGATGCGGTTGAAACCGCTCAGGATGCCGCGCAGGATTTTGCCGATCCGGATAAAAATATTATTTCGGCTCTGCTGTTTGACCTGCTTGGACCCGGCGGCCTCGACATTCTCAAGCCGCTCGATGAATTTGGTGACAATGATTCTCCCAATGATTATATCGGCCTGGATACCAATCTCGACGACTTCCTGTTCAACCCCGGTTCGGGAGTGGAACTGGAAGATATTTCCATGGCATGGGATGTGAAGCTGGGAACCGTTCTGGCCGATTTGAGTACCGACATCGGATTTGATCTGGGTATCCCGGGTCTCGGCCTCGAAACTGAAGGCGATATCACCCTGGGCGTGGAATGGGAACTGGATCTCGGTTTTGGATTGAGCTTTGAAGACGGATTCTTCTTTGATGTCAGCGATCCGCACGAATTGTTGTTTGATTTCGATGTCACGCTGCCCGCCAGTATTGTCGGAACCCTGGCGTTCCTGGAACTGCGGGGAACGGATAAATCCCTGGATTTCGATCCCGGGGCCGGCACGGACATGCGCAACACCGGTCTGGGCGCCACCTTCAAAGTGGACCTCTTTGATGATGGTGGGGGCGGTGACGGGAAAATCGGGTTCACCGAATTCGGTGACCTGGGTCTGAATGCCGGTGTCGCCGCGTCGGCCACCGCCGCGCTGGGTCTGGAGTTGGGCCTGAGCGGGGAACTGTTCTCGGAAATATTTGGTGAAGGCGCCGGAGATGTCATCGCCGGTTTTCCGAAAGTCACCAGTGACTTCCTGTTCCTGTGGGAACTCGGCAGCCGGGTTGCTGGCGGGTCGCTTGAGGATATCGGAAATAACAGCACCTTCCTGTCCTTCGGGGATTTGGGAAATCAGGGATTCGCCGCCATTCAGGAAGGCCTGCAGGTCGTCGCCTTTGAGAATGTCGCGCTGGACCTGGGAACCTTCCTGAGCGAAGTTATCGGCCCCATCGTTGACGAGGTTTCCAAGTTTACCGGGCCGATTCAACCGATTATCGATTTCATCACCTCGAATATACCGATTATCGGTCAGCTCGGCCTGGATGTCACCTGGCTGGATCTGGCCAAAGCGTTGGCGGGAGACAAGTTTGATGTCGGTTTGATCGAATCCATCGCGGAAATCATCACCTTGATCAACAATATCGCGGATATTTCCGGTGTGGGCAGCGTCGCCCTGCCGATCGGCGATTTCCCGGTTTATGACATCCGCGCCGGTGGGGCGGGATTCAGCACCGCTTCCTTGTGGGATCCCAGCAACGACACCAGCCAGACCTTTAACGATGCCCAGTCCGGAGGGTTCCTCAATGACGCCATCGGTGCTCTGGGCGGTATCGAGAATGCCTTAAGCGATCTGGCGGGCACCTTCGGTGGCGGAAGTGACGAACAAAATGCGGTGAACACGCTGGGTAATGTGGTCGACGGAAGTTCCGCCGGCGGGTTCTCCTTCCCCTTCCTGGAGGATCCGACTCAGATCTTCGGACTGCTCATGGGCAATCCCATCGACCTGGTTGTTTACGATATGGCTCCGCTTGAACTGGAATTTGAATTTTCCCAGTTCTTCTCGATCTTTGGACCTCTCGGTGTGTCGATCGGTCTGATCGTGGAAGTGATGATCGATACCGCCTTTGGTTATGATTCCCAGGGTATTCAGGATTTCGTTGAAGGCGGTTTCCGAAATCCGCTAGACCTGTTCAACGGATTTTTTATCAGTGACAGTCCCAAGTTTAACGGCGTCGATGATCCGGAACTGGTATTCGGCGCGCAACTGGTCGCGGCCGCTGAATTGAACCTGGGGGTCGCCAAAGCCGGTGTGGCGGCGGCTTTCGGTTTCCAGATTCTGTTTGATTTGTTCGATCCGAACAATGACATGAAAATACGGATTTCTGAAATCATCGGAAATATCGCCAACCAGCTAAGGGCGCCCACCGATGCGGAAAAACTGCTGGCTCCGCTGGCTATTTTCGATGTCCGAGGCGAAATCTTCGCGCGGCTGTTTGCGTTCCTGGATATCAATCTGGGATTCTTCTCCTTTTCAAAAGAATTCCCGATCTTCGGTCCGGTGACCCTGCTCAGTTTTGAAATCGATTTCTTCCGGCCGCCCATCCTGGCGAGCGAGCAGGAAAATGGGGATCTGCTCATTCATACCGGTGAATTTGGCGACCAGCGGCTGCTGGGCAACGCCACCGATATTTCCGAGCACATTATTATTGAGAGCAACGGAACCTCCGGCGATTTCGTCAATGTCCGCGTCAAAGGCGGTGGCCTGCGGGATTCACTGGGCGACGATTCCACCAGTTTCCTGGATTACCAGGTTAAAAAAGGCAGCAAGATCATTATTGACGGCGGCGAAGGCAATGACCTGTTCGATCTCACTGGATTTACCGAGGACGAAGTATTGTTCGAAATCGACGGCGGTTCCGGGGATGACGAAATTCTGCTGGCCGGCGCCGCGGCGACCGGGGTTGCCGGAAAATTCTCCACAATCCGCGGCGGCCGGGGCGATGACACGATTCAGGGCAGCGGCGGTAACGACATCATTATCGGCGGTCTCGGCAATGACAACATCATGGCCGGTGACGGCGATGACCTGGTATTCGGTGATGAGGGCGAAATCGGCACGGATTCCGTGCGGGCCGATGTCGCCCCCACCGACGGAGCGGATACCATTGACGGTGAGGACGGCGAGGATATTTTGATCGGTGGCGGTGGCAGTGACACCATCACCGGCGGCGCCACGATGGGAGATGATTTGCTCATCGGCGGCGGCGGGGTGGTCTTCTTCGAGCCGGGCGAACTTAAAATCTTCGAAAACATTATCGCGATACAAGACGGCGGCGTCGACGATACCCTGAATTCCCTGTTCGATTCCAGCGCCGGCGATGACCTGACCGGCGGCTGGGGTTCCGACATCATCTACGGTACGGACGGGTCCGATACCCTGGTCGGCGGTGGCGATGCCGACATCATTTTCGGTTTCGGCGGAGCCGATGATATCGACGGCCTGGAAGGTAACGACATCATCTTCGGCGACGGCGGTATGCTGAATCCGCATGCGGCCGGATCCGGCACCAGCGACGGCGGCAACAGCGACGGCACCACGTTGCATGATACTTCCGCCACCTTCCTGTCCAATGTGGATATCGGCGATTACCTGTGGAACGTCGATGAAGGCAAATTCGTCCGGGTGGTTAATATTCTCGGCGATAACGAACTGGTCACTGATGCGGTGGATGACTGGTCAGGCGACGAATACCGGTTCTTTACTCCCGTGGCCACCAGCGGCGGCAGTGGCGATGAAATCCAGGGCGGCGACGGCCATGATCTGATCTTCGGCGGCGGCGGCAACGACCTGATCCAGGGCGGCGAGGATGATGACATCATTTTCGGCGGCGCGGGCGCGGATAAAATTTTCGGTGACCTCGGCCATGTGGATGGCGGCACCGGACAACTGATCGCCGACTCCGGCAGCGGCGCCGATAAAATTTTCGGCGAAGGTCAGCCCGACAAGATTCAGGGCGGTGACGGAATCGACCAGATCGACGGCGGCGCCGGTGCCGATATCATTAAAGGCGGCGGCGACAACGACCTGATCATTTTCAACAAGGGCTCCGACTTCCTGGATGGTGAAGAAGGCGGCGATACATTCATCTCCTCCTTCCAGGGGGGTAATTCGGTCTCCTTTGCCAGCCTCGTGGATACCGGCGGGTCCGGGGTGGACGTGTTTGTGGTGGTCGGAACCATTTTTGACGACCAGTTCCTCCTGCGCGCCAACAACGACGGTTCAGAAGCTTTCGTTGCCATGATCAACAATCAGGTGAACGTTGAACGGATCAATTACAACTTCACCGTTGAGCGCATTGTGGTCAACGGCAGCCTGGGTGACGATCATTTCGCGGTGGACGATACGGCCGCCGAAATTACCATGAACGGTGAGCTGGGCAACGATACCTTCCAGGTCGGCCAGCTGTTCCGCTCACAGCGGACTGCGGCGGACGCCAATATCTCCATTACCCCGTTTGACGATCAGTTTGCCACTATTGAAACGACCCGCGGTTTCCTGTCCAACGGCATCAGCGCGCCGATGACGATTAATGGCGGACTCGGCGACGATAATTTTACCGTTTTCCACAATAAAGCGGTATTGCAGCTCAACGGCGGAGAAGGCGACGATATCTTTGAGATCCGGGCGTTTGCCCTGGCCGGGTCTCAGGAGCCGCAACGCGAGCGGACGGATATCACCGGCGGCGCCGGCGCCGACCTCGTCCAGTACGCGGTGAACGCTCCCGTCAACATTGACGGCGGCGACGGTTTCGATACGCTGGTCGTCATCGGTACGGAATTCGGCGATGATTTCGTCATTACCGAGAACGGTGTCTTCGGCGCCGGTCTCAATGTCAACTTCGTCAATATCGAATCCCTGCGCGTCGACGGCGCGGAAGGTAACGACCGCTTCTTTGTGAAGAGCACGGGCGAGAATTTCATCACGGAAATTTTCGGCGGACTGGGTGAAGATACTTTCAATATGTCGGGAGACACCCCGCCCATCGTGAGCAACGATCTGCTGGGTCACAGCGGCATCATCCTGCAGGATGTGGAAAGTAACGATCCACGGTTCGACGACCAGACTATTTTCGGCATCTCCGCCAATGTAGCGGATAACGACGAGCCCTTCGCAGTGATCCGGCAAACCGGCGGATCCACCATCGTGACGGAAGGCTCCTCGGCCTTTGACTCCTACGAAATCGTACTCACCCGGGAGCCGGATACGGATATTCTGGTGAATGTCCTTGCGCCGATTCCCACGCCGGACGACCGGGAAAGACGGGCGATGTTCTTCCGGGTCGACAGCCCGGATATCGACCACGTGCTGGAGCAGGTGGATATCAACGGTTCCAACCTGACTCTGGTGTTCACTCCCACCAACTGGTTCATTCCGCAGGAAGTCCAGGTTTATGCCGACGATACCGCATTGACGGATAACGCCGGACTGTTCACGCGGCCGGATCTGGGAGATAACTTCGGCGTTCTGCCCGCGCCGTTCGATATGAACGACGATGCGTTTGAGGGCCTGCGCTTTGGGGTTATCAATCATTTGTTCCGGGCCGCCGCCCAGACGTTCTCAGGAACCCTGGCCGCCGTGGATAATGAAGCCTTTACGGCTACGATCAGCGATCTGGGAATCGATCCGGATGATCTGCTGGGACGCAAGATTTTCATCACCAATGGCCCGGGTGCCGGCCAGAGCCGGTTTATCGTGGGTGTGAGCGATTTGGGCGCGGATTGGGAACTCACCTATGACCGCGCTTTCAGTGAACCCACCCCTCCGGACAATACCAGCGAATACTTCATCACGATTGATGACGCCCTGGTAGGGAAGATGTCCTCTTTTGACGAATCGCCGGTGGGCCTGCCTCCTACCGACAATCCTGACGACCAGCGTTCGACCTTCACCGACAGTTCGGCCAACTTCCCGACGGCCGGCGAGGGTTTGACGGGCGCCATTCTGGAAATCGTAGGCGGGCCGGGCTCCGGTCAGCAGCGTTTGATTCTGGGTCACCTCCCAGGGGATGAGACGCAAACGTTGATCCTCAACGGTCCGTGGCGGACCGATCCGGTCGCCGGTGAGAGTATCTATCGTATCGAGCGCTACGACGGATTGGCGATTCCGAGCGTCCAGGTTCAAATCAATGACAACGACCAGGCCGGACTGATCCTCGACGAGACTCAGGGTATCGAGAATTTGAACAACATCGTTGGGGACTGGGATACCATCACCGCTCTCATTGAAGGCGGCGACGGAGACTACCTGGGCGAAAAAGACGTGGTCCAGGTTCGGTTGTCCGCCCAGCCGGCCGGTGACGTCACCGTGAACCTGCTGTTCAACGGCACCCAGTTGAACCTGACCGATCTGGGCGGCACGCCGCTCAGCTCGCTCCAGTTCACCAACGGCAACTGGGATACCTTCCAGCCGGTGGTGGTGGAAGCGAATGCCGACCTGCTCCGCGAAGGATTCCACACCAGCCTGATCGAGTTCCAGATCGAATCTTCCGATCTGTCCGATCCGGTGAATGACGGCAACTTCACTCTGAATCAGGTCGACGAATTTGAATCCATTCCGGAAGAAGCCCCGGTGTTCTTCGTCGGCCTCAGCCATACACCGACCGCGATCAATTCGGTCACGCTCAACGATTTGCCTTTGACGGAGGCGGATTCCGAAGGCCTGAACGGTAATTTTATCGTGCTCAGCAACAAAATCGTGTTTGTGGATAACTCCGGTCAACCGGTGGCGGTGAACGGCCAAATTGACGTGGACTTCGATTATCTGCGGCCCGGATTCGATACGGCTCTGCTGCAACCGATTCTCGCCCGCATCAGTGACTCCGATGCGCCCACCGTTCTGGTCCGTGAAACGGACGGATCGACCGACGTGATTGAGGTCAAAACCGGAGGCGCCGATCCGGAATCGATTAGTCCGCTGGCGTTTGCCATCCTAAATTTCCTGCATCCCACGATGTGGAACGATTCTTACGAACTGGTGCTGACCGGTCAGCCGACGGATGACGTGACGATCACGGTTACACCGGATATCACCAAGACCACACGTACCGGCGGTATTCGGCACGATCTGGTCCAGGTGGAAATTTCCAGCGCCGATGGACGGGTGGTGGACAATCTCGACGGCACTCTGACGGTAACCTTCACCTCCGCGGATGATGATTGGAACAAACCGGTGGTGATTGATGTCACTGCGATCGACGACGGGGTGGTCGACGGCGGCGATACCAAAGAATTCGCGCCCGGACCGAATACGCTGAGCCGGATTCTGGGGCCGGTGGTGGTTGAAGGTGCCGGCGGGCAGGGCTCGCTGGGAATCGGCGCGCCGGTCATGCTGCCGGGCGAAACCAACGTCAAGATCAAGACGGGTGATGTCGTTTCCGTTGCCGGTACGGAAGTAACGGTACTGACCGCTGACCTGGTCGCCATTCTGGCGGACTTCGAACTTCTCTCGGTAGACGAACTGGTCAACAAAACGATTGAAGTCACCGCCGCTCTGGTGCCCCTGTCTGATCCGGGTGATTTCGTTAATCTCTTCCACTCTTCGGTGGGTCAGTTCAGGTTGATTACCGATGTGACCGATCTGGGCGGCGGCGAAACCAAACTGACCATTAATGAGCCTTACGATCTCAACCTGGGCGACAATACGGATGAGCTGGAAAGCGATATTTTCAGTTATGCCATCACCGCCGAAAGCCTCAACTTCTTCGTCGATGAAACCACTCAGGTGGATGTCATGTTTGTTCATGACGAGGACAGCCCGGCGGACAGCGAAGGCTGGCTGACCCCGACGCGGCTGTTCGGCCTCAACTTGGGTCCGGATCTGGTGATCGGCGGCCAGCGCCGTTCCGGCGGTATCACTTACGGTGACCTGGAAGTGGTGGACATTGATCTCGGTACCGGCAACAACACGTTCCACGTCATGGGAACCCATACGCGGGAAGACGGCTACCAGACCTGGACATTGCTCAATACCGGCGATGACGTCGAATGGTTTGGCGTGCAGGGCGATACGGTGAATGTCCATCTGAACGCGGTGGATGAAACCACCGCCACCGGTACGGTGGCTACCGCCCAGAACGTGGACGCCGACCTCGGAATTTTTGAAACCACGGTAACTCTCGACCAGTCCTTTGCCGACGGCGAACTGGTCGGCCAACTGGTCAACATTGTGGCCGGCGGTCTGGAAGAAAACGGTGGCGAGGCGATCGGCCAGAGCCGCCGCATCCTGGATAATTCCGGTTTTGAGGTGACGGTGGACGGGGTCTGGGAATTCATCCCGAACGGCGAAAACTACGAAATCATTAATGAGGCGGACGGCGCGTTCGCGGTCAACACTCAGGGCGGCGACGACACCGTGGATGCTTCCAGCTCCAGTCTGGGTATCGTCATGTTCGGTGGATTGGGCGACGATACCCTGATGGGCGGTTCCGGCAATGATATCATTTTCGGTGACCGCGGCCGTGTCGATTACTTCAACAACGACGGCGCGATTGTCACCCGGCTGGGATTCGCTCCCGAACCGATTCTCGGGTTCGTGACCACCCAGGTCATCGACGATCCGGTGTCCCTCGTCACCATCGAGGACAGCGGGGCCAGCTTCCCGGTTCCGGATGAGGTGGCGGATGGAGTGGGCACGGAAGACATCGGCCTCGAAGGCCTCTTTGTCGATATCAATAATGGGGCCGGCTTCCTGCAGACCATTCGTCTGATCACCGGCAACACGGCCGACACGCTGACGATTTCCGAACCGTTTGATACCGATCTGGATCTCCCCGGACCGGTGCCCGGGAATGAAAGTGAATACCGGATTTCCACCATCCCTGAAGACCAGACCGATGGGGTTATCCGAGAAGCCAACCTGCTGATCACGGTGGACAACGATCTGGGTGGCGTGGACGACATTGACGCCGGGGAGGGGGATGACCAGGTCTTCGGTGGCGCCGGCGGCGATGATATCGATGCCGGGGTTGGAGAGGATGTGGTGGTCGGTGACGGCGGCCGGCTCGACCGGTCACGCGATCCGGCCGCGATGGACGACCAGTTTGAAAGCGAATTGGGCGCGGTCGTGATCGGCACCTTTATGGATCGACTGCGGACCATCAGTTTTGCGGATGGCGGAGTGGATACCCTCCGCGGCAGTGCCGGACGGGATTTCATCCTGGGCGGCCAGAGTGGCGACATCATCTTCGGCGATGGAGTCTATGGTGCATCTCCGGATACCGGCGACGTGATCATCGGTGATAACGGCGAGGTCGATTTTGCGGATGGCCTGGTCAATCATATTTTCACCACCGATACCACTGAACTGACGGGTGGAGCCGACACCATTCTCGGCGATGACGGAGACGATATTATCCTGGGCGGCGTCAACGGCAGTTCGGATGACATCAGCGGTAATGACGGCGACGATATCATTCTGGGTGACAACGGCGAACTGATTTATGACGATGCCGTCGACCCCGACCTTTCCACCCTGGATGTCATCCAGACCTTCCTGGACGGCGACGGCGGATCGGATACGATTTCCGGTGACGCGGGCAGCGATATCATCCTGGGCGGCTCCGGCGGCGATACCATTTACGGCGACGACAGCACGGGTTCCAACGGAACGGATGATCTGGCCGATTTCATCGTTGGCGACAACGGCCGGTTTGATTTGACCACCAACCTCATCGCTCAAATCGTCACGACGGATGTTTCGGAAGCAACCGGCGGTGCGGATACCATTTCAGGTAACGCCGGGGATGACGTCATCCTGGGTGGTGTCAATGGCAGTTCCGATGTGCTGAGCGGCGATGACGGCGATGACATTCTGCTGGGTGACAATGGACAGCTGATCTACGACGATGCTGTCGATACGGATCTGGGTACTCTCGATATCGTTCACAGTTTTGTGGACGGCCGGGGCGGCAGAGATGAAATGTCCGGCGGCGCCGGCCGGGATATCCTGATCGGCGGCATGGGCGGAGACCTCATGTACGGCGATGACGATACCGGTTCCAACGGAACGGATGATCTGACCGACTTCATGCTGGGCGACAACGGCCGGTTTGATTTGCTCAACAACCTGATCGCTCAAATCCAGACCACCGATATCAGTGAAGCGACCGGCGGGGCGGATACCATGATCGGTAACGCCGACGACGATGTGATGGTCGGCGGTGTCAATGACGGCGGTACCGATGAAATCCGCGGTAATGACGGCGAAGACGTGATTCTGGGCGACAACGGCCTGTTGGTCTACAACGACGCGGTGATCGATCCCGCAACCCCCGATCCGGACCTTTCCACCCTCGACTTTGTGACCACTCAGGACGTGGGTCTGGGCGGACGTGACGTCATTTTCGGCCACGCCGACGATGATCTGATTCTGGCGGGCAGGGGGAACGATTGGGTCCATGCAGGATCGGAGAATGACATCGTTTTCGGCGATTTTGCCGAAGTGAAACTGCTGGATAACCTGGCGCGTTACGCGCAGACCATCGACCGGACCGACGGCGGAGTAGATACGATCTTCGGTAACGAAGGCGAAGACGTGCTGGTGGGCGGCGCCAATGACGACCGGATCGACGGTGACGAAGGACGCGATCTCATCTTCGGCGACAATGTGGAACTGGATCGCTTTGCTCAGACGGACTTCGATGACTCGACCAATCCGCGATACCGCACCCTGTTGCCGGACGGCGTGATTTATGGTGAGGACATTGCAGGCGGCACGGATGGCCAGGATTTAATCGACAATGGCCAGGATTATGAAAACCCGAATGGTGCCACGGTCTGGGAAAACTGGGAAATCAATATCCTCGATCACAGCGATGCCGATGAAACAGCCGGCGCCAACAACTTCGGCGACGACTACATCGCCGGTGGCGCGCAGGATGATACCATTTTCGCTCAGCTGGGTGACGATGTCATTCAGGGCGACGGTTCGATCGATTCCTTGATTGATGATGCTATTGCTGTCAACGCTTATCGTGACAATGACGGGTTCCTCCACGTTACTCCCTCTTTTGAAGCGGAAAGTGACGGCGATGACTATATCGAAGGTAATGGCGGTGACGATGTTGTCTTCGGTGGTCTGGGTCAGGATGATATTATCGGCGGCAATTCCGATCTGTTCAGTCTGGACACTCCGTCCCGGCGTCCGGACGGCAGTGACATGATCTTCGGCGGGGCGGGGACGGACGGGTCCCGCAACCACCTGGGTGATGAGACCGCGCAGGGCCATGCCCGCGACGCGGATATGATCCTGGGTGACAACGGGGATATCTTCCGCGTTCTGGTGCCGGAAATCGAAGATGAAGTGATTGTGGGCTTCCAGTTCGCCACCTTCAATTATGATGATTACACCTTGCATCTTCCGGAAGCGGATCAACTTAGAATTGTTCCACGCGCCGCGAGACTGCTGGATTATTCGGTCGGCGGGCCGGATCTGAACGGCGGGCCGGTATCGGATATCGGCGGCGCGGATGAAATCCATGGTGAGTCCGGTGACGATTCCATCTACGGCATGATGGACGGCGACGCTCTCTACGGCGACGGTCAGGATGACGACATGATCGGCGGTTGGGGCAACGACTGGCTCTCCGGAGGCACCGGCATCGACGGTATGCTGGGCGACGACGGGCGTATCTACACCAGCCGCAACACCGAAAAAGCCAACAACAGCGATACCGAACTTTCGGAACCGTTGTTTGGTATTGCCAAGCTGGAGGATGTCGATCTGCTGATCAGCACTCCCGGCAATATCCAGCAGGCCGTGATCAACGTGGACGGCGAATTGAAGAAGTCGGTCAACCTGGCGCCCTTCAATGTCGACGACAACACCTTAATGCAGGATCCGCTGTTCAACCCATTCTTCGCCGATGACATTATGTTCGGTGGCTGGGGTATGGACTTCATGCATGGCGGCGCGGGGGATGACGCGATGTCCGGCGCCGAGGCCCTGGGCCTGGCCAAGGTGAAAGTCTTCCCGGATGACGGAACCACCGATGACGCACGTAACGATTTCACTATCGAAGAAACCGGTTTTGACCGTCCGGTTAATCCCGGTAACGTTCTGGGCGCCAATGCCCTGCGGGCGGAAGAGTTCGCCGCGTATCTGGAATACGATCCCTGGGCAAAAATAACGGTTGATGGGGATGAATTTTTCCTCAATTTTGACCATACGGAAGGACCGCTGGCGGATCCGGCTACCGGAGTGGTGAACACCGATGGAGATGACCGTATTTTCGGTGACCTGGGTAATGACTGGATCGTGGGCGGCACCGGCAAGGACCGTGCATACGGCGGACGCGGCAATGACCTGATGAACATGGATGACGATCACAGCACCAATGGCGGTGCGAACGACATGCCGGACGGTCCGGAGTTGAGTTATGAGGATATCGCGTACGGCGGTGCCGGACGGGATGTGCTGATCGCCAATACCGGCGGCGACCGTCTCATCGACTGGATCGGGGAATTCAATTCCTATGTCGTACCGTTCGCGCCGTTTGGTGCGGCCACGGTCAGCCGGACCCTGCAGCCGCAACTCCCGGAATACCTGTACGATCTGTCCGAGAGTGACGGCGTGGATATGACCCGCGCGGCGGATACCGGTAACGCGGCGGATCGTAATGGTGAGCCGGACGGCGAGCTGGGACTGGTTCTGCAGAAAGACGCCGATTGGAACGCGCAGACCGGCGCTCCCGATGATCCCCAAGCCGGAAATATTCCAGGCGGAGCCCGCGATGTCCTGACTGGAGCCAATTTCAACACCGGCAGTGCGGAAGGATTTTTCGCCGATAGCGGTACCTGGACGGTCAGCAGTGGCGAATTTCAGGTGGCTCCCGAAACGCTGGGAGAGGATGCCGTCAGCGTTTTCCATGTCGATGAATATCTGCCCACTTATTTCGAGCTGAGGGCCACCGTCAACGGCGGTAAACCGACCGCCGGTTTGAAATCCAACGCCTACCTGATTTTCGATTATCAGAGTGAAAGCAACTTCAAGTTCGCCGGCGTGAATATCTCCACGGACAAGCTGGAGATCGGATATCGCGATGCCGACGGCTGGCAGGTGGTTGAGCAGACCCCGGCCAAACTCAAACCGGAGACCGATTACGATCTTCTGCTGGCCTTGAACGGAACCAACGCTACTCTGGTGGTGGATAATAAAGATGTCCTCATGTATACGTTTGATCCCAGAGTGGATGCCGATGGCTGGATGTACGGCTTGAACGAAGGTATGGTGGGCATCGGCGCGAACAATTCGACGGCCAGTATTGATGATGTCATCGTGCAGGTTCTGCCGCCGGAAATCACCTTCCAGCAGACCGATGACTTCTCCGGGTCGGGAGTTCTGTTTGGCGGGGAAACCATCGGAGCCTGGCAGATTGTGGGATCGCGCTACGAAGTGGACGCCACCGGCGGAATCGCGCAGAGCCTGACCAATCTGAGTGTGAGTTCCACCAGCGTGATCCGGTTGGAAGGCGTTTTAAACACCCATGGCACTTCCGGATATATTTTTGACCGGTACAGCAGTACGGACTTTAAGTTTGCCGCGATTTCTGCCGATGGAGATAAGGTAATCATCGGTCACCACACCAGCCAGGATGGATGGACGATTGATGCGGAAATTGCCTGGACGATAAACAGTGGTGAGGATTACAGTTTGGATGTGACTCTCGCCGGCTCCACGGTGAGCGTTCTGTTGAACGGTCAGACGGTATTGAGCCATGCGTTCAACTCGGTTGTGGTGGACGGCGCCTCCGGAATTTTTGCGAATGACGGGTTGGCGAGTTTTGATTCCGTCACCTGGGGTACGGATGATCCGGCGCTGGAAGGCACCGAGCTGTCCAGCCTGATGGCGGCGGAAGGTCCCATAATTGAAAACGGCAGCGATGCGCTGACCCCGAGTCAGTTAAGCCTGATCCTGGATGCGGCGGCCAACCTGTGGAGAGATGCGCTGGATGCGGATCCGGCTTTGGTGGATGTGCTGAATGGCTTGGTCATCCAGGTGGTGGACCTTAATGCAGAGTTGCTTGGCCAATCCGCGGGTGATCAGATTTTTATTGATGTGGACGCGGCGGGGCATGGCTGGTTCGTTGACAACACGCCTTATGAGAATGAAGAGTTCCTTAAGATTGACGGCCGCTGGATCGCGCCTTTCGGCAGTGATGCCTTTGGCCGGATGGATCTGCTCACGGTAGTGGGTCATGAAATTGGGCATTTCCTGGGATTGGAGCATAACACGGAAGGCGACCACACCGGCCTCATGGATGAATCTCTCGCCTCGGGAATTCGTCATACCATCCACGAGGCGGTGGTCGGCTTGTCCTGGACGGAGACGCTGGTCCTCTACGATTATATCTTCAACCTCCTTTTGAACGATGAGTTGGAAGAGGAAGAGCCGGAAGGTTCGGACGATATTCTGTTGTACGATGGTTCCTCCGGAAATTTTGAGGAGGAACCGGCCGGCGAAGAAGATGGCTGGTTCTTTGACGATACCGATTCCGATGATCGGGATGCGATGTATGTCATGTCCGACATGAACGAAGAAGATTTCCAGGAAAATGACGGCGGGCAGGGTTCTCCGACCATCGACTGGAGCTGACTGGTTAAGAGATCATTTGTTTGTGGTAACCCCGGCGACGGGGGATATTTTTTAACTCATTAGTTGGAGATGCATTCGTAGGGCAGGATAAGCAGTCGCTGGGTTGTTCCGGTGAGTGCCCGTACAAGATTTCCGGGCATGCCTTTCTCCAGGGTTTCATTCAAGGTTATTCAGGTCAACTTCATTGTTGCTGATCCGGAGGAATGTAGTGTTTCCCGTTCTGGATGCTTTTGGCAGGCCTTTGAAGTTGATTTTTTTTATAGATTACTCATTTATATTATAGGAATTATTTAATGCGTTCATCCTCGCCCAACAAAAAAGAGTCGCCGGAATCGGGGCCGTCGGATATTAAATTATGGCAGTTGCTGTCCGAGGCGAAGACCACTGCGGAATTTGCGGAAACCTGGCTGGCTCTGCAATGCCGGCATATTCCAGAGGTTGGGCGCGGTGTTGTTGTTTTGGGAGACCCGGAATCGGGGGATTATGCGCCGGTGGCTTACTGGCCGGAAAAAAGAAAAGTCGGTTCCAGCATCACTTCTGTTGCGGAGATGGCGATGGAAAAGAAGAGAGGGGTGGTGCGGGGATCGAATAAAAACGGCAAGAAGGGGGAAAGCCCGTCGGTTCATCTCGGTTATCCCTTTTTGATTGGAGATCAACTTTACGGAGTGATCGCCATCACCATGAAGTCGGCGGATGATGATTCCACCCTGCAGGCGATGCGCCAGCTGCAATGGGGTTCTTCCTGGGTGGAGGTGTGGTTTCGGCGGCAGTTTGGCCGCAAGTCATTTGCCCATCACGGACGTCTTTCAACCGTTCTGGAGCTGGTGGCCAGCGGCTTGGAGAATGAACGGTTTCACAAGGCGGCCCACGCGGTGATCACCGATATGGCCGTTCATCTGGACTGCGAGCGGGTCAGCCTGGGATTTATCAAACGCAATAATACGCGTGTGGTGGCGTTGTCCCATAGCGCGAAGTTCAATAAAAAATCAAACCTGATCAGAGATATCGGGCTGGTGATGGATGAGGCGGTCGATCAGCAGTCTACCGTGGTTTATCCCCTTATTGATGAATCCTCTCCGCTGATCAATCGCGTGCACGAGGGTCTGGCGAAAGCGCATGGAGACGGTGGAGTGTGCACCGTTCCCCTGCATAGCGGCGGTAAAGTTTTTGGCGCCCTCACCTTTGAACGAAAACGGGGCCTGGGTTTTGACCGGAAAGAAATCGAGCTGTGCGAGACCATATCGCAAATGGTGGGTCCCATTCTGCAATACAAGCGGCGGGAAGACCGGTCTATAGCGACCAAGTTTTTCCAGGGAACCTGGAAGATGGTTTGCGGTGTGCTGGGTCCCCGGCACATGGCCTGGAAGCTGGCACTCATCTTGATCGGTTTGGCGGCTTATTATTTCTCCTATGCCACGGGGGACTACCGTATTTCCGCGAATACCAAACTGGAAGGAGCCATTCAAAGAGTCGTGGTGGCTCCCATGGATGGTTATGTGGTCCGATCTAAGGCTCGTCCCGGGGATCTGGTGCGCAAGGGCCAATTACTGTTTCTGCTGGAAGACAAAGATCTGGTGGTGGAGCGCCAGAAATGGCTCAGTCAGATCAATCAGTATCAGGGGCAATACCGGGATGCGCTGGCCAATTTCAATCGGAGTGAAATCCGGGTATTAAAAGCGCAACTGGGTCAAGCCCAGGCTAAGCTGGAACTGATTCAGAAGCAACTGGATCGAACGCGGGTTTATTCTCCTTTTGATGGAGTCGTGGTCTCCGGTGACCTGAGTCAATCGCTGGGCGCCCCCGTTGAGCGCGGTGAAATCTTGTTCGAGTTGGCCCCCCTGGATCAGTATCGAGTCATCCTGGAAGTGGATGAAAGGGATATTGCGGAGGTTAAGGCGGGCCAACAGGGAAAACTGGTTTTATCCGGCGTTGTGGAAGAAACCCTGCCGTTTGTCGTCAAAAAGGTCACCCCGGTTTCGGAGGTCCGGGAGGGAGCCAATTTCTTCCGTGTTGAGGCGGAATTGCAGCAAAATCCGCCTTTCCTGCGGCCCGGAATGGAAGGGATTGGAAAGATCGAAGTCGACCAGCGGAAACTGATCTGGATCCTCACTCACGATATGATCAGTTGGATGGAATTGAAATTATGGACCTGGTGGCCTTGATCGATAGAGTTGAGCCGGTAAAAATTACTCAGGTATGACATTATGACCATTGAATCCATGTTCAGTCCCTCCTGGTATCGTGTGGCGGGGCTGAAGCCTCGTTTAAGAAGCCATACTCAAATCCACCGGCATCATTACCGCGAGAAACTCTGGTACGTTCTTCAGGATCATTCGAACGAACGGTATCACCGCTTCACTCCTTCCGCCTACTACATCATCGCGCAGATGAACGGCAAGCGGACCTTTCAGGAAATATGGGATATGGCGGTGGAGCATTTGGGAGACGACGCCCCCACCCAGGACGAGATGATTCGGCTGGCCGGCCAACTGCATTCCTCCGATACACTTCTTTGTGACGTTTCCCCGGATTCGTTTGAATTGTTTCAAAGGCACAAAGGCCACGAGAAGATGAAATGGAAACAATGGCTGTTGAGCCCCCTGGCCATCCGTTTTCCCTTGTATGATCCTGAGCGCCTTCTCAACCAGATAAAATTTTTAGCGAAACCGTTTGTCAGCTGGTTTGGTTTTCTTCTCTGGTTGTGTGTGGTGGGGTATGCGGTGTTCCTGGCGGGGGTCCACTGGGAGGGGCTGACGGAGAACGTGATCGATCGGATCATGACTCCGGAAAATCTGCTCCTGCTCTGGCTGGTGTACCCCATTGTCAAATTGATTCATGAATTCGGCCATGCGCTGGCCGCCAAAATATGGGGCGGTGAAATTCATGAAATGGGAATCATGTTGCTGGTCTTTATTCCGGTGCCCTATGTGGAAGCCTCCTGTGCCTCGGCGTTCAGGGAAAAACGCCGGCGGATGGCGGTGGATGCCGCTGGAATCATGGTCGAACTTTTTCTTGCCGCTGTGGCTCTTTTTGTATGGATTTATGTGGAAACCGGAATCGTTCATGCCATCGCCTACAATGTGATTCTGATCGGCGGGGTATCCACCCTGTTGTTCAACGGCAATCCTCTTCTGCGTTTTGATGGATACTACTTTTTATCCGACGCGCTGGAAATTCCCAATCTGGGCTCCCGGTCCACCAACTATATCGGTTACCTGATTCAGCGATATGTGTTTGGATCGAAGCGCGCCATTTCTCCCGCCAGTGGACCGGGAGAAAAAGGCTGGCTGCTTACTTATGGTGTGCTTTCATTTTTCTACCGGCTGTTTATCGTCGCTACCATTTCCCTTTTTATCGCCCAGAAATTTTTCATTGTCGGAGTCATTCTGGCGATCTGGGCGGTTTTCACCATGGTGGTTCTTCCTCTTTACCGGAAGGTGGTTTTTCTGGTTCGAAGCCCTCAGATCACCGGCCATCGTGTTCGGGCCTGGGTGGCCAGTCTGGCCTTTGTCCTCGGTTTGTCTGGTTTTATTTTTTATGTTCCGTTTCCTTACGCCACCCGGGCGGAGGGAGTGGTCTGGCCGCCGGAGAACTCGCTGGTCCGCGTGAGCGCTGACGGGTTTTGCCGATCGATTGTTTCAAGGCCGAATCAATGGGTGAGGCGGGGCGACCCCATTTTTGTGAATGAAGATCCCTTGTTGAGCGCGGAGAAAAAAGTTCTGCTCAAGCGGCTCAAGGAACTGGAGGCGCGTTATTTTTCTTTGCGCTTTACGGATAAAACCCAGGCGGCTATTCAAAAAGAGGAGATGGTTTCGGTCCGGTTCCAGTTGAATCGAATCGATGAAAAAGAATCGCAGTTGATAGTTCGCAGTCCCGCGGAGGGGGTTCTGATCATTCCCCGGATGGAGGACATGAAAGATCGATTTCTTCATAAGGGGGAGCTGGTGGCCTATGTGGTCCAGTATCCGTTAAACACCGTTCGGGTGGTGGTTCCTCAGGAGAGCATCGGGTTGGTCAAGGATCAGACGGTCCGGGTGGATGTTCGATTGTCGGACAGGGTTCCCCATATTTATCCCGCCCAGGTCAGGCGTGAGGTTCCGGCCGCAACCGATAAACTGCCCAGCGTCGCGCTGGGTTTTGCCGGCGGAGGGGAAGTGGCCATTGATCCCTCTGAGGAAGGAGGAACCAAGGCCTTTGATACGATCTTTCAATTGGACCTGGATGTTCCCGATACCGCCCAGGCCCGATACATTGGCGGGCGGGTTTTCGTCCGGTTCGATCATGGCAAGGTGACCCTGGCCGAACAATGGTATCGGTCCATCCGGCAACTTCTGCTTCGGAGGTTCAGTATTTAAATGTTTGTGGGCGAATGGCCTCGGCCGGGCATTCAAGCGGGTCTTTATCCTGAAAAAAACCGGGAGGAGCCGGGGTGGCTGGATTGGGCGGCGGAAAGACTGGCCAAAGCACTGCAGAAATCCACCACTCAATCGGTTTCACAGGGTAAAGCCTTTGTGAAGTCGGTGAACCGGGCGGGTGCCCGCTTTAACCGTTTGTCCAACGCGCAATTGAAAAGATCGATTCCTTCGGTTCGCCGGATTCTACGCAAGGACGGTTTTAAACCGGCGGGAGTGGCCGTCAGCTTTGCCCTCATCCGGGAAGTGGCTCACCGGAGCCTTGGAATGCGGCCGTTCGACGTCCAGTTGTTGGGCGGCTGGGCCATGATGCAGGGCATGATCGCTGAAATGGAAACCGGGGAAGGAAAAACGTTAACCGCTACGCTGCCCGCCTGTACCGCGGCGCTGGCCGGTATCCCCGTCCATATTATTACCGTCAACGATTATCTCGTGAAGCGGGATGCGGAATGGATGGGTCCGGTCTACAGGGGATTGGGCCTGACCGTTGGAACCATTGTGGAAGGGATGGATTTCAAAATCCGCAGGCAAAATTATAGTTGCGATATTACCTATGGGACGAACAAACAAATCGTATTCGATTACTTGAAAGACCGGCTGGCCCTGAAAAACAAGCGGGGAGAAATTCAGATGCATCTCAACCGTTTGAATGAGAATGCCGCCGATAAAAACAAACTGCTTTTAAGGGGGCTTTGTTTCGGAATTGTTGATGAGGCGGACAGCGTTCTTATTGATGAAGCCCGAACGCCGCTGATCATTTCAAATAATATGAACACATCAAGTCCGGAAAAGGTTTATAAGCAAGCCCTTGAGGTGGCGCGCGATCTGGTGGAAGGGGAGGACTATCATGTCGGCCACCGGGAGAGAAAAGTGGAATTGACCCCGGAAGGGCGGTTGCGGATGATGGCGCTGACTCAGGATTTCGGAGGAATGTGGAAAGGGCAGATACGCGCGCAGGAATTGACTCTTCAGGCTCTGCAAGCCTTGCATTTGTATATCAAGGACAAGCATTATCTGATTGATCACGAAAAAATCAAAATCATTGATGAGTTCACCGGAAGAGTCATGTCGGACCGGTCCTGGGAAAGAGGTTTGCATCAAATGATTGAGGTGAAAGAAGATTGTCCCTTGTCCGGCATGAGAGAAACCCTGGCCAGAATCAGTTATCAGCAGTTTTTCAGACGATACCTCAAACTATCCGGTATGACCGGCACCGCCCATGAAGTTTCACCGGAATTGCATCTGATTTATAATATGAAGGTGGCGAAAATTCCCAGTAACCGTCCCTCCAGAAGAATGAGCTGTCCAACCCGGGTTTTTCATGAAAGTGAGGAAAAATGGCGGGCCATTATTGGGCGGGTGGAAGAAATTCACAAAACAGGCCGGCCGGTATTGATCGGGACGCGCTCCGTTGCAGTATCGGAGCTTTTGAGCTCCATGCTGAACGAAAAGCGGTTGCAACATAGAATCCTGAATGCCAGGCAGGATAAGGATGAAGCGGAAATTGTCAAGGTGGCGGGACGCCCCGGAAAGATTACCGTCGCCACCAATATGGCGGGACGCGGAACGGATATCAAATTAAGCTCCCACATCTCTCGATTGGGAGGGCTCCATGTGATCGTCAGCGAACCCCATGAGGCCCGCCGGATCGACCGTCAATTGATCGGGCGATGCGGCCGCCAGGGGGATCCGGGAAGTTATGAAATATTTTTTGCTTACGATGATGAAATCATCATCAATTTTGCACCCGGATGGATGAATCTCTTTTTTAAACCGATCGAGGGTTTGGGCAGACCCCGGGGATCTGTTTTTGACAGGCTGATTCTGTACGTTTCCCAGCAGTCTGCGGAAAAATACTTTTCAAAAATTCGATTTCAACTGCTTAAAATGGATAAACAATTGGACCGGGTGCTGGCCTTTTCCGGTCAATCGGAATGATATGGTATCTCTAAAAAAATGTTTTCAGTTCTTGGGATTGGTGCTGGCGTTGTGGGTCTTCCCGCAGACCGCTTCGGCAAAAAACAAATTAAGCGATATTGATTGTGTTATAGAGCCGCATATGACCGTTGAGCTGAGCAGTCCGGTATCCGGGATTCTGGAAGTCGTTAACGTGAAACGAGGCGACCGGGTGAAAAAGGGACAGGTTCTCGCCCGGTTGAAATCCGGTGTGGAAGAAGCCAGTCTGAAACTGGCCAAGGCCCGGGCGGATTCCTTAACGGACAAAAAATCCCAGAAAGTGCGTTATGAGCTGAGCAAGCGGAAACTGGCGCGTATTGAAAAACTGTACCGGAAAAATATGGTTCCCAAAAGTGATCAGGATGAAGCGGAAACGGAAAAAATCGTTGCGGAACTGGAAGTGCTCCGCGCGGAGGAAAACCATCAGCTGGCATTGCTGGATATGAATCGCGCCAAGGAGATTTTGAAGCTGAGAAGTATTGTGAGCCCGATCGACGGTGTGGTCGTGGAGAGGTTTAAATCTCCCGGTGAATATGTGGAGGAACAGCCCATCATGAAGTTGGCGCAGATTGATCCCCTGAATGTCGAGGTGATTGTGCCTCTATCATGGTTGGGATCCATAAAACCCGGAATGCCCGCGCTCATCCGGCCTGAACGGCCGGTGAGAAGAACCTTTAAAGCCAGAGTTGCAATTGTCGATCCCGTGGTGGATGCTTCCAGCGGTACCATCGGGATACGTCTGGAGCTTCCCAATCCGAAATTTCGGCTTTCCGCGGGTTTGAAATGCAGTATCCGTTTCCCCACCCGAAAATAACGGACGATTGAGGAAAGTTGGAAAAGGTTGACGGCTATCCGGGATTAAGATAAAAATCGATCGTCTTTTTGATTCCTTCCTCCAGATCCACCCCGGGTTTCCAGGACAAACGACTCTGAAGCGTTTGTGAATCCCCCACCAGGCGTGGAGGATCGTTTTCAGGGGTGGGAATCGCTCCCCACTGAATAAGGTCTTCCCTGTTAAATTGCCGGGCGATGTTTTCCACGATTTCACGGATAGAAACACCGGTTCCGGAGCATACATTGACAGAACCCCTGAAGTCGCCGTCCACCAACGCGGCAAATAGGCAGGCTGCGTCGTCGACATAAATAAAATCCCTGATCTGCCGGCCCTCGGTGCAGGCGGCTTTCTTGCCTTCCTTGAGGGACCGGATGACGGACGATATCAGCTTTTTCTCCGGTTCGTGCGGTCCGTAAACAAAAAAGATCCGGCCCCAGGCAAAACTCACGGCGTGTTGCTCGCAATACAGGGACAGCAGTTCCCGCGTCGCGTTCTTGCAGATCGCATAAGGGGACATGGGTTTGAGAGGCGTTTCGTTTTCGGAGAGCAACTCATGGCTCCAGTCGTATTCCGCACAGGTGCCGGCGGCGACCAGGCGGTGACCGCCTCCCTCCCCAAATTGGCGGGCCAAACTCAACGTGGCCTGCGTCCAGTAAACATTTTGTTCAGAAGTCCAGTACTTCCCGGGAACGGCATACCAGGCCAGATGAAGCAGATGCGTGGGTTTCACGGTATGTATCAGTTCCGGATGGGTCGCGCTATCGAGAAGATTGCAGGTATGCCAACGGACGCTGGAGTCGACGTCCGCCGGCCGGGGTTGGCGGCCCACGCCATGAACCTCGAACCCTTTGTCCAGCAAAAGAGGTAAGGTGTGGCGGCCGACCAGTCCGCGGGCTCCTGTCACCAGTATTCGTTTCATGGCGCTGAGTGATACGAAGGATACGATCGATCTTTGTCCGATACAATGGGATCTGCGATGGGCCATTCAATCCCGAACGCCTCATCGTTCCACAAGACGCCCCGGCTGTGCTCGGGCGAATAAAATTCTGATATCTGGTAGAACACTTCTGTATGGTCTTCGAGAGTTTGAAATCCGTGAGCGATTCCTTCGGGAACATACAAGAGTTTCCGGTTTTCCGAGGACAGCTCGAAAGCCTCCCATTTCAGGTGAGAGGGGGATTCCATGCGCAAATCCAGCAACACATCGTAAATGGCGCCCGCGGTGCAACGGACCACCTTGATTTCCGCTTTCGGGTCAATCTGGAAATGCATCCCCCGCAGGGTTCCTCGATTTTTATTATAGGAGATACTGCATTGGGCCGTCTGGGTGCTCAGTCCGTGGGCTTCGAATTCCTCCGCGCACCAGGTGCGGGCGAAAAAGCCGCGATGATCGTCAATGCGCTCCGGCTCGATAAGATAAACGCCTTGAAGGGTGGTTGAATGAAAAATCATGGATGCACCTGAACGTCCGGAATGAAGGTGACCAATTGCGCCCCCCATTCCCGCGTACCGGAAAGTTGATTCATGAGTTCGTCCTTGATATTCCAGGGAAGGATGACAATATAGTCCGGCCGGGTTGCCATGAGTTTTTCGGGAGCATAAACCGGGATATGGGTTCCGGGCAAAAGTTTTCCCTGCTTGTGCGGGCTGCGGTCCACGGTGTATTCGATCAGGTCATCCCCCACCCCGCAGTAATTGAGCAAGGTGTTGCCCTTGGCCGGCGCGCCGTAGCCCGCCACCCGTTTTCCTTCCTGTTTGGCCTGATGGAGGAATTTTAAAACGCTTTTTTTGTTCTCCTCCACTTTGCAGTGAAACCGGCGGTAAGTCTCAAGTTTTTTTATCCCGAGCTGTTCCTCCCTTTCCTTCAGCCCGGCAATGGTTTCGGATTCGGGTTGAGGCGGTTGTTCCGCGTGGCCCGCATAAATCCGCAGGGAGCCGCCATGTGTGGGCAGTTCATCGCAATCGAAAATGAGCAGCCCGTGTTTTTTGAATACCGCGTCCACCGCCAGAAACGAAAAATAGGAAAAATGTTCGTGATAGATCGTGTCGTACTGGTTCTCTTCCATCAGGCGTACGAGATGGGGGAACTCCATGGTAATCCAGCCATCGGGTTTGAGAGCGATCTTCAGTCCCCGCACGAAATCATTGAGGTCCGGCACGTGAGCCAGAACGTTGTTGCCCAGCAGTAAGTCGGCCTGTTGGCCCTGCCCGGCCAGGTCGCGCGCGGTTTCGGTGCCGAAAAAACGCACCTGGGTGGCAACGCCTTTTTCTTCTGCCGCCGCGGCGACGTTGGCGGAAGGCTCGATCCCAAAAGCCGGAATTTGTTTTTGCACGAAATATTGCAGAAGATAACCGTCGTTGCTGGCAATTTCAATGACCTGATGGTTGGGCCCGAGACCCAGCCGGCCGGTCATGGTGTCCACATATTTTTGCGCGTGCTTCAGCCAGCTTTCGGTGAATGACGAAAAGTAGGCGTATGAGTTGTCAAAAATTTCGCCGGGTGTTTCATGCTCCGGCAGTTGCACCAGAAAACACTGCCCGCACACATAAACGTGGAGCGGGAACCGGGGTTCGGGCCGGTCCAGGTGTGCAGGGTCCAGAAAAGAGTTGGCGAGAGGAGATTGCCCCAGATCGACAAAAGTTTCCTCCAGGACGGCTTTACAAAAACGGCATTGCGGCGGCATGGACGTATCAGGCTTTCAGAGTCCGGCGGACGGATTGCGGGCTGCAATGACAATTTCCACCCGGACCCAATATCGGGTTTTTTAAAGAAAACAGACTTTGCATCATATTATCAGGAGCCCGGAATCACTGCCAGATTTTCCAGGGAGCCTCGTCCATATTCCACATCCGGTTCAGCAGCTGATACTCCCTCAAGGTATCCATCGGCTCCCAGAATCCGTGATGTTCATACATCTGCAATTGGCTTCGGGCAACCAGCTCATCCATCGGTGTGGTTTCCAGCATGACGTCGCCGAGCGGGCGGAGCACGTCGAAAAAAGATTTGTTGAAGACGAAAAATCCGCCGTTGATCAGACCGCCGCCGGCGTCTTTTTTCTCACTGAATTCCGAGACGGCGGTCCCGTCGACCTGGAGCGCCCCAAACCGCCCGGCGGGCCGGACCCCGGTGACCGTGGCGGTTTTGCCATGATCCCGGTGAAACTGGTGCAGGGCAGAGACATCGATATCGCCCACGCCGTCCCCGTAGGTGACCATGAATTCGTCTGTTTGAACATATGGCTCGCAGAGAGCCACGCGCTTTCCGGTCTGGGTTTGTTCTCCGGTTTCCGCGAACGTGATGTTCCAGTTCAAAGGCTCTTCGCGTTCCAAAAGGGTGACCTCGTTGGGCATCGCCAGCTGGATCCGAAAGTCACTGGTCATGGCCTGGTAATTCAGAAAATATTCCTTGATCACCCAGCTCTTGTAACCCAGAGCGAGAATGAAGTTCTTGTAGCCGTGGTGGCCGTAGATACGCATGATATGCCACAGAATCGGATAATTTCCGATGGTGATCATGGGTTTGGGCATTTGGTCACTGACGTCCCGGATTCGGGTGCCCATCCCGCCGCATAAGATGATGACCGGAATATCTTTGTTGAGACTCATGATAGCACCATAGGCCGAACGGGATTCAGAAACAATCAACCCGGGGCCTGCCGTGGGCGAATTAAGGTTGAAATTGAATAGATGGTTTTTAATTCAAGGGAATCAGGAGGCCTGGTGTTGTCCAGAACTTCCGGCAATTCGCAGCTTATATATTAGCATTAAACAATTCCGCCCGGTATACTTATATGCTGGTTTAACCGGGTTTTCGGACACCCGGCCGGTAAGGGCGGCCTTGAAGACCTGAATCCTTTTTTGAGAAAACTGCTGACGGCCATTTTCCCGGGGAGGGTGGGTTGACGACAAATCAGAGCGCTGACTTTCTGGTGATTGGCGGCGGAATCATGGGACTCAGCGTCGCCCGCCGTTTGAAGGAAATGTATCCCGATGCCTCGGTGGTTCTGCTGGAAAAGGAGGCGGGCCTGGGATTTCATGCCAGCGGACGTAACAGCGGCGTGCTTCATGCCGGTTTTTACTACACTCCCGACAGCCTGAAAGCCCGGTTCACACGCGATGGTAACCGGGAGTTGCGCGACTATTGCCGGGCCCGGAACATTACCGTCAACGACTGCGGCAAACTGGTGGTCGCGAAAAATGAAGCCGACTGGAAGGGTCTGGATACTCTGCTCGAACGGGGACGCATCAACGGTATTGAGCTTGAAGAGGTCACCGAGCAGGAAGCGCGGGACATCGAGCCGCGCGTCAAAACGTTCCAGCGGGCCCTGTTCTCCCCGGCCACCGCTTCGGTCAACCCCTCCGACGTGATGCAGGCCATGAGGGAAGACGCGCAGGCCGAAGGCGTCGAAATTGTATGCGGGGTGCGTTTTGTGGATCGTCTGCCGGACGGCGTGCGAACCACGCAAGGCAAGATTCCCTGCGGCTATGTGGTCAACGCGGCGGGTTTGCATGCCGACCGGGTGGCGCGGCCATTCGGATTTTCAGAGCGCTACCGCATTCTTCCGTTCAAGGGCCTGTATCTTTATTCCGACGAACCCCCGGGAGCCTTTCGCACCAATATTTATCCGGTGCCGGACCTGCGCAATCCGTTTCTCGGCGTTCATTTTACCGTGACCGTCGACGGGGTGGCCAAAATCGGCCCGACAGCCATTCCGGCTTTCTGGCGGGAAAACTATACCGGCTTCGAGCGTTTCGACGGAAGAGACGCTCTCTCGACTCTCTATTTGCAGGCGCGGCTGTTGTTGTCGTCGGGATTCGACTTCAAACGTCTGGCGTGGGAAGAGATTCAGAAATACTCGCGTGCGCATATGGTGCGGCGGGCGGGAGAGATGGCTACCGGGGTGCGCCGGAGTCATTTTAAACGCTGGGGCAAACCCGGCATACGCGCGCAATTGCTGGATATCAAGAACCATCAACTGGAAATGGATTTCGTGTTGGAGGGAGATTCGCGGTCCATGCACATTCTCAACGCCGTCTCGCCAGCGTTTACCTGCGCCTTGCCCTTCGCGCGAT
>JABAHQ010000560.1_pt4 | contig 32670 bp, 33 predicted proteins | sample 7062091 | NCBI WGS metagenome assembly JABAHQ01 (sample SAMN14534359, study PRJNA622989) | marine sediment metagenome | biome: marine biome [ENVO:00000428]; feature: marine pelagic biome [ENVO:01000023]; material: deep marine sediment [ENVO:00002113] | place: India: Gulf of Kutch | collected... | reverse complement strand
CGTGATGAGCGCCATGTGGGGCCCGGCGATCTCGAAGAACCCCTATTTGTTCTTCAAGTTCGGGGGCGGCAAGAGCGGCGACACCATCAAGATCAGCTGGGCCGACAACAAGGGCCAGAGCGACTCCAAGGAGTTCTCGGTCCGGTAACCGTAAGGCACTGATCATCCGCAACTTGAAGACCGGAGGACTGAAGGAGAAGATCAATGAAAAAATCGCTGATCATCGCTACCGCTCTGGGGTTTATCGCTAGCATGCCTGCCGCCCTGCAGGCATCGCCCGAGCAGGACCTCAAGGCCGTGCGCGCATACATACAACAGAAGTTCCCCAACGTGGCGTTCGAGGACCTCAAGGACGGCGCCTACGCACTGGACGCGGACGCCCGGGCGGCATGGCAGGAGTTCGAGTCGTTTGCACCGCCTTACGAGGACGGCGTGGAGCTGGGCAAGAAGCTGTTCAATACGCCGTTTGCCAACGGCAAGACCTACGCCAGCTGCTTCAAGAACGGCGGCATCGGCATTCGCCAGAACTTCCCCTACTTCGACTCGCAGAGCGGCAAGGTAGTGACCCTGGAGGCGGCCATCAACGAGTGCCGCGTGCGCAACGGCGAGAAGCCGCTGAAGTGGAAAAAGGGCAAGATGGCGGCCATCTCCGCTTATATGGCCTACACCTCCCGGGGCAAGAAGATCGATGTCCGGGTCCCGGACGATCCCCGGGCCCAGGCGGTCTACGAGCGCGGCAAGCGTTTCTTCTATGCCAAGCGCGGCCAGCTCAACTTCTCCTGTGCCGACTGTCACATCTACGCCGCAGGCGAGTACGTGCGCTCGAACCTCCTGAGCACCGTGATCGGCCAGGTCACCCACTTCCCGGTATGGCGCAAGAAGTGGGCGCTCAAGTCGGCGGCCAAATCCAAGACCGGTGAGCTCAGCCCGACCGCGGGCTTCGGCACCCTGCACCGCCGCTACGGGGGCTGCAACAAGCAGGTGCGCGCCAAGCCCTACAAGGCCCAGGGCGAGGGCTACACCTCCCTCGAGTACTTCCACCAGTTCCTGAGCAACGGGCAGGAAGTGAACGCGCCTAGCATCCGCATGTAAAGTAGGTGAACCAGTAGAGACCGGTGCCGGCCCGGCTTCGCCCGGGCCGGTTTTTTTTGGCCTCAGACACCCGCTTGGCGCAATGCGCCGAACGGGCCCGCGCCAAGGATCGTTCCCTCCCGCCCCCCCTAACCGGCGCCCTGCCCCTCACACCACAACTTGCAACCGAGCCGGTTGGCTGGCATTCTCCTCCCGCGGTCTGTAATATGTCTAAAACTCAGTCCAGCCCTTAGGCCACAAATGATCAGAGGGTTACGTGGAGCTCCGGTGCAATTCCGGGGCGGTCGGCAACCGTGCGGACCAAGGGGGAGATCTGAGGTCGGAGAGGTAGCACAGGTGAGCCCATCACTTCAGCACGGGTCTATGTGCGGGCGGCTGCACAAAGGCGCCTCGCGCCCTGCCCCCCGTCTTTCGGCACATCCACGTTCGGTATCACCAACGAGTCGAAAAGCAACAGTAAGGAGGAATCCAATGCGCGATGCAGTCAAACTGGTTTCAACCGCCGCCTCTGTCGCGGTGCTGGTGGGCGGCCTTTTGCTCGCCGCCCCCGCCGCCGCAGCGGAAGAAAAGAGCGTGGTCGAGCAGGGCAAGGACATCGCCTTCAACCGCAAGAAGGGCAACTGCCTTGCCTGTCACCAGATTGAAGGCGGCACCATGCCCGGCAACATCGGGCCCGCCCTGGTGGCGATGAAGCAGCGCTTTCCGGACAAGTCGCGGCTGCGCCAGCAGATCGAAGATCCCACCAAGTTCAACCCCAACAGCGCCATGCCGCCCTTCGGCAGGCACAACATCCTGACCGACGAGGAGATCGACAAGGTCGTTGAGTACATCTACACCCTTTGAGTCATGGCAAGTACGATCAAGGCACGCGCCCAGGCCCAGGGCGGCATCACCTCGGTGAAGATGCTCATCAGCCACCCGATGGAGACCGGGCTGCGCAAGGACAAAAAGACCGGCAAGAAGGTCCCGGCCCATTTCATCCAGGAGCTCAACGTCGAGCACAACGGCAACAGCGTGATGAGCGCCATGTGGGGCCCGGCGATTTCGAAGAACCCCTATCTGTTCTTCAAGTTCGGAGGCGGCAAGAGCGGCGACACCATCAAGATCAGCTGGGCCGACAACAAGGGCCAGAGCGACTCCAAGGAGTTCTCGGTCCGGTAGCTGTCTGGGCCCCTGCACTTTCGAGTCCGCAACACTGGAGGAGAAGATCAATGAGAAAATTGGTAATCATGGCCACGGCCTTGGGCATCCTCGGCGGCGCCGCGAGCGCGGTCCAGGCGTCTCCCGAGCAGGATCTCAAGGCCTTTCGCGCCTACTTCAAGAAGCGGTTCCCTAACGTAGAGCTCCAGGACTACCAGAACGGCATCTATGCCATCGACGAGGAGCGGCGTGCCGCCTGGGAAGAGTTCGAAGCGTTCGCGCCCCCCTACGAGGACGGCGTGGAGCTGGGCAAGAAGCTGTTCAATACGCCGTTTGCCAACGGCAAGACCCACGCCAGCTGTTTCAAGAACGGCGGCATTGGCATCCGTCAGAGCTTTCCCTACTTCGACTCGCGAACCGGCAAGGTGGTAACCCTGGAGGCGGCGATCAACGAGTGCCGCGTGCGCAACGGCGAGGAGCCGCTGAAGTGGAAGAAGGGCGACATCGCAGCCATCTCCGCCTACATGGGCTACACCTCCCGGGGCAAGACGATCGACATCCGGGTCCCGGACGATCCCCGGGCCCAGGCGATCTACGAGCGCGGCAAGCGCCACTTCTACGCCAAGCGGGGCCAGCTCAACTTCTCCTGCGCCGATTGCCACGTCTACAACTCGGGCAGCATGGCCCGGGGCAACCTGCTGAGCCCGGCACTGGGCCAGGTTACCCATTTTCCAGTGTGGCGCAAGAAGTGGGCGGCGAAGACCGCGGCTAAGTCCAAGACTGGGGAGATCAGCCCGACCGCGGGCTTCGGCACCCTGCACCGCCGATACGGCGGATGCAACAAGCGGGTGCGCGCGGCCGACTTCAAGGCGCAGGGCGATGAGTACACGGCGCTGGAGTACTTCCACACCTACATGAGCAACGGTCTGGAGGTCAATGCACCCAGCCTGCGCCAATAAACGCAAGGGCTTCGAGAAACCCGGCATCCACCGATGCCGGGTTTTTTTGTCCATAGGATTTCTTTGTGCATGGATAAACTGGCTCTTGAGCGGCTGCCGTCAAGGGCTCCGATGTCGGGTGGTATTTTCCACATGCAGCCGCTATCATTGCCGGGGACAACGATATGCATTAAGTATTTATCTGCCAATCAAAGACTTATAAAAGAACGGTCACCGCGGCCGAGCCCCACGAGGCACCGCGACAAGCCGGAATCCAAGCCTGGAGGAAGTGACTCATGAACATGTCCCGCCGTGAATTCTTGCAGATGCTGGCAGTCGCCAGTGCAGCGGGCTTCAGCCTTACCGCCTGTGAATCCGATTCCGGGAACGGACAGGGCGCACCGGCGACGAAGGCCCCCTCGAAGAAGGCCCCGAGCGATTACTACGAGCTGTCGCCGTACGGCAATGTGTCCGTGATGCACTATACGGACTGCCACGGCCAGCTCTTGCCGATCTACTTCCGAGAGCCCAACATCAACTTGGGTATCGGAGACATGCGCGGGAACGCCCCGCATCTGGTCGGCGAGCAGTTACTGAAGCAATTCAATCTTGAGCCGGGCACCCGCGACGCCCATGCCTTCACGTACCTGAACTTTGTCGAGGCCGCTCGCAAATACGGTACGGTCGGCGGCTTCGCGCACCTATCCACGTTGGTAAAGAATGTACGTGCCCAACGTCCCGGGGCGCTGCTGCTGGACGGCGGCGACACTTGGGGCGGCGGCTCCGCAACCGGCCTGTGGACCAACGCCCAGGACATGGTCGACGCCCAGAAGCTGTTGGGTGTAGACGTGACCACGGGGCATTGGGAGTTTACGTTTGGCGCCGATCGGGTAAGAGAAGTCGTCGAGAACGACTATCCCGGTCATATCGATTTCGTTGCGCAAAACGTCGTGGACAACGACTGGGGCGAGCGGATCTTCGACCCGTTCGTTATCAAGGAGATCAACGGCGTGCCGGTAGCGGTCATCGGACAGGCCTTCCCCTATACCCCGATCGCCAATCCGCGATTCATGGTGCCCGACTGGTCGTTCGGGATCCGCGACGACAGCATGCAAAAGGTCGTCGATGAGGCGCGCGGCAAAGGGGCGCAGGTGGTCATTGTGCTATCGCACAACGGCATGGACGTCGACTTGAAGATGGCGAGCAGAGTCAGCGGTATCGACGCCATCATGGGGGGGCACACCCACGATGCCGTCCCCTCTCCCGTCGAGGTCTCCAATACGGGCGGCAAGACCCTGGTGACCAACGCGGGGTCGAACGGCAAATTCCTCGGCGTGCTCGATCTGGACGTAAGGGACGGAAAAGTCCGCGGCTACGAGTACAAGCTTCTTCCGGTATTTTCCAACCTGATCGAACCCGATGCAGGGACGGCCTCGTACATCGAGAAGGTACGCGGCCAGGAGGTCACGTTCCAGGGCGAGACGTTCAATATGAAGCAGCGGTTGATGGAAGAGCTGGCGGTCAGCGATGAGCTTCTGTATCGCCGCGGCAACTTCAACGGCACCTTCGATCAACTGATCTGCGATGCGCTCATGGCCGTTCAAGACGCCCAGATCGCCTTCTCGCCCGGATTCCGCTGGGGTGTGAGCGTGCTGCCCAATCAACCTATCACCTTCGAGCACGTCATGACCCACACCGCGCTCACCTATCCCGTTGTCACACGCAACGAGATGACCGGTGAGTTCATAAAGACCGTGCTGGAAGACGTGGGCGACAACCTCTTCAACAAGGACCCCTACTACCAACAGGGCGGTGACATGGTCCGAGTCGGGGGGCTGAAATATGCCATCGATCCGACCAAGGAGATGGGCAGTCGCATCAGCGACATGACCTTGAACGGCGAGCCCATCGACCCCCAGAAGACGTACACGGTCGCCGGTTGGGCCAGCGTGCAGGAACCGCTGGAGGGCAGGCCGATCTGGGATGTGGTGGCCGAGTATCTTCGCGATCAGAAGACAGTCAAGATCTCCGAGCTCAATGTGCCCAGCTTGAAGGGCGTGGAGGGCAATCCCGGCCTGGCCGTCTGAAAGGAAAACGCATACTCACCGACAGGCCCCGCCCGGCGGGGCTTTTTTTGCGCACCATACCCGGTCGCATCGTACGCTCGCCAATGTGCCCTATGGTCGCGCTCAGCTTCATGTAAAGCGGAAAGGGCGAACTGCGTGTGGGCCGGCCGAACAATCCTCTCGCGAGGGCGCAGAATACGCCGAGTACGGCGCCGACGGCACAAGGAAAGGGGATCCCGCGGCCAGATCGACCGCGATCTCGCTGCCGACCTTCTGAAGGCGGCCACGCGGCGCACCAGCGGCCGAGCTGCGCGTCGCCGGCCATTGCGCACCCCGGGGCATACGCCCCTGCGAAAACCAAGAGCCCCTTGCGTACTTGGCGATCTTGGCTAGCCCGCATATCTCGCCGAGCGGCCAACGGCTATGGCACAACGCCCTGAAACACGAAAACAAAAGGGAGTATTGCAGAGCAGTCGAGCAGCGAGACGCGGCTTTCGCGGTTGCCGATCTCGGTTCAGGCTTGTCTTGGCACCCCCAGGCTTGCTGTTCCTCGGCCCGTCCCCGAGCTAGCCCTTGGGGCCCGCCTTCGGCTGTCGAAATTCGATCCCGTCGAAAATGTCGCGGACGTCTGTCGGAAAATCCAATGGTTATGTATGTGCTATCGTGATTTGTGAGTATGTGAGATCAAGGAGATAGGACGAGGTCGCGCGCGAGAACGACACAGCCTGAATGGACGTTGCCGGCCTCATAGCCGAGTCTGACCAACGACCAGAGACCAGAATAGCGGAATGTCTGGGAAGCGCTTCAACGCTACATCCGGGATAACTGGCAGGCGATCAGGGCTGGCATGGCTGTAGAAGAGCCGGGTCTTTGTTGCGACAGCAAGCTGACTACTCGCTCTCAATGCGCTTCATGTAATTGCATCGGGACACTATCGCGTATACTGCTGATTGATCCGTTACAATTGGGAAAAGTAGGGAGGCTGCAATGACGGAGAATGAATACTACGCCCTGAGGAACTACACCCAGCTATTGATGGCCCTGCGAGTTCTCAGGGACGTAAAGCCCATCAAAAACTCTTTCCCGCTCAGTGAAAAGGAATGGAATGAGGTGAAAGACTTATTATTGGGAATCGAAGAAAAACTCTACGAGCAACACTCCGAGCTATTGGCTCGCGATAGTGTTGCCAGAGTCGACGTGAGATTTTGTTTCTAGCCAGCCTGTTCCCAGAGCCGGTTGGCGTCTTTGATCTGATCTCTCACCCCGTCGCAAGGTCTGTCTAGCTCTTCCGCGGGAATTTGACCGGGCTGTTAGAGCCCGACAGCCTCATTGACAAATCGGCCCACCTGAATGAGCCGATGCAAAGTCCGTGCATCCATCATCGAGCCGCCGACCATTAAGCTCCAAGAGTCGTTGTTCAACGATACCCGCGGCTCCTTCCACATCTCCTGCATGCTCGCGGCGACAAATGGGATTGATGACAGAGCGGATCTCACCGCCCCTGAGACGGATCCAGCAAGGCAGAATAAGCACGCGGCAATCCGGATCTTACGATGCAGTTAGTAAGTGATTGATTCTGGTGGGCCGTGTAGGACTCGAACCTACGACCAGCCGGTTAAAAGCCGGATGCTCTACCAACTGAGCTAACGGCCCCACGTGGAAACGGGGAATGATACCGGAACCCCGGGGAATCGCAATACCCCTCTGCGGGCCCGGCCGGCGAGGTTCAGATGCCCTCGAGCTTGCGCATGCCCTTGGGCAGCAGGCGCATATCCACCAGCGAGGTGACAAACACGGCCGCGACACTGGCCTCTTCATAGACCATCTTGTAGTACTGCACCTTCATGGTGAGCGCGGCGCCGAACACGATGCTGGCAAATGCCAGTATCGATCCCACCGAGAGGGTGGAAAACCCGGTCACGCCCTGGCCGATGGTGCACCCAAGAGCGAGCACGCCGCCGACGCCCATGAGGACGGCGCCCACCAGGTGCCTGGCAAAGTCGCCAAACGAAACGAACCATTCCAGGCGAAAGTTGCGGCTGAGCAGCGCCCACAAGAGCGAACCCAGGATCACCCCGGCGAACGCGGCGAGCCCGAAGGTGAAAAAGGCCTTGTTGAAGCCCTGAGCGGCGTAGCCCAAGGCCTGCGCCGTCGGATTGACGAAGGTATAGGACTGCGTCCCGACGAACGCAGAACGAATCGGCTTTACGGCCCCCGCGGGCGCCTCGATCACCTGCCACTGCCTGGAGATGTCTTGAAGCGAGACTGTCTCCCGCTCGTTGAACAGAAACATGGGATCGGGATTGGTGACCTGAGCGGCGCCCGTGAAGTACCAACCTGCCACCACTGCCAGACCGATCACCAGGCCGCCAAGAATATTGTCCAAGCTACGTCGAAAATCGGACGATCTGAAGATCACCGCCAGCAACACCAAGGCAAGCACACCGCCGACCCACAACCGCATGCTCATGGCGTTCTCGCCGGAAATCAGCGACCCCAGGTCCTGATTGGTCTGGAGATTGACGGTCAGGGGGCCCAGCCATGGACGAAATAGATTCATCAAGGTCTTGTCGGTGCCCGGGAAGGGAAAGATCATGAAGTAGGCAAATGTCCCCATGATCACGAGCACGATGAGGGACTTGAGATTGCCTGCGCCGAAGCGCACCAGGTTCTTGTTCGCACAGCCGCTGCCCAGCGTCATCCCGATACCGAACATGACTCCGCCCACGATATTCTGGGCCCAAATGAAGCTGCTGCTGCGATACCCCGGGAACGTGTCGCTCAGGTCAACGATGCCCGCCCCTTCCAACACCAGCACACCGATGATCGCCACGGCGATGGCCAGGACCCACGAGCGGAAGCGACCGGTATCCCCCATATTTACCCAGTCTGAGACCGCCCCCATGGTGCAAAAGTTGGTCTTGTTGACCACGGCTCCAATGACCAGGGCAATGACAAACGTGGAACCGAACACGAACCACTGTGCATCCGTAAAACTCTCAAATACCATTGCGCCACCCTCTCGATATCGTCAGATCAGACTGTCTGTTGTCGTTATTGAGCTTGCTCTGACCGGATCCCTGACGCCGATCGTGCACCCCCGCCGGGTACTGAAACAGCGGCAAATTATACCGGCAATCGTCTCCGATTGTAAGCGGTGTCGCCCGCAATTACATGAAAAACCAGCGGTTACCGGTAGTGGGTGGGGTCGACTGCCCCGGCGGCCTCAAAGCCGGCACGGCGCAGCCGGCAGGAATCGCAGACCCCGCAGGCCCGCCCCCGCTCGTCGGCGGCATAGCAGGAAACGGTGAGCCCATAGTCGATCCCCAGGCGCAGTCCCTCGCCGATGATCCGCTTCTTGCTGAGCCGGATCAACGGGGCATGGACACGGAAATGGCGCCCCTCCACACCCGCCCTGGTGGCCAGATTGGCGAGGCGCTCGAACGCCTCGATGAATTCGGGCCGGCAGTCGGGATAACCGGAGTAATCCACGGCATTGACGCCGACGAACAGGTCCCTCGCCCCGAGGACCTCGGCCCATCCCAGGGCAAGTGCCAGAAAGACCGTATTGCGGGCAGGAACATAGGTGACCGGGATGCCCTCACCCGCGCACTCGGGCACCGGGATTGCGGGGTCAGTGAGCGCCGAACCGCCGATGCTTCCCAGATCGACATCAATGATCTTGTGCTCCACCGCACCCAGGGACTGGGCCACCGCACGGGCGGCGCCCGTCTCGGCGCCGTGGCGCTGGCCATAGCGCACGCTCAGCGCGTAGCAGTCAAAACCCTGTTCGCGCGCGATCGCAAGGGCGGTGGCCGAATCCAATCCGCCCGAGACGAGCACTACCGCTCTTGCCTTTCCCGCCATCGACATACACCGTTTTCGAAAGAGACCATGGAACCCGGCGACCCGCAGGTAAGCAAACGAACACCGCTCTCCGAGACGGCCAGCGACAGGGACGCCCACCAGCCTTCCCAAGCGCATTCACAGCGCGTCCTGGAACCTCGCGTGCGGTTGCCATCAAAGCGTTTACCCGATAGTTGCACAGGCAGCGTCCTTGACAGGCACGGATCGGGATTGGTGATGCCCATCAATGCCCGGGCGCCTCACCCCACAGCTGCTTGTGTAGCTGGATCTGGAAACGCACCGGAAGGTGATCCTCCAGGATCCACTCGGCAAGGGCTCGAGCATCCAACTCGCCGTACACCGGGGAGAACAGGACCTCACAGCGCTCATGCAGCCGATACTCGTAGACCATACCCCGGGCCCACGCGTAGTCGGCGCGATCGCAGAGTACGAATTTCACCTGATCCAGGGGCGTTAAACGCTTCAGATTCTCGTAGCGATTCTTGTCCACCTCGCCGGATCCGGGCGTCTTGAGGTCCATGACCTTGACCACCCGTCCATCGACCGCGGACACGTCCAGCGCCCCGCTGGTCTCAAGCAAGACCTCGTAGCCCCCATCACACAGCCGTGAGAGCAGATCCAGACAGGCGGGCTGGGCCAGGGGCTCACCGCCGGTGACCGTTACGTATCGCGCCCGGTGGCGTCCCACCGCCTCGAGGACGGCTTCCAGGGCCATCCAATGCCCGCCCTGGAAGGCGTACTCCGTATCACAGTATATGCAGCGCAGCGGACAGCCGGTGAGTCGGACAAACACGGTGGGCCATCCCACCGTACGCGACTCGCCCTGAATCGAGTGGAAGATCTCAGTGACCCGCAACCGCTCTGGGCCCGTTGCGCCGGTCTCGCGTTCCATGGGCCCCATTGTACACCAGCCGCTAGCCCCCGCCCCGGGCGGACTACCCGTGGCGGCTTGCGCTCGCGCGCAAACCGCCCTACTCCCTTCGTCTTTCGTCTTTCGTCTTTCGTCTTTCGTCTTTTGACTTTTGACTTTTGACTTTTGACTTTTGACTTGTATTTCAGTGTCCTTCCTTGCGCATACGGTTCAGGCGCGTCTGGGCCAGCCGTGCCGCCGTGCTTTCCGGGTACTGCTGAAGGACCGTCTCGAGCGCCGCTCGCGCCTGCTCCCAATTGCCCAACTCGTAATATGTAAAGCCCAGCTTCAGCGTCGCATCGGGGATTTTGGTGCTGTTCGGGTAGTCGTCGAGGACCTTCTTGAACTGCGCCGCCGCGGCCTGATAGTCACGCGACACGTAGCTGGTCTCCCCCAGCCAATACTGGGCATTGTCCGAGTATGCGCTGTCCGGGTATTGCTGCAGGAATCCCTGGAACGCCTCGGCCGCGCGGGCATACCGCCCCTCCCGCAATAGGTCGAAGGCCTTTTGATATTCGCGTCGAATCTGGGCCTCCGCCGCCGCCTGTACCGGCGGGCCCGCTTCAGGCGAATCTTGTACAGATGCGGTTTCGGTCGCCGGCACCGCGTCCGGGCTCGTCGCGCCGGCGGCCCTGTCGCTCTCCTGCGCCGGCTGTACGGACCTCACCACACCGACCTCCACATCCCGCAGGCGGCGATCCACGTCCAGATACAGCTCGCGCTGGCGGCGCTTCACCCCCTCCAACCCATGCTGCATAACCTCAACGTCACTGCGCAGCTGGCGAATCTCCCGCTGGAGCTGGTTGATCTGCTCCAGCAGCTCAAGCAGCCGCCGATCGGTCTGCGAGCCCCGTGCTGCAGCTCGGGCCGGCGCCCCGAACGCCGGTGCGCTCGACGGCGAGGCCGGGGAGGTCGAGGGCTCGCCGGGCTGCTGGGCATGGACCTCGACGCCCGAGCCCAACGCCAACCCGGCGACCGCAGCCGCGCCCAGGGCGAAACTCACTCGACCATGCGCCATATCCGTCACCTCTGGTAGATGAGCTCGACCCGGCGATTCTGGGCCCAGACCGACTCATCGTGGCCGTTGACCGCAGGGCGCTCCTCACCGTAACTGACGGTGCGGACCTGATCATCGGCGGCACCCTGGAACAACAGCAGGCGGCGCACGGCCTCGGCACGCCTTTCGCCAAGACCGATGTTGTACTCGCGCGAGCCGCGTTCATCGGCGTGTCCCTCCAGCACCACCTGCGCCCCGGGGCTGCCCGCCAGGTACTCGGCGTGCGCGGCGACCACCGGCCGGTATTCCTCGTCCACCGTGCTCTTGTCGTAGTCGAAGTAAATCACCCGCTTGGCAAGAATGCTGTCCGAGTCATCCAGCGGGTGCACTTGCACCGCCCCGCGGCCCGGCAGCGCCGCCGTTTCCGGCGGCTGCTCGCCGGCCGCCCCAGCCTCGCCCTGGACCCCGGCCGCGGCCGGACGCTCCTCGACCGTCGGCCCTGCCTCGGCCTCGGGCTTGATCTCGCCTTTGGTACCGCAGCCCGCCGCCAGCGCGGCAAGCGCAAAGATCACAACGAATTCAATTGGTCGCCTCATAGCTGCTCCTCAGTCTTCGGTAAACGGACCCCAAGCCGGCTCGCGCACATCACCCCGCTCCAGCGTCAGGCGCTGTGTTTCCCGGCCATCGACGGTCACCACGCCAAGCTGCCCGCGCGGCCCTCCGCCAACGGCGTAGAGAATCATTCCCCCGTTGGGGGCAAAGCTTGGTGATTCGTCCAAGCGCCCCTCGGTGAGGACGCGGAAAAGTCCGGATTCCAGGTCCATGACCGCGATGCGAAATTGTGCGCCATCGCCGTGCACCATGGCCAGCCGCTTCCCGTCGGGGGAGAACGTCGCGCGAGCGTTGTATGTGCCCTCAAACGTGATGCGCTGTGCCCGGCCGCCCTGCGCTGGTATCCGATAGAGCTGGGGGCGTCCGCTGCGATCGGAGGTGAAGACCAGCATGGTCCCGTCCGGCGACCAGGCCGGTTCCGTGTCGATGGCGCTATTGAACGTGATGCGCTGCAGCTTGCGCGAGGCCAGGTCCATGACGTAGACCTCGGGGTTTCCGGCATCGGCACGCGACAGGGTAAGCGCAAGCTTCTTGCCGTCCGGGGACCAGGCCGGTGCCCCGTTGATGCCCGGGTAGGCCGCCACCAGCCTGGGCTGCTCACCGGTGCCGAGGTCCTGGACGTAGACCCCCGAACGCTGGTTTTGGAACGACACATAGGCCAGGTAGCGCCCGTCCGGAGACCAGGCCGGCGACATGATCGGCTGGCCCGACGTGAGAACCCGGTGGGGGCTGTACCCGTCGGCATCGGCCACCTGCAGGCTGTAGCGCTCGCCGTCCGGCCCCTGCTCCGCAGTGACGTACGCGATGCGCGTGCGGAATACACCCGCCTCGCCGGTCAGCTTTTCATAGATCAGGTCGCTGACGTAGTGCGCCGTGTAGCGCAGGTTATCCGCACGCGCCGGCAGGCTGTGTCCCAGCAGTTGCTTGTTTCGGTACTGCTCCTCGGGCGTCCCGGCCGTCCCCTTCTTGAAGATGTCGAACAATCGAAATTGGATCTCGTACCCACCCTGCTTTCCGGGGAGAACGCGACCGATCACCAGGGCCTCCACGCCGAGGGTGCTCCAGTTGTCGAACTTGACGTCCTGGGCCTGATGCGGGTGTTCCAGGAATTCGTCCTCCGGCAGCATGGCAAAACGGCCCGAGCGCCGCAGATCGGCGGCGACAATCGCCGAGACGTCTTCCGAGGGCAGCGCTCCCTTGCCGGTCCATTCGAAGGGGACCACCGCGATGGGGATGTCGCCCTCGACACCCTCCGTGATCCGGATGTCCAGCACAGCCCGGGCGGTGCCGGGCAGAAGGAGGCCCACGCTGAGCAAAAGGGCGAATACCTGGAGGCTCTTTTTTGGCATCTAGTCTTCCACGACAAAGGTGAAACGGATTTGGCGGTCGAACACCTCGGGATCGGGCGCCGGTGGCAGCGGCGAGGCCTTCGATACCGCGGCCTCCACCGAGCGCCGGAACAACTCGTCGCCGGTGCAGTCGGTCACGCGCACCGACACCACGTCGCCGCCCGGAATCTGGCCCACCAGGACCTCACAGGTGGCGCCCTTGGTGACGTCGGCGGGACGGCGCCAGTTACGCTGCACCTTCCCGGCGATGGCGGCGATGTAGCGGTCGCGCAGTGTCCTGAGCTCGCGCTCGCGCTGGGCGCGCAGCTGTGCCTGTTCTTCGGCCAGCTCCCTTTCCCGCGCCGCGCGCGCCTCGGCCTCGCGACGGGCCTTCTCTTCGGCCTCGCGCCGGCGCTGCTCCTCCATCTTACGTTTGGCCTCGGCCTCAGCCAAGCGCTTCTTCTCGGCCTCGCGCTCCTTTCGGATGCGCTCCAGGCGCTCCGCCTCGGCCTGCTTCTCCCGCTCCAGGCGCGCGAGCCGCTCCTGCTCGGCCTGCTGCTGCCTGCGCAGGCGCTCCAGCCGCTCCTGCTCGGCCTGGCGCTCCTTGCGCAGCCGCTCCTGCTCGGCCTGCTCGGCGGCCTGGCGCTTGCGCGCCTCCTCCTCCTGGCGCTGGCGCTCCTGGCGCAGCCGGGCCAGGCGCTGCTGCTCGCGCTTGCGTGCCTCCTCGGCCTCGCGCATGCGCTCCTGCGCCTCCCGCTGGCGCTGACGCTCGCGCTGTTCGGCCTCGCGCATGCGCTCGAGCTCGGCCTGCACACGGGACTCGTCCACGGCCTTCGCCTGGACGATGTCCACGGATTGGCTCGCCCCCGGCAGGCGCGGGGTGTCCTTCAGGCTCACTACCAGCATGGCCACGGCGGCCAGATGCACCGCAAGCGACAATGCGACGGCGACCGGCTTGTTGCGCAACAACCTCCACACGGCCCCGGACCCGTTATTGTTCCGCGCGGTCGGGGTTGCGCGTGACCAGCCCCACGCTCGGCGCCCCGGCCTGCTGCAGCAGCACCATCGCAGTGACCACCTCCCCGTAGGGAACGCCACGATCGCCCTTTACCATGACCGGCGTATCCGGACGGTGGCGCAGCACCGCAGCGACCCTCGCCATCAGGGTTTCGGCGTCCACAGGCTGATCGGGGTCCTCCCCCACATCCACATAGTAGTTACCCCCGGCGTCCACCGATACCACCACCGGCTTTTGCTCATTCGCCCGTACCGGCCGCGCCGCTGCCTGCGGCAGCTCGACGTCGACTCCCGAGGTCAGCAAAGGGGTCGTGATCATGAAGATGACCAGCAGCACCAGCATCACGTCGATGTAGGGCACGACGTTGATCTCGGACATGGGCCGTTTTCGAATGCGCTGGCGAGCCATTACTCGATGCCCCCGTTACCGCACGCGGCGAATCGCCCTGCGTGCTTCGCCGATCGTTGCACGAAAAAGGCTTCGAGCCGAGGAGCACGATGCCAGTTCAGCGCTCGGTGCCGGATTGCACCGTCGGTGAGATCGGGAACCGGTGGCTTTGCGAAACGGCGCACAAGCCTGAATCGAACAGGGAACGTCCGATTCGATCCTGCCCGCAGCGAGCGGAACAGGGACAGTGCAGCGAGCGCAAGCGGCGCAAAGCGCCCGGTTCTCGATGGATCGCCGCGATCACTGGGTCTAGTCATGTGCATGCCGGTGCAAGATGCTGGAGAACTCCTCTACGAACGCGTCATAGCGGTTGGCCAGCCGCTCCACGTCGTTGGCAAAACGATTGTACGCAATCACCGCCGGGATCGCCGCAAACAGCCCCATGGCCGTGGCGATCAACGCCTCGGCGATGCCCGGCGCCACCAACGAAAGTGTAGCCTGCTGCACGTTACCCAATGCCCGGAAAGAATTCATGATGCCCCATACCGTACCGAATAGGCCGACGTAGGGGCTGGTGGAGCCCACCGTCGCAAGAAACGAAAGGTTGGTCTCCAGCTCGTCCACCTCGCGGGCCAGGCTCACGCGCATGGCCCGTTGGGCGCCTTCCAGCACGGCGGCCGCCTCGGTGTTGTTCTGCTTGCGCAGCCGGGCGAACTCGCGAAACCCAGTATAAAAGATGCTCTCCATGCCCTTGGCCTCGTCGCCGCGCGCGGCAACCTCCCGGTAGACCTCGCCCAGGTCGGCCCCAGACCAAAACCGCTTCTCGAAGGCGTCGGCGGCTTGACGTGCCGTCTTCACGGTACCCCACTTGCGAAAGATCATGGTCCACGCGACCAGCGAGGCGACCAGCAGCAACAGCATCACCGCCTGGACGAGGGGACTCGCACCGAGCACCAGATTGAGAAACGACATGTCAACATTCACGGGTAATCACCCCCAAGATGTGTTCCGGGATCGGCCGGGGACGAAAGCTCGTTGCGTCCAGGCAGGCGATTCGCACGGAGGCGGTGCACAGCGTATCGGCCTGCTCGCCGTCCCGGCGCACGTCCTGCTCGAACGTGAGACTGGCCCTACCCCGCTCGAGCACATGGACGCTCACGCGCAGCCGATCGTTGAAGCGGGCGGGTTTGAGAAACTCCAACCTGACGGCGCGCACCGCGAACATCACTCCCTGGTCACGAATGAGCCGGTCCTGTTCGATCCCGTAACTGCGCAGCCACTCGGTGCGCGCGCGTTCCATGAACTTAAGATAGTTCGCGTAGTAGACGACGCCGCCGCTGTCGGTATCCTCATAGTACACGCGCAGCGGCCATGTGAATTCGGTCACAGTTTGATTGTTGCCTCTCGATATCGCCCGCGGATTACACCGGACGCCGGGACCGTGCCCGGCTAGTCAAACAGCTTGAAGGCCTGCTGATGCGCCTCGGACGGCACAATTCCGAAATGCCGGTAGGCGCTGTGGGTAGCCACACGCCCGCGGGATGTACGCATGATAAAGCCCCCCTGAATCAAAAACGGTTCCACCACGTCTTCGATGGTGTCGCGCTCCTCACCGATGGCCGCCGCCAGACTGTCCAGCCCAACCGGGCCCCCGTCGAACTTTTCGATGATGGTGAGCAGCAGCCGGCAGTCCATCTGATCGAACCCGTTGCCGTCCACGTTGAGCATCACCATGGCGGCATCGGCGACCTCGCTGTTGATATGCCCCCCCACCTTGACCTCGGCGTAATCGCGCACCCGCCGCAGCAGGCGGTTGGCGATCCTCGGCGTACCCCGGGATCGGCGCGCGATCTCGCGGGCCCCGCCGGCATCCATGTCGACGCCGAGGATGCGCGCCGAGCGGGCAACGATACCCGCGAGATCGTCCACCTCGTAGAATTCCAGTCGCTGGACGATACCGAAGCGGTCACGCAGCGGCGAGGTGAGCAGACCGGCGCGCGTCGTGGCGCCCACCAGCGTAAACGGCGGCAGGTCCAGCTTGATGGACCGCGCCGCCGGCCCCTCGCCGATCATGATGTCCAGCTGATAGTCCTCCATCGCCGGATACAGCACCTCCTCGACCACGGGGCTGAGGCGATGGATCTCGTCGACGAACAGGAGGTCATGGGGATCGAGGTTGGTCAACAGGGCCGCCAGGTCGCCCGGGCGCTCCAGCACCGGGCCGGAGGTGTGGCGCAGGTTGACACCCAGCTCATTGGCGATGACGTGGGCCAAAGTGGTCTTGCCCAGCCCCGGGGGACCGAAGATCAAGACGTGATCGAGCGCCTCGCGGCGATTGCGCGTCGCCTCGATGAAGATCTCCATCTGCTCGCGCACGACTTTCTGGCCGGCGTACTCCCCCAGGGTGGTCGGCCGGATCGCGCGATCCAGCGCCTCGTCCTCGGGCTTGGCCGATGCGCTTACCAGTCGGTCCGATTCGATCATAGGCTGTGGACGCGGGATATGGTGCCGGTTTTGGTGCGGACCTAGCGCGCTCCCTCGCGTTTCCGATTATACATGTTTACCCGATACTTGCATAAACAACCGCATCAAGCGGCGGCAAGGGCTTTCAACTGCGGTATTGAGCTTTGTTGGACACCGGCCGCGGGATTGACCGGCGCTGAGATCGAGAATCGGCGGCCTTGCGAAGCGGCGTGCAAGGGCGAATCGCACAGGGGCGTGCGATTCGAGCTTACCCGCAGCGAGCGGAGCACGGACAGCGCAGCGAGCGTAAGCCGCGCAAGGCTTCGGTTCTCGATCAATTTGTCAGCCGCTCGGTTTAGGTACCCCACGCGGCGTCCCGCCGGCCGTGTTGCTGCCTGTGCGATCATCACTTCACCGTGTGCTGAAGCGCCAGGCGGATCACCTCCTCACTGGACAGCTTCGCGCCGCCCTCTACCCCCCTGACCATGCGGCTGGCCTCCTGGGGCTTGTAGCCCAGGGCGATCAGCGCGCTCACCGCGTCCTCGAGCGGCGTGGTCTCACCCTCCACCAACCCGGACGCCGCGGCGCCGGTCACCGGGGCTGCGGCCGCCTGCCAGTCGTCGAGCCGGTCGCGCATCTCCATGACCAGCCGCTCGGCGGTCTTCTTGCCCACCCCGGGCAGCTTGACCAGCGCGGCCGCGTCCTGGTGCTGTACGCAACCCATGAATCCCTCGGGCGTGATCCCGGACAGAATGGTCAGGGCGAGCTTCGCCCCGACCCCGCTGACCCGGATCAGGTTGCGGAACAACAGGCGTTCTGACTCGGTCGCAAAGCCATAGAGGGCATGGCTGTCCTCGCGCACCACCAAGTGAGTATGCAGCGTCACCTCGCTGCCCACCTCCGGGAGGACATAGAACGTCGACATGGGGGCATCGACCTCGTAGCCCACACCCTGAACGTCCACCAGCAATTGCGGCGCCCGCTTTTCGGCGAGGATGCCGCGCAGCCGCCCGATCATCGCAGCCTCCCGCCCCGCTTACCGCGCACCCCGGGCAGGACGGCCAGCCCCTGGCGGGTATGCTGGTGGCACAACGCCACCGCCAGGGCGTCTGCCGCATCGGCCTGCGGAGGGTCCGAGAGGCTCAGCAACACACGCACCATGTGCTGCACCTGCCGTTTGGCCGCCGCACCGCGACCGACCACCGCCTGCTTGATCTCGCGCGGAGCGTATTCGGCCACCGGCAGGTCGCGGCTGAGCCCGGCGCAGATCGCCGCGCCGCGCGCCTGCCCCAGCTTCAAGGCTGAATCGGCGTTGCGGTGCACGAAGACTTGCTCGATGGCCATCTCGTCCGGCCGGTAGCTGGCCACAATGGTGCAAAGCGAATCGAATAGAGCCTTTAGCCGCTCGGGCAAGGCGCCGACGTCGAGTCGCACGCAGCCGCTGGCCACATAGACGCCCCGGCTGCCGTCCGCGTCGATCACGCCATAGCCGGTGATGCGCGAGCCGGGGTCGATGCCGAGAATGCGGATCATACCGTAAGATGCAAGATACGAGATACAAGATACGAGTAAGACCGAGCACACATGCCGGCGTGCCTGGCGATGAGATATGAACATCGAGCTTCCGCAGCGAGCATCGGCACGCCCCTCTTGTATCTTGTATCTTGTATCTCGTATCTTGTATCTGTCGTTACAACTGCTGCGCCACCTCTTCGGAGAAATCGGCATTGGAGTAGACGTGCTGCACGTCATCCAGGTCCTCGAGGGTGTCCACCAGCCTGACCACCGTGCGGGCGTCCTCCAGCTCGAGCTCGACGCTCGTGGCAGGGCGCATGGTCACCTCAGCCTGGGCCGGCTCGAGGCCCGCGGCGATCATCTTCTCCTTGACCTCGGTGAGCTCCTCCGGTGCCACCAGCACGTCGATGCTGCGGTCATCGTTGTTGACCACGTCCTCGGCCCCGGCCTCCAGTGCGCTCTCCATAATGGTATCCTCGTCGCTGCCGGGCGGATAGGTGAGCACGCCGGTCTTGTCGAACAGATAGGCAACCGAACCGTCGGTACCCAGATTGCCCCCCACCTTGCCGAAGACGTGGCGGATCTCGGCCACGGTCCGGTTTCGATTGTCCGTGAGGCAATCCACCATGATCGCCACGCCGTTCGGCCCATAGCCCTCGTAGCGCACCTCTTCGTAGGCCTCCCCCTCGGTATCGCCGGCCCCTCGCTTGATGGCCCGCTCGATGGTGTCTTTCGGCATGTTACTGGCGAGCGCACTGTCCACGGCCGCCCGCAGGCGGGGATTGGCCGCCGGGTCCGGTCCGCCGAGACGGGCGGCCACGGTGATCTCGCGGATCAGCTTGGTGAACAGCTTGCCGCGCTTGGCGTCCTGCGCCTTCTTACGGTGTTGGATGTTGGCCCATTTGCTGTGACCTGCCATGAGCTCCTCTTCGTCTTTCCAATCAGCATGTTAGGGTATCGATCGGTGCCTATGGTATCACGCCGGGGCAACACCGTTCAGGGCTAACGCTCGAAGCGGCCCCGACGCAGGAAATGACACACCTGCCGGGCAACCCGCGGGGAGAGCAACAGCCCCGTATGGCTGGCCGGTGCCACCAGGTGATCGCGGATGCCGGCGATTCGGGTCTCGGAGATCCCCACCGCGCCGTCCCCGGCCTGGCGAGCGGCCCCCAGCAGCAGTCCCACACCCAGGGGCACGCTCCCGGCGATTACGCCCAGGTCTCGGGGGGCCTCCCACCTGGGCCCGTCCCCCAGCAGCCCCCGCTCCACGCTGCGGCCCAGCATTCTGCGCCCCCAGGGCAGGCGCATCAGCCGGGCCGCGCTGCGGCTGCCCGCCAAGGGGCTGCCCAGCAGCACCACCCGCCCGGGCGGCTGGTCTGGGAACTCGTGAAACAGGGCCAAGAGCACCAGACCGCCCAGGCTGTGACCGACGAAGTGCACCACCTGGGCATTCAACCCCTGGACGAACGTCTGCAGCCGGCGCGCGTTTTGGGCGGGCGCGCGGCGCACCGAAGGGTAGCCGAACAGGTGCACGTGATAGCCGCAGCGCTGCAGCCGCCGCGCCAGGGGCACCATGATCAGGCGATTGCACCAGATGCCGTGCAGGAGCACCACGGACTCTTCGGCGGACCTTTCCGGGCCCGGGACGATGGGCAGGGCCTCGATGGCCTCACGGTCGGTCCAGGAGCCGGCCTGCCGTGCCGCCTCCTGCCGGGGGAGCCAGCGGTATTCGGTGTGCTCGGCCGGATTGAGCCGCACCGCTACCGCTCGTGGAAGACGGAGCCGGAATTCGTGCTCGGCGTTCTCGCGCACCCCCGGGGCATAGCGGGCTCGCCACTGGGGTAGGATCTCGAAGCGGCGGGTCACGCCGGCGTCGCCGAGCCGTTCGCCGGCCTCCAGCCCGGTCTCTTCCTGAAGCTCGCGCCGGGCGGCCTGATCGGGCGCCTCGCCCTCCCGAAGGCTGCCGGTCACGGACTGCCAGAAATCGGGCGGGGCCCGCCGTCGCAGGCGCAGCACCTGCCCGTCAGCCGTGTAGACCACGACGAGCACCGATTCGGGACGTTTGTAGGCCTCGGCCATTCGGTGCGCCGCCCGCGCCCTTCGCGCCGCGAAGCCTGCCGGCCCCGACCCCAGCCCGCCGGACGGCTCGGCTCGCTCAGGCGCCCTTGGCCGGCTTGCGCAGGCGGATGTTCAGCTCGCGGAGCTGCTGCTCGCCGATCGGCGAGGGCGCGTCGGTCAACAGACAACTGGCGGTCTGGGTCTTGGGAAAGGCCATGACCTCGCGGATGGAGGGGGCCCCCGTCATCAGCATGACCATGCGGTCCAGGCCAAAGGCGATACCGCCATGGGGCGGGCAGCCGTATTGCAGCGCCTTGAGCAAGAAACCGAACTTGTCTTCGGCCTCCTGGTCGCTGATACCCAGCTGGCGAAATACGCTGCGCTGCACCTGCGGGCGATAGATGCGCATGGACCCGCCGCCGAGCTCGGTACCGTTGAGCACCATGTCGTAGGCGCGCGAGTGACAGGCTCCGGGATCGGTGTCCAGCATCTCGATGTGCTCTTCCTTGGGCGAGGTAAATGGATGGTGCAGCGGCGCCCAGCGCCCGGCCCGCTCGTCCCACTCGAACATGGGAAAGTCCACCACCCACAGCGGCCGCCAGCCGCGCTCCAGCAGACCGCGGTCATGGCCCAGGCGCACGCGCAGCGCGCCCAAAGACTCGTTGACCACGCTGGCCTTGTCCGCTCCGAAAAAGATCAGGTCGCCATCCTCGGCGCCGGTGCGGTCCAGCACCGCCGCGATCGCCGCGTCCGGCAGAAACTTGAGGATGGGCGACTGCAGGCCCTCGCGCCCGGCGGCGGCATCGTTCACCTTTATATATGCCAGACCCTTCGCGCCGTAGATCCCCACGAGCTCTGTGTACCCGTCGATCTCCTTGCGGGTGAGCCCGCCGCCCCCGGGCACGCGCAGCGCCACCACGCGCCCCGCGGGATCCTTGGCCGGCCCGGCAAAGACCTTGAAATCCACGTCCCCCATCACATCGCCCATGTCCACCAGCTCCAAAGGGATACGCAGGTCCGGCTTGTCCGTGCCATAGCGGCGCAGCGCCTCGGCATGGGTCATTCGGGGAAACGGGTCTGGCAGCGGCACCTCCAGGACCTTGGCGAAAACCTCCCGGAGCATCTGCTCCATCAGCCCCATGATCCGATCTTCCTCCAGGAAGGAGGTCTCGACATCGAGCTGGGTGAACTCCGGCTGGCGGTCGGCGCGCAGGTCCTCGTCGCGGAAGCAGCGCACGATCTGATAGTAACGATCCAGACCGGAGACCATCAAAAGCTGCTTGAACAGCTGGGGCGACTGCGGCAACGCGAAAAACTCGCCTCGGTGGGTACGGCTGGGAACCACGTAGTCCCGCGCACCCTCCGGCGTGGCGCGGGTCAGCATCGGCGTCTCGATGTCCAGGAATCCGTTGTCGTCCAGGAATTCGCGCAGGGCCCGCACGATCTCCGAGCGCAGGCGCAGCCGCTGCAGCATCTCCGGGCGGCGCAGATCGATGTAGCGATAGCGCAGGCGGTGCTCCTCGGCCACGTCTTCCTCGTCCAGCTGAAATGGCGGGGTCTCCGAGCGGTTCAGCACCTCCAGCTCCTGCCCCAGGACCTCGATCGTACCCGTAAACAGCTCGGGGTTTTCGGTCCCCTCAGGGCGCAGGCGCACTCGCCCCCTGACCCGCAGGACGTATTCACTTCGCACTTGCTCGGCAACCACGAAGGTCTCTGGGGCATCGGGATCGAACACGACTTGGACCAGTCCCTCGCGGTCGCGCAGATCCACGAAGATGACGCCCCCATGGTCGCGTCGGCGGTGGACCCACCCGCACAGCACCACCTCCTGGGCGAGGTCGGATTCGTCGAGTTGGCCGCAATAGTGGCTGCGCATGACGCCTTGGGGTTGTCGGAAGCTTCGTTCGCGGGACGGCCGGCGCCCCGGCGGGCGGGCTGGCGTGGAGGCGCGAATGGTACGTGGTTGATCCGGTGGGCGCAACTTGCGGCGCCCGGGCGCCGAGACGCTACTCGGTGCAGGCCGCGCAGCCGCCCGATCCGCAGGCGCCAGCCCCGGCGTTGGAGTCGGCCTTTGACGAGGACCCGCTCGAATCGCCTTCGGCGATGTTCTTCTTGTTGGACTTCTTGAAGTCCGTTTCGTACCAGCCCCCGCCCTTGAGCCGGAACCCCGCGGCCGAGATCAGCTTCTTGAGGGAAGACCGGCCGCACTTCGGACAGTCGGTAAGCGGGGCATCCGACAGCTTCTGGATCTTTTCCAGGGCGTGTCCGCAGTCCGTACATTGGTATTCGTAGATGGGCATGCTCGTGATCCTCATCCGATACAGGCAATCCAATTTCCTAGATAGGGCCAGTTGCCGGCACATTCAATACACAAGCATGCATTATACAGGCATTGGCGGCTGGGGTCTTGTCCACGCGTCACCCTCGGAAGGGCCCTGTGCGGCAGGAGCCCGTCTCAAGGGGAGCGGGAAAGCCCAAAATCTTCGCGGTCCTCGCCGGCGGTGCGGGTCTCGGCCTCCAGCGCCTTGTCGATGGCGTGGAGTAGGGCGGCGTGCTCACTGGAAGCCATCCCTGAGCGGAGGAAACGGCGCGCCGCGGCCAGCACCCGCTCCAGGTAGCCGTAGCGGTAGTTGAGGTTCAAGAGCGCCTTGGCCACGAAATGCAGGTCCTCACCCTGCTCGCGCATGCGCGCGGCCTCGGACAGGGCCTTCTCCATCTGCTCCGGCGTGGGTTTGCCCATTACTTCCTCTCCCTGCGGTGTATTCGGCGCCGTGTCGGACCGTCCCCGGGGCGCGCCCGCCGCTGCCGGGCGCGGGCCACCCCCTGCCCGATTTATCGGCGCGGGGGGGCCGCGGCTTTACGCCGGGCCCATGCCCCTACGGGCCGCCAGGTTCCTTCGGTGCCGGGTTTTTGTGACAATGCCACATCTCCCCCCGCGTGGCGCCCAGCCTATGGCCAAAAAGATCGTAATCATGCTGCTCAATGCCAACCCAGGCGACCCGACAACACTCGGCTCGCCCTTCTTTCAGGCTGCCGCCGCAGCATCCATGGACCTTGAGGTGGAGGTGTACTTCGCGGGACGCGCGACCGCCCTGCTGCGCCAAGGGGTGGCCGAGAGGCTGTTTCCGGGAGACAAGGGCGAAAAGTCCATCTATGCCTTTATGCAGGACGCCCACCGGGCCGGAGCCCGGTTCTATGCCTGTGGCGGTGCCCTGGAGGAAAACGGGATCGAGCCGGATAACGCCATCCCTGAGCTCGACGCCGTCCGCGGGGGCGGGGCGTTCATCAGCGCGACGGTGGAAGACGGCGTTGTCACGCTGACCTATTGACAGGTCCCCGGGCCATGAGCGGCTTCTACGGTTACCACACGCGGCTGCCCGACCGGCGGGGCGACGATATCAAGACCCTGCGCAGCCTGCTGCCCTACCTCTGGCGCTACCGCGGGCGCGTCGCCTTCGCCCTGCTGGCGCTGGTGCTGGCCAAGGCCGCGACGGTCGCTGTGCCCTTGGCGCTGAAGGAGATCGTCGACGCGCTGGATGCCTCGAAGCAGCGCGACCTCGGCCTGCCCATCGTCTTTTTGATCGCCTACGGGCTGCTTCGGCTGGCCTCCTCGGGATTCAACGAGCTGCGCGACTCCATGTTTGCGCGCGTTCGCCACGGCGCGATGCGCAACATGTCCCAGAAGGCCGTCGATCATTTGCACCGCTTGTCCCTGCGCTTTCACCTCGAGCGCAAGACCGGCGCCATCACCCGCGACTTGGAACGGGGCACCCGCAGCGTGAGCTCGCTGCTGAACTACATGGTGTTCAACGTACTGCCCACGCTCATCGAAGTCGGTCTCATCGCGACCGTGCTGTTGATCAATTACAGTCCGTGGTTTGCGATCATCACGTTCATCACTGTGATCGTGTACGTAGCCTTCACCATGAAGATCACCGAGTGGCGCATGCGCTACCGCGTAACCATGAACCAAATGGACTCCAAGGCCAACAGCATCGCCGTGGACAGTCTGATCAATTATGAAACGGTCAAGTATTTCGGCAACGAGTGCTATGAGCTGCGCCGCTATGACGACACCCTCTCCCGCTGGGAGGATGCGGCCGTCAAGAGCCAAACCTCGCTCTCGGCGCTGAACGTCACCCAGGGAGGCATCATCGCGGTCGGGGTGACGCTGATCATGACCCTGGCGGCGCAGGGGGTGGCGGCGGGCACCATGTCGCTCGGGGACCTGGTGCTGGTCAACGCCTTCATGATCCAGATGTTCATCCCCCTGAACTTTCTGGGCGTGGTCTACAGCCAGCTAAAGCACGCCCTGTCCGACATGGACCGGATGTTCGAGCTGCTCGAGGCCGCCCCCGAGGTGCGCGACGCCCCGGGGGGGCCGCCGCTCGAGGTAGGCAGCGGAGCCGTGCGCTTCGAGCACGTAAGCTTCGGCTACGAGCCCTCCCGGACCGTGCTGCACGACGTGGACTTCGAGATCCCCCCGGGACACAAGCTGGCGGTGGTGGGCCCCAGCGGCGCGGGCAAATCGACCCTGGCGCGCCTGCTGTTCCGCTTCTACGACGTGACCGGGGGCCGGGTGTTGATCAACGGACAGGACGTCCGATATGTAGCCCAGCAGAGCCTGCGCAAAGCCATCGGCATCGTACCCCAGGATACAGTCCTTTTCAACGAAACGCTCTATCACAACATCGCCTATGGCGACCCCGCGGCCTCGCGCAAGGACGTGATGCGGGCTGCGCGACTGGCGCATATCCACGAATTCATCGAAAGCCTCCCGCAGGGATACGAAACCCTGGTCGGAGAGCGGGGCCTGAAGCTGTCGGGCGGAGAGAAACAGCGGGTCGCCATCGCCCGCACCATCCTCAAGAATCCCAGTATCCTGGTATTCGACGAGGCCACCTCATCGCTGGACTCGGCATCCGAGCAAGCGATCCTGTGCGCCTTGGAGGAGATCGCCGTAGACCGCACGACGCTGGTGATCGCGCACCGCTTGTCCACCATCGTCGACGCGGACACCATCCTGGTGATGGAGCACGGGCGCATCGTTGAACGGGGCGCGCACCGCCGGCTGCTCGCCAAGAACGGCGTCTACGCGCGACTGTGGGAGTTGCAGCAGGAAGAGCGCAGGCGCCGGGAAGAGCTCAAGCAGGAAACTATCCAGCTCGCCAACCCCTGAGCCCGTGTCCCGAATGCGCGCGGTTTCATGGGAGTACCGGCCGGGCTGCGCTTTGAAACCTGTCCGAATGGGCGCGGCCCCTATCCCGCATCGATCGGCACGGCGGCGATCGCCTGAGCTCGCGCGCACCCGTCAGCACGCGCCGACGGCGCGGGCGGGAAAACCAATGCAAATGGACGGGGCAGAACCCGGTAAGGGATACGGGCTAGCCCGGCGCTCGCGGACCGCGGCGGCGCGTGCGCTCGCGCGCCTCGTTGACGCGCAGGCTGCGCCCGCCCATATCGGCCCCGTTCAGGGCCTCGATGGCACTGTGCGCCTCCGTCTCCGCCATCTCCACGAACCCGAAACCGCGCGGTCTTCCAGTGTCACGATCAGTAATGAGCTTGACCGACTGGACGCTGCCGTGCTCCGAGAACAGCGCCCGCACCTCGTCCTCGGTCGCGCTAAACGGCAGATTTCCAACATAAATCGACTTGTTCATCTCCCACTCCAAAATCAGGATCCGTATCCGCGACGATGCATACGCGGCGGACCCGCTGAAACAGCCCGGGCGGTCGCCGTCCGTAGCGTCGTGCCCCCAAGTATAGGCGCTTTTTCTTTCGGGCAAATGAGACCGAGGCCGTTTTGCGGGCTTAAGGGTCCGTACTACAATCCGGCGAGGATCTCCGAAAGCATGCCCGACGAATCCCATAAGAAGGTCAACGACACGCTGCGGCTGCGCCGTGTGGCCATCGACACCTATCGGGAAAACGTCGCCTATTTGCACCGCGAGTGCGAGATCTACCGCGCGGAGGGCTTCCAGGCCCTCTCCAAGGTGGAGATCGGCGCCGACGACCACCGCATCCTCGCCGTGCTCAATGTGGTCGACGACGTGGGCATCGTCACGCCGGCCGAGCTCGGGCTCTCCGAGCAGGCCTTTACCCAGCTCGGCCTCGAGGACAACAGCCTGGTGCGCATTGCTCAGGCCGAGCCCCCGGCATCCATGGACGCCGTGCGGCGCAAGGTCGCGGGCGAGCGCCTGGACCAGAGCGACTACAACGCCATCGGCCGCGACATCGCCGACAGCCGCTACTCCAAGACCGAGATGGCGGCCTTTCTGGTGGCCTCGGGGGAGACCGGGCTGGACCGCGACGAGGCGCTCTACCTCACGCGCTCCATGGTGCTCTCGGGCGAGCGCCTGGACTGGAACGAGCCGCTGGTAGCCGACAAGCACTGCATTGGCGGCATCCCCGGAAACCGCACCTCGATGCTGGTGGTCCCCATCGTCGCCGCCCACGGCATGCTGATCCCCAAGACCTCCAGCCGCGCCATCACCTCCCCCGCCGGTACCGCCGACACCATGGAGGTGCTGGCCAAGGTCGAGCATTCACCCGACGCACTGCGCCAGATCGTGCACCGCGCACGCGGCTGCATCGCCTGGGGCGGCACGGCACGGCTCGCCCCCGTGGACGACATGCTGATCTCGGTGCAGCGCCCCCTGGGCGTCGACTCCATGGGACAGATGGTGGCCTCCATCCTGGCCAAGAAGATCGCCGCCGGGTCCACCCACCTGCTGCTGGACATCCCGGTGGGCCCCACGGCGAAAGTGCGCTCCATGCGCCAGGCCCTGCAGCTGCGCAAGCTGTTCGAGTTCGTGGGAGACGAGCTGGGGCTGCACCTGGAGGTCATCATCACCGACGGGCGCCAGCCCATTGGGCGGGGGATCGGCCCGGTGCTGGAGGCCCGAGATGTGATGCAGGTGCTGGAGAACGACCCCAATGCACCGGCGGATCTGCGCCAGAACGCCCTGCGCCTGGCCGGGCGGGTCCTGGAGTTCGACCCGGACGTGCGCGGCGGGCGCGGCTTCGCCATCGCCCGCGACATCCTGGACTCGGGGCGAGCATTGGCAAAGATGAACGATATCATCGAGCGCCAGGGGCGGCAGGGGCGACAGATCGAGGTGGGCCCCCGCAGCTTCGAGGTCCTGGCCCCGGAGACCGGCACGGTTACGGGAATCGACAATCTGCAGCTGGCGCGCATCGCGCGCATGGCCGGCGCCCCGATGGACATGGGCGCGGGCGTGGACCTGTTCAAGAAACTGGGCGACCCCGTTACCGGGGGCGAGCGCCTGTACCGGGTGCATGCGGCGTTTCGCGCCGACTACAAGTTCGCCAAGCGGCTCACCGAGCGCTCCAGCGGCTACACCATCGGCACCCGAGATCAAATCCCCAAGCCCTACGTCGACTGATTTCGGAGGCGACAGCGGCACATGTCGAGGCAGCTCGAAGTCTTGGCGTTCCCCGAATACCGCATCCAGGCGCTGCGCCTGGCCGACGCCCTGGGCTGCCGCTGCCGTGACGTGGAGGTGCACCGTTTCCCCGACGGGGAGAGCCGCGTGCGCGTACCGGCCGACCCCGCCCCCCAAAGCGTGCTGTGCCGCAGCCTCCACGGCCCCAATGACAAGCTGATCGAGCTGATGCTGGCGGCGCAGACCCTTCGGGCGGCCGGTTGCGACGATCTCACGCTGGTAGCCCCGTACCTGTGCTACATGCGCCAGGACACCGCCTTTCGCCCGGGAGAGGCGGTGAGCCAGCGCATCGTCGGCGAGTTCCTGGCACACCAGGTGGATTCGGTGATCACGGTGGACCCGCACCTGCACCGGGCGCACCGGCTCGCCCAGGCCGTTCCCGCGCGCCGCGCCGTGGCCCTGTCCGCGGCCGAGCCGATCGCGGCCTTCCTGGCGGCACGTCAAAAGACTCCCCTCTTGGTGGGCCCCGACAGCGAGTCGGAGCAGTGGGTGCGTCACATCGCCGAGGCGGCCGGGCTCACCCACGCGGTAGCCGCCAAGCGCCGCTCCGGCGATCGGGCGGTGCACATCGACTTGCCGCCGGGAGATTACCGCGGCCGGGAGGTGGTCCTGGTGGACGACATGGCGAGCACGGGGGGCACCCTGGCCTGTGCGGCGCGTGAGCTGCAGCGAGCCGGGGCCGCGCCGATCCACGCGCTGGTGACCCACGCCCTATTGGCCGGCGACGCCGAGGCCCACCTGCGCGCGGCACCCGTCGCCGAGCTGTGGAGCACGGACAGCGTCCCCCACTCCACCAACGCCATCCCCCTGGCCCCGCTGCTGGCCGCTGCCGTCCAGGCGGATTGACGTGCCCGGGCCCAGCACGCCACAACGGTTGTTGCTGTTCCTGCTGGCGCTGGTGTTCCTGCTGGCCTTTATTCAAGTCGGCGCCATCACCGTCGCCTTCGACAAGCTGAGGCTCTCGCGCGACAGCGCCTTCCTGCTGTTGTTCGCCTCGCTGCTGGGCAGCACCATCAATCTGCCCCTGTTCACCATCCGGTCCGAACGCCCGCCGGAGCGCGAGCTGCCGCCCTACGTGCGCGAGCTGTTCCGGCGCCTGTCGGTGCCGTTCACCGGCAAGACGATCATCGCGGTCAACGTGGGCGGCGGGCTCATCCCGGTGACTTTCTCCGCCTACCTGCTCGCCCACCACCCGCTGGGGTGGTTCGACGTGGTGCTCTCTACCGCCCTGGTGGCGGCGATCTGCCACGTGTTCAGCCGCCCGATTGCCGGCGTGGGCATCGCCATGCCGGTGTTCATCGCCCCGGTGAGCGCCGCCATCGTGGCCATGATCATGGACCCCGAGAACAGCGCCCCGCTGGCCTATATCTGCGGGGTGATGGGTGTGCTCATCGGCGCGGACATCCTGCGCCTGGGCAGCATCCGCCGCCTGGGCACCCCCATGGCGGCCATCGGCGGCGCCGGCACCTTCGACGGCATCTTCATTACGGGTATCATTGCCGTGCTGTTGGCTTAGGAACAGATACAAGAGGCGAGATACAAGATACAAGACGGTAAGAAACGCAGCGGCGTCTTCTTGCTTGTATCTTGTATCTCGTATCTTGTATCTGGTCCTATCGGCAAACCAGTAGAACCCTGAGCCGGATTCTCCATGGGAACATACTCCAATCGCTCCATCCTAATCACCGGCTGCTCCTCCGGCATCGGCCTGTGCGTGGCCGAGGGCCTCCAGCGCCGGGGCTATCGCGTCTTCGCCGCGGCGCGCCGGGCCGAGGACGTGGCCCGGCTGCGAGGACGCGGCCTGGAGAGCCTGGCCCTGGATCTGGACGATTCGCGCTCGATCGCCGGCGCCGTGGACGAGGTGCTCGAGCGCACGGATGGCGCGCTGTACGCGCTGTTCAACAACGGGGCCTACGGCCAGCCCGGCGCGGTGGAGGACCTCGGCCGCGACGTCCTGCGGGCCCAGCTCGAGACCAACCTGTTCGGCTGGCTGGAGCTCACAAACCGCGTGCTGCCGACGATGCGCCGCAGGGACCAGGGGCGGGTGATCCACAACAGCTCGGTGCTGGGCCTGGTGGCGCTGGCCTACCGCGGGGCCTACGTGGCCTCCAAGTTCGCCCTGGAGGGCCTCAGCGACGCCCTGCGCATGGAGCTCGCCGGCAGCGGCGTTCACGTCTCGCTGATCGAGCCCGGGCCGATCCTGAGCCGCTTTCGGCAAAACTCCCTGAGGGCCTTGGAGACCGGCATCGACATGGAGGCCAGCGTGCACCGCGACCAATACCGGGCCATGCTGGGCAGGCTGGGCAAGGAGGGCGCGGCGGTGCCCTTCACCCTGGCCCCCGAGGCGGTCCTCAGGCGCGTCATCCACGCCCTGGAGAGCCCTCGGCCCAAGGCGCGCTATTACGTGACCTTCCCCACCTACCTGTTCGCCGCCCTGCGGCGCGTCCTACCGTCCCGGGCGCTGGACAGTATCCTGCTCAAGGTTTCCGGCATCGGCAACCGCTGAGCCGATCCTCGGGCGGGCTGTGCCCGCCGCATAGTCTCCCAATCCTCTAGCAAAGACGCAAAGCCCGCCAAGAGAATGCACAAAATAAATGACCCACAAACGGTCTGCGTACTTGCTCGGTTTTGGCTAGGCGCCCACGAAACACGGGATTGCCCGCATCACCAACGGGCTGCGTGGACAAAGTCATTGATTCCTTGGCGTGCTTGGCGCCTTGGCGAGAGAACATGTTGTCGTCTTCGCATCCACAAATTCTGCTGAGAAGCCGTTTTTCCGAAGCGCTCAAAAAAAGCCCCGCCGGAGGCGGGGCAGGAGGGGTGCACAGGGGGTGTGCACTGGGAGGAATCAGCTGAGGGATCAGGCCGCGGCCTCGGCCCCGCCCTTGCGGAAGGCGAGCGCACCGTCCTTGACGTCGACGACGATGCGCGCGCCGGGGCCATAGGTTCCGCTCAGGATCTCCTGGGCCAGGGGATTCTCCAGCTGCTGCTGGATGGCACGCTTGAGCGGCCGGGCGCCGTACACCGGGTCGAAGCCCGCCTCGCCCAGGCGGTCCAGGGCCGCCTCGGAGATCTCCAGCTCCATGTCGCGCTCGGCGAGCCGCTCGCGCAGGTAGCCGATCTGGATGCGGGTGATGGCACGGATCTGCTCTCGGCCCAGGGCGTGGAACACCACCACCTCGTCGATGCGGTTGATGAACTCGGGGCGAAAATGCCCGCCCACGATCTCCATCACCGCCGATTTCATCCGATCGTAGTTCTCCTCGCCGGCGAGCTCCTGGATCTGCTGGGAACCCAGGTTGGAGGTCATCACGATCACGGTGTTGCGGAAGTCCACCGTGCGCCCGTGCCCGTCGGTGAGCCGCCCGTCGTCCAGCACCTGCAGCAGGACGTTGAACACGTCCGGGTGGGCCTTCTCCACCTCGTCCAGCAGGATCACCGAGTAGGGCTTGCGCCGCACCGCCTCGGTCAGCTAGCCGCCCTCCTCGTAGCCCACGTAGCCGGGCGGGGCGCCGATCAGCCGGGCCACGGTGTGCTTCTCCATGAACTCGGACATGTCGATGCGCACCATGGCCTCCTCGGTGTCGAACAGGAAGTCCGCCAGCGCCTTGGTCAGCTCGGTCTTGCCCACGCCGGTGGGCCCGAGGAACAGGAACGAGCCGTTGGGCCGGTTGGGGTCGGCCAGCCCGGCGCGCGAGCGCCGGATGGCGTTGGCGACCGCGCCCACGGCCTCGTCCTGGCCCACCACGCGCGCGGTCAGGGCCTCCTCCATGCGCAGCAGCTTCTCGCGCTCGCCCTCCAGCATCTTGGACACCGGGATGCCGGTCCATTTCGAGACCACCTCGGCGATCTCCTCCTCGCTCACGCGGTTGCGCAGCAGCTTGGTCTCGTGCATCTCCGCCTGGCTGGCCATGTCCAGCTGCTTTTCCAGCTCCGGGATGCGCCCGTACTGCAGCTCCGACATGCGCGCCAGGTCACCGGCCCGCCGAGCGTTCTCCAGCTCGGCGCGGGCGCGGTCCAACTCCTCCTTGATGTGGGTGGTGCCCTGCACCGCCGCCTTCTCCGATTTCCAGATCTCTTCCAGATCGGAGTACTCGCGATCCAGGCGCGTGATCTCCTCCTCCAGGCTGGCCAGGCGCTTCTTGGAAGCCTCGTCCGATTCCTTCTTCAAGGCCTCGCGCTCGATCTTGAGCTGGATCAGGCGCCGCTCCAGGCGGTCCATCGCCTCGGGCTTGGAGTCGATCTCCATGCGGATGCGGCTGGCCGCCTCGTCCACCAGATCGATGGCCTTGTCCGGCAGGTAGCGGTCGGTGATGTAGCGGTGCGACAGCGTGGCCGCGGCGACGATGGCCGGGTCGGTGATCTCCACGCCGTGGTGGACCTCGTACTTTTCCTTGAGCCCGCGCAGGATGGCGATGGTGTCCTCCACGGTGGGCTCGTCCACCAGCACCTTCTGGAAGCGCCGCTCCAGGGCGGCGTCCTTCTCGATGTGCTGGCGGTACTCGTCCAGGGTGGTGGCACCGATGCAGTGCAGCTCACCCCGGGCCAGGGCCGGCTTGAGCATGTTGCCGGCATCCATGGCGCCTTCGGCCTTGCCGGCGCCGACGATGGTGTGCAGCTCGTCGATGAACAGGATGATGCGCCCTTCCTGCTTGGCGAGCTCGTTGAGCACCGCCTTGAGGCGCTCCTCGAACTCGCCGCGGTACTTGGCGCCGGCGAGCAGCGCGCCCATGTCCAGCGCCAGCACGCGCTTGTCCTTGAGCCCCTCGGGCACCTCGCCGTTGACGATGCGCTGGGCCAGCCCCTCGACGAT
>JABAHQ010011912.1_pt2 | contig 32678 bp, 30 predicted proteins | sample 7062091 | NCBI WGS metagenome assembly JABAHQ01 (sample SAMN14534359, study PRJNA622989) | marine sediment metagenome | biome: marine biome [ENVO:00000428]; feature: marine pelagic biome [ENVO:01000023]; material: deep marine sediment [ENVO:00002113] | place: India: Gulf of Kutch | collected... | reverse complement strand
GGGTGACACCGACTAAATCACCCCAACCCCTCTTCATAAAGAGGGAGCACTATAACCACCCCCAGCCCCTTACATTACCCCCTTCGGAGAAGGGGGAACATAACCCCACCCAGCCCTCCCCTTGATAAGGGGAGGGTTTATCAACCACCCCTGGCCCCCTTTACAAGGGGGATTACTCCGGCGTTTTGCAGGCTCGGGAGGTCGTCAACCTCAAGGCAGAAACTCCAGCTTAACTTGTGGTACAACTATCATGGGCTGGGTAAGGATGCCATGCCCCCCTGACATTGTGCACCTGCACCTGACACAGGTGGCGGGCCTGCCTGCAATCGGATAAAGTGGACGGAGGAAATGAATGTTTTTTTCTAAAGGTAAAGTGTTATCCGGGCTGATCGTTTTGTGGGGAGGGCTGGGCGCGGCTTTTGCCTATGGAACCGCTCCCTCCGATTTAAAATTAAATGATACGGTATGGACATACTATTCATCCGGAATTCGAAATCACAATTTTATAGACGTCTATCAGTGTGATTTTTATTATTCCAGCCGGGACAAACCCGAAAAGGACCGGTTGTTCGCGTCCATTAACAACCTGAACTATCCGATGGTCATACGTATTAAAATTTTAACGTCGATGCTGCCTGATAAAATGCCGGAAGTTTGGAGAGACACCCTTGAATCGGAAGTCACGGGAAAGGCTTTCAAACGATTTCGAAAAGGGTTTGCCAAATTAGATGAAGGGGATATTTTAATTTTTATGTATTTACCTGGAGAGGGGACTGGTTTTTATCTGAACAACAAACTTCTTTTCCAGGATCCGGATCCCGGCTTGATTAAGGGTTTGCTGGAACAGTGGATCGGCCCCCAACCTATCTCGGAAGATATGAAACGGACTTTGACAAGGAAAACAAATTGACTTTCTCCGTGTTCTCCGTGCCCTCTGTGGTGAATCCTATCCTGTCCAAAACCCGGATTCTTTCCTTCGACAAGCTCAGGACAGGCTAAATCAGCTCAGGGTGACACCGACTAAATCACCCCAACCCCTCTTCATAAAGAGGGGCATATCAGGTCCAGCGTCACGCTGGGCGGCGAACCGCCGCGGGTCAATCTAAACATAGATTCTTCGCTTCGCTCAGAATGACAATTCCTTATCTATCTGTGTCCATCTGTGTTCATCTGTGGCCCGGCAACGCCGGGAGCAAATTTCTTCCGGGCGTTGCCCGGGGCTATTTTTTGATATGGAAATCGATTGAGATGGTCTGGCCGGGGGAGACGGTGACGGTTTGGGTATGGGACCCGGCATAGGGATGCCAGGCGGTGACTCGATACTGGCCCGCGGGTACCTGGCCCAACTGATACGCACCATCGGGGCCGGTCACGTAGTAATAAGGATTCCACACGATGCGGGCATCGGCTTCGACATAATTGTGCTGGCCGCACTGCATCAGAAAATGGGTGCCTTTTTTCTTCTTTAAACGTTTGAGCGACCGGGTGGCGTCGACGAAGTCTCTATCCGCCGACAGCGGTTTGTTGAACAGGATTTTGCGCCGGGAGCCGTCCACCAGATAGCCGATGGGGTTGTGCAGAACGTCTTTGTCCACGGTGTCCACCGTCAGGTTGCCCCGCTTCTCGCCTTTCCTGGTTTGGCGGATGACGGACACCTTGGGAACGATTTCGCAATTTTTGAAACGAAAGTGGGATAAGCCGGTGGACCCGCCCTCGGCTCCAGCCGATCCGGCGCTCCATTCCTTGCCGGCGGTGATCTCTTCGATGAACACCACGGCGTCCTTCAGCCGCCCTTCGGTGACGGTAATTTTATGGTCGATGCGCACCCCGTTTTTCGTATCGGGGTGGCGGGAACAGTATTCGCCGTTCTTTTCAATCTTCACGGGAATCGGGATATCCTTCAGCGGTCCGTCATAATGCACCACGCCGCGGAGGGTTCCGCCGTCCGTGACCGGCCCGCCGGTGTATTTGACTTTGCCGCCGTAACCGCTGGTGGCGAACAGGATCACCGCCACAATCAACGTACCCGCCCATAGCTTTTTCATGCGTCCCTCTCCTCCTGACAATGAATTCTCGTCTGACGGATGGAATTTAAACATCCCGGGCCCTGCTTGTAAAGCCGCCGCTCCGCGCGGGGCGAACTTTCCCGGTCCCCTCCTTACCAAGGAGGGGATACAGGGGAGGTTATGATAAGCCTTAACTTTATAACCACCCCTCACCCAGCCCTCTCCCCATGAGGGGAGAGGGATATTCTAATGGGCATCTTACCGTCCCCACCCTGCCCTTACTTTTGTAGTTACTCGATTTATCGGGCGGTTTTGAAAAGAGCCCTATGGATGGTGCAACACCATGAGTTCTCCGTGGTGACAAACAGAAGAACATACGGTAATCTTTTGTCAGCAGTTGCTGGGAATAATTATTTTAATTCAAAGGCCCGGGATGGAAATCACTCTCTCAGGGAAAAGCATCGACATCAATGAAATTTCATATAACGCCGGCATGGGGTTTGGAAAGCCCGTGCCCCGGCCTTTAATATGGGAATTGCGGATGGACACCGGGGAGTTCCTCACCCTGATGAAGCCCGTTTACGACGAAATGATCGCGGATTTCAAAAAAGATGATGAGGTGACCGGAGAGTTTAACCCCCCTTATCCCGGGGCGAAAGATTATCCGGAACTGGAGAAATTCGTACGTGATGAATTTGAATCATTCGCCGATTTTTTTATCACCTTTCTCTCTTTTGAGTTTGTTTCATTAGTATTCAGCTATTCAGAAGAGCGAAAATATGCCGTCAACAATATCGACGGCATGCAACGAATCGAAAACACCATTCATATTAAAGGCCAGGCGCACGCTCCCAGAGGTCATAGCCCTAGCTTTCCTATTTAAACTCACCCCACCGGTCTCCTCCCCATGTCCTGAGAGCTGAATTTGTCACCCTGCGACAGGCTCAGGGTGACAGGTTCCTTGCCCCGTCCCGGCAAGTGTGCTAATCTTTTTATAACTTAACCTTTTGTTTTCAAGGGTTCCAACCGTATGCAACCGCTGAAGAAATCGTCCGCTATCTCCCCGGAACTGCAGGCAAAAATCATCGAGGCCGGCAAGCGCGTGTTGCGCATCGAATCGGAATCGATATCCGACCTGATTCCGCGCATCGACCAGACGTTTGTCGACGTGGTCGCCCTGCTGGACGACTGCCCCGGCCATCTGGTGGTGATGGGCATCGGCAAATCGGGCCTCGTCGGCCAGAAGATCGCCGCGACCTTTTCCAGCATCGGCCTGCCGGCGGTGTTCCTGCACGCGGCGGAGGCCAGCCACGGCGACCTGGGCATCATCGGCAAGGAAGATATCATCCTCGCCATCTCCAACAGCGGCGAGACGGAGGAGATGGTGAAACTGCTCCCCGTCATCAACCGCCGCAAATGCACACTGGTGGCGATGACAGGCAAAGCGGACTCCACCCTGGCCAAGCGCGCGCACTATGTGCTCAACATCGGCGTCAAGGAAGAGGCCTGCCCGGTGAACCTGGTTCCCACCGCCAGCACCACGGCGACCATCGCCATGGGTGACACCCTCGCGATGGGCCTGCTCGAAAAACGCGGATTCAAGCCGGAAAGCTTCGCCCTCAACCATCCCGGCGGGAGCCTGGGACGCAAACTGCTGGTAACGGTGGAGGACCTGACGCATGCCGGGGACACCATCCCCACCGTCCGCGAAAGCGCGGACATTTACGCCGTGCTGACGGAGATGAGCCGCAAGCGCCTCGGCTGTACGCTGGTGGTCGACGCTGCGGGCGTCATGCGGGGCATCATCACCGACGGCGACCTGCGCCGCCTGATGGAATCGAAACGCGATATCTCAACTATTAAGGCCGCGGATCTGATGTCGGCCAATCCCAAAACCGTGCAGAAGGACGACATGGCGACCAAGGCTCTGCAGATCATGGAAGAATATTCCATCACCTGTCTGGTCGTGTCGGACGACGGGAAACAGATCGACGGCATGGTCCACCTGCATGATTTATTACGTTCGGGAATCGCCTAGCCGGCGTGACGCTGGACCCAGATTCGCCGGGGCTTTTGATCCGTTCCGCACCTTCTCCTTCGCCCGCCACCTCGTACCCGGAACCCAGATGCTTTCCTTCGACAGGCTCAGGACCGGTTCAAACCTCTGGTCCCCAGAATGAAATTTTTCGGCCGGGATCGGTGTTCATCCCCATGCATCTGGGATCAATCCTTGTTCAGCTTTTGCCTTTAAAATCATCGGGCCATTTGCGGGAGGCATGCATGACGGCGAGGATGCGGACTTCATCTTTTTTGAGATAATACGGAAGAATATAAGGGAGACCGGAGATCACCAGTTCACGGGTTTTGGCGACCCGGCCGGGACGACCCATCTCCGGGTGATGCGCCAGGGAATCCGCCGCCGTCTGAATCCGGGTCAGTACCTGATAGGCGGCTTCGGGGTCGTCCTCTGCGCTGTAAGCCCCCACAGATTTCAGGTCGCCGACCGCTTCCTCCAGCCAGACGACATCCATCACGATTTGAAGGAATCAACAACCTTGGCGACCTGTTTGGCAGTTCGAAATTTTCCGCTGGTTTCGGCTTTTTTGAGGCGCTCCCGGATACGCTTTTCCTGCCACTCATAGACTTCCAGATAGTTCTCGATCGCCTCGTTGATCAGCCAGTTCCGGGACCGGTCCAGGTCCGCGGCAATATGGTCGAGTTTTTTACGTGTTTCGCCGGATAGGCGTACCGTAACATTTGAACTGGATTGAGTCATAAGCAGTCACTCCTATTGCAAAGCAGTATACCATAGTCCCGGTTGCGCCGGGCGGCCTTTCCACCCCCTGCTCCCTTCTTCCCCTAAAGCTTAGGGTTTCAATAAGTTCCGGGCGGATGCCCGATGAATCCTTTTTAACAATTCCACCATCCCAATACCACGATTGTTGGTATATAATGTTGCGTTCTTATGATGACGGGTAACGAAATACGTAAACGGTTTCTGGATTTCTTCGCGGAACGCGGCCACACGGTGGTGCCCAGCGATTCGCTGGTGCCGGCGAACGACCCCACCCTGCTGTTCACCAACGCGGGGATGGTGCAGTTCAAGAACGTGTTCCTGGGCCAGGAGAAAAGGCCCTACACCCGCGCCGCCACGGCGCAGAAATGCGTGCGCGCCGGCGGCAAGCACAACGACCTGGAGAAGGTCGGCCGCACGGCGCGCCATCACACCTTCTTCGAGATGCTGGGCAATTTCTCCTTCGGCGACTATTTCAAGAAGGACGCCATCATCTACGCCTGGGATTTCCTGACGCAAGACATGAAACTTCCGGTCGACAAGCTGTATGCGTCGATTTACAAGGACGACGACGAGGCGTTCCAGTTGTGGAAAAACGAAATCAAGCTGACGGACGACCGCATCTTCCGGTTCGGCGACAAGGATAATTTCTGGGCCATGGGCGATACCGGCCCCTGCGGCCCCTGCTCGGAAATCTTCGTCGACCAGGGCGAGGCGTTGGGTTGCGGCAAACCGACCTGCACCGTCGGATGCGACTGCGACCGCTATCTCGAGGTCTGGAACCTGGTGTTCATGCAGTACCAACGCGACTCCGCGGGCAAGATGACGCCCCTGCCCAGCCCGTGTATCGATACCGGCATGGGCCTCGAACGGCTGGCGGCGGTGATCCAGGGCAAACCGAGCAATTACGATTCCGACATCCTGATGGGGATAATCGAACACGTCAGTAAAATCACCGGCAAAAAACACGGCGAAAACCATGAGGGCGACGTCTCCCTGCGGGTGATCGCGGACCATGCCCGCGCGGCCACCTTCCTTATTAATGACGGCGTTCTGCCCTCCAACGAAGGGCGCGGCTACGTCCTGCGGCGGATCATGCGCCGGGCTCTGCGCCACGGCAAACTGCTGGAGCAGAAGGATCCGTTCTTTCATCACATCACCGAGGACGTGGTCGCCAAGTTTCAGGACGTGTATCCTGACCTGGCGGTGAACCACGACTTCATCCAGAAGGTCGTCACCAATGAGGAGGACAACTTCAATACCACACTGACCGTCGGCACCCAGCGGCTGGACGAGATCCTCGACAAGATGCGGAAGGCGAACTCCACCACCATTCCCGGCGATGAGATTTTCAAGCTGTACGACACGTTCGGTTTTCCCGTCGATCTGGTGGAAGAGACGGCAAAGGATACCGGTTATACGCTGGATATGAGCGGCTTCAATAACGCCATGCAGGAGCAGCGGGAAAAAGCCATGGCCTCGTGGAAAGGCTCCGGCGAAAGCCAGGTGGCGCCGGTGTTCAACGAAGCGTTGCAGAAGCACGGCGCGACGCGGTTTCTGGGTTATGCCGGAACCCATGGCGAAGGCAAAGTGGTGGCTCTCATCAAGGACGCTCAGACGGTGGCATCGGTTAATGAAGGTGAGGAAGTCGACATCCTGCTGAACCAGACGCCCTTCTACGGCGAATCCGGCGGACAAGTGGGCGACGTCGGCCGGGCGTATAACGATCACGCGCAGTTGGACATCCTCAACACCACCAAACCGGTTTCGGACCTGATCGTGCATCGCGCGAAGGTCGTGCAGGGCACGCTGAACACATCCGATGCGCTGACGCTGGAAGTCGATGCGGCAAAGCGCAACGACACCGCGTTGAATCATTCGGCGACACACCTGCTGCACGCGGCGCTGAAGGAGGTGTTGGGCGGCCACGTCAAACAGGGCGGATCGCTGGTGGCACCGGACCGTCTGCGTTTCGACTACACCCATTTCTCGCCGCTCACCGACAAGGAACGGGAACGCATTGAGGCGCTGGTCAACGAAAAGGTGCGCGAGAACATTCAGGTCGACACCGAGGAAATGGATATCGAAACGGCGCTGGAGAAAGGCGCGGTCGCGTTGTTCGGTGAGAAATACGGCGACAGCGTACGGGTCGTCTCGGTGCCCGGCTTCAGCAAGGAATTGTGCGGCGGTACGCATGTGTCGGCGACGGGAACCATCGGTTTCTTCAAAATCATTCAGGAAACCGGCATCGCCTCCGGCGTACGGCGCATCGAAGCGGTGACGGGTCCCAAAGCCTACGACCGCATCCAGAGGGAATTCGACAATCTGGGAGGCATCCGCTCGCTCATCAAGGCCCAGCCGGATGAAGAGCTGGCGAAGCTGAAAAAGCTGATCGAAAAGAACAAGGAACTGGAAAAACAGGTGGCCTCGCTCAAGGAAAAAATGGTCACCGGCGGCGGCAAGGGAGCCGGCGCCGGCCTGGCCGATGAGGTGCAGAAAGTGGGTGATGTTCCCCTGCTGGTCAAGAGACTGGAGGGCGTCGATGCCAAAACCCTGCGCACGTTTATCGACAACGCCAAGAATCAATTGAAGTCGGTCGTGGTCGTGGCCGGTGCGGCGGACAACGGCAAGGTCCTGCTGGCGGCGGGGGTCACGAAGGACCTCATGGACCGCTATCACGCCGGCAACATCCTGAAAAAAGTAGCGGAAGTGGTCGGCGGCAGCGGCGGCGGACGGCCGGACATGGCGCAGGCCGGCGGCTCCAAACCGGAAAAACTGGACGAGGCGCTGGGGCTGGTCCCTTCCCTGATCCAGCAATAAACGGTTGAATCCGAAGTCCCCGGCGATTAATGATTGCCATCCCCGGCCTGGCCCGATACACTTGGGGAACCCAACAACTCTCACTTGCCTTCAGAGTCTTACTCGCCGGGCGAAAGTGAAACTAACGAGGAAGATATGAAGAATAAACGCAAGGAAGAATTGAACGGCAAGTGGAAACAGGTCGCCACCAAAGCGGTGACCGACGACGACTTTCGCAAGAAGCTGGCGAAGAATCCCCTCACCGTCATGAAAGAGTTTGAACTGGAGCTGCCCGAAGGGATCGAGGCGCGGTTGGAAGCCGGTTATGAGATCAAACTGTTCACCCAACTCCGAGGCTGCGGAAGAGTTGCAGGAAGAAGTCAAATGGTGGAAAATCCGGGTAGACATGATCCGCGAGTTCGGCCAGGACGATAAAGTCGAGGCGGGAACCATCGCCGCACCGGAGACCGAGGAGGGAGTTTAGCACCCGCCCCTATCAAAAGTTCATATGCGCCCGTAGCTCAGCTGGATAGAGTATCGGATTCCGGTTCCGAGGGTCGGAGGTTCGAATCCTCTCGGGCGTGCCAAATAAAACAAGGGCTTACAAGCAAGGCTTGTGGGTCCTTTTTATTTTTTTTGGCATTATCCCTAAATAAAACTTCTCAAATATCTTGTTATCAGGCAAAATCTGGTATCTTTTTTTGGCTACCGGGAATTTTTTTGGGATTTTGGAGTTTCCAATTCAACGAATTTTAAAATGACAAGCTGAATCTTTATTACCTAACGCTTCTCCAAGCATAAGGGAAAGGGGGGTATTGTGAGATGTGAGGATGTAAAAGACCTGAAAGATGTAATGTCGTTATTGTTGAATATGATGCCCCACTGCTTTGGTATTTTATTGAGCAAAATGCCGGCGGAAGAACGCAAGACGTATCTCAATCAAATGTTAAACGCCATACTGGAAGCGGGCTGTGCGGAAATTTCCGATAAAGAGAAGGAGGACTGCATGCTGGAGATGATTTCCAAAATGCCTCAGCCTGAAAAATAACCGGCTGAATGCGAAGTGTTTCCATCCTGTTATTCGTTTTTTCCTGCCTTCCTCTTTTAAGAAATTCCAATTCCCCTGAGGAAATTTGAATTTTGGGCCCCTCTTCAAGCCGGTCGTTTCAGGGAATTTCAGCAACGATCCTCAATGGGGCGCCGCTCCCCCCGCCGATTTTCATGGGCAAGGCGATCACCCGGAATCCCCTGGGCGGAAGTTTGTCAAGATTATGAAGGTTTTCGAATCCGGGAACATTGGCCGAACCAAACACCTGATGAGAGCGAAAATCCCTGGACTGTCCATAATCCAGACTGGCGGTATCCAGCCCGACCGCCGCCACCTTCCTGTCGTGGGCCAAAAGCCGCGCCGCCGCTTCGCCGAAACCCGGAAAGTGCAGATGGGTTGTTTCACCCGGCTGGTCGGACCCGAGATATTTTTTTTTGTCCGGCCAGAACGCTTCCCATCCAGTGCGCACCAGCACAATGACTCCCGGTGGCAGGGGACCGTGGCGTTTTTCCCAATCCAGAATATCCTGCCTGGAAACCAGGGTATCCGGCCGGGCGTGGGCTCTCTTACTGATATCGATCAAAACTCCCGGAGCAACCAGGCGGGACAAAGGAATCTGGTCCACCGTCCATTTGCCTTTGGCAAAATGCACTGGCGCGTCCATGTGGGTTCCGCCATGCTCCGCCGCTTCATAATTATTGGCTTCGTACCAATATCCTTTATCTGTGGGACCTTTATGCACCGGAGCAAGGCTGAACGACTTACTGGTCGGCCAATAAATGGTGGTTTCATCGAAATTATGAGTCAGGTCGATGAGTTTCGGTTCCGCCTGGGAACTCCCGGCAAACCCCATAGGCCCGAGAATCAGCAGGATGAGGATTCCTGCGGATTTCAAAACGATGGTGCGAATTGCACATGAGCTCATCATATCGATACTCCTGGCTGGACTTTGAAAAGAATTGTAAATTGAAGGAAGCAATTCCGCCTTCAAGAAAGTTATCGTATCATAGTTCCAATTGAAGCTACTGCCTTATATGGCTAGCTTTGAGGTAAGCATTCGCGCGATGGATCGCTTTCAAAATTTTTGATTTACGAATCTTTCATCAAATTCGTAAATCATCAAGGTGGTTTCTTGGCCTGAACCATTCTGATAATTCCCGAGATTTGAAAGCCCTCCCAGTCGGACCATCCAAAATTATTATTACGATGCCTCTAGAGCACCTTTCCCTTATTTCTCATTACTTTACAGAACTCAATAAGAACACCCGAACAGCCAATTCTTGACCTTTAAACATTAGCAAGGTTTAATTCCAGTCACGGGAATAAATTCGACCGGCTGGGAAAAACCATGAACCCTTGAATCAATAAGGAACCATCCACGGTAATTGTTACAACTCTAACAGAACCAGCCAAAGGCAATGAAAAAAACAGGTGGGGAAAAACACTTTTAAAAATATGGACAACCTCGAATAGAAAAATAAGCGAAAGGGCAAAAATAAAGAATTTATTGAACAGATACAACGCTCGCGAATAAAATTTTTCCAGCGAGATGAAGCCGTTTGTGCAATTGCTGAAATATGAAATGATATATGCGGATTGCGAAGGTTTTCATGAAAGAGGCGATTAACAATAGCGATTTAGAGGAGGTGAAAAACCTCATCGCGCAGGGGGCGGACGTGAATGCGAAAGAAGGCCCCCATGAAACGACCTCCCTCCATGAGGCCGCCCGGACCCAAACCCCGGGGATCGAAGCGGTGGCCGAATACCTGATTGTCCAGGGAGCCGATATCAAGGCGCGGGACAAATACGAGATGACACCTCTCCACCGTGCCGCCGGACAGGGGACACTGGAAATGGTAAAACTTCTTCTCTCCCACGGAGCGGATATCAATGCCAAGGACAAATACGGAGGCACTCCCCTGCACCTTGCGGCACAAAACAGAACAAAAGATATGATAGAGCTGCTTCTTTCCCATGGGGCGGATATAAACGCGAAAGTGGAAATGGAACATGACGCGACACCCCTCCACGTCGCTGCCTTCTGGTCCAACAAGGAAAACGTTGAATTTCTTCTTTCACGCGGTGCTGATATTAACCCGCCCACATCCGATGGATTCACGGTTATCCTCTCGGTGTATTCGAATCCTGAACTCAAAATTCCTAACGAAGAGGTAGTCGAATTACTCTTGAAGCATGGCGCGGAGATATATTTTGATCAGGCTGGGTGGAACCTGCTCCATTTTGCCGCCTGGTACGGCCACCAGAGAGTCGCAGAGATCTGCATCGAAAAGGGTGTGGAGGTGGATTCTCCTGCCGGAGAAACCGGCATGACGGCTCTTCACTGCGCGGCCGAGAAAAACCATTCCGACATTATCAAGCTTCTTATAAACTGCGGGGCACATATAAATGCCCGAAACGCCAAGGGGGAAACACCGCTGATTGTGGCAGCGGATAATGGAAACAGGGAGGTCATCAACCTGCTGACTTCTCTGGGAGCCGACATAAATGCGAGGGACAAATATGGCGATACGCCCTTACATAAAGCGGCGCAAAAATATAACAATGGCGATATAATAAAATTACTGATTGAGGCGGGCGCCAATGTCAACGCGAAAAGTGATTTTGGCACTCCGCTGAGCAGGTCAACAGGCGGTAAAAATTGGGAGATTCTTAAAAAATTTGGCGGGAAATATTGATTTCAACTCAGACAGCCAAATATGGGGTTTCTCTCAACCTTCAAGCAGGAGATGAAGCCGCTCCCGAAAACCCTGTAAGTCTTACAATATTGGAAGCGGATAATAAAGACTTTACATAAAAGGAGGTGGCGAAAAAAGCGCAGGCCGGTTATTTCATTTCATATAAAGATAGTAGTGAGCCGCCCAGAAACCCGCCCCCAAAATAAAGAAAATCCCCATGAGTATTCTTCTATAAATGAGATCCCCTTCAATTTGACTTAAGGGAAAACTGGGCATCGGAGGTCCAAAAACTTTAAGCCCGTCATCACCGAAATATATAATTTCAATGATTTCCCCAATCTTTAGTCCGGAAAAATAGGTTTGATCGTAGACTAGAACATCATGTTTGATTTTCTGGTTTTGGTCATCAATAAATTCATAGGTCAAAACCAATTTTTTCGTCTGGTCTCCCCCCAAATCTTCTTTTTTAAGAAGTGTGGCTTGGGCGGGTTTTCCTACCGCCTTCAATTTTTTCAACCATTGACATCTACCATTAGCGGCGAGGATTCCGAGGACACATATTCCACTCAAGAGCCCAGGAAAAAACCATTCCATAATTATTTCTATCATCTTCTCAAACAATTTTATTCCCCCCTAATGTCATTTTAAACATATGAGGAGCTTGCCTATTAAAGAATTAACAGACATAAAGAAAACGACAGTTCGATTATGCCATGAATCCGCCTTATATCTAGCGGCGATCATGAGTTCTCAGAAAAATTCCTCTTCACGAAGGTGCGGGTGGATTCGTAAAACATCAAGGTGGTTACCAGCAGGGGAAAACAAATCCATCCCTTTTTCAGCACGATTCGAAAAGCGGACCAGAACAATCGCCGCCTGGCTTTATCGCGATTGAAAACAAAATAGCCGATCAACCGGAGGGTGTTGATATAGATTTCCATTTCAGAAACCCTGAACCCCATAAACCGGGCAAGAGAGGATTCCTTTTTGACGGCATCCAGGTCGATCTGGTCGATCAAGGTCTGAAAACGGATCAAATATTGCGCATCGCTGAAATATTCCTGGACCAGGGAAAGGTATCCCCGCTTCAACTCCTCCGGCGTCATATTTTTGGGGATGAAGTTCTGCGAGGCGGTAGTCAGATAATCGTGATCCATGGAGGAAGAGACCAGCCGCTGTTCCTTTTCGAGCCGCTCCCACAGACGGGTGCCCTTGTACGCCTCCAGCATTCCCAAACTTGCCGCGGTAATTCCCGTTTCCCGCAGAAAATCCTTCTGCAATTTGAAAATACTGGTTTCATCCGTATCAAACCCGACAATCATCCCGCCGAAAATCATGATGCCGCGGGATTGAATGCGCCGGACGGCTTCTTTCATTTCCAGCCGGATGTTATGAGCCTTGTCGGTAAACTTCAGAGTCTCTTCGCGCGGCGATTCAATTCCAATGAAGACCATATGGAAATTCGCCTCCTTTAAGAGATCGAGAAGCTCCTCATCCCGGGCCACATCCAGGCTCAATTGTGTGACATACCGGATCGGGCGTTTCCAGGTTTTGTGGGCGGCGATCAACTCCTTCAACAGGGTTTTGGCATAAGCCCTCTGCCCGATAAAATTGTCATCGGCCAGCATGATTTCCCATTTGCCCATGGATTTCAGAGTTTGGATTTCATCCAGGATATGTTGAACCGGTTTATAACGGTTGCCGCGGCCGAAAAGCGATACCACATCGCAGAACTCGCAATCGTAAGGGCACCCCCGCGAGGTCTGGACAATGCCTATGGTGTAGTGCTCCAGCTTGACCCCATCCCAGCGCGGCTGAGGGGAAACCGACAAATCCAGACGTTGGTTTTCAACATAACGCCTTTGGTGACGGCCGGCCTTCCAATCCGAAAGAAATTCCGGCCAGATGTTTTCCGCCTCCCCGCAAACCAACACATCAAAGAAAGGGTCCACCTCTCCCGGATTGCCACTGCAAAAAGGTCCGCCGCCAACGGTTAACACGCCCCGCTTTCTGAACTCCCCGGAGATTTCAAACATTCGCCTGGCATGAAAATAGTAACCGGTGATGCCGACGATGTCGTATGGCCGATCAAATGGAATGGCCTCAACGGCTTCGTCAATGATTTCGACCTCAAACTCCGGAGGGGTAAACGCGGCCACGGTGGCCAGGCTCAACGGTGGAATATGGGCTTTTTTATGAGTGAACGCCAGGGCGCGTGATAAATTCCAGAAGGTTTCCGGGGACTTGGGTTGAATCAAGCCAATTTTATACATTCGGACCCCAAATTTATCTTATGCCGAAGAACCTGGGAAAGGCGGTATCTTTGTGGGACCCTATCAATCCCGAGAGGGAGTGGAGTTACCGGGGACAGGTTCCTTTTTAATATAGTCCCACCCATGGACTTTAACTTTACTCGGCAGCGCTTTGGTTTTTCCTGAAGTGGTCACTTTTTTCTGTTTCTGGATAGGGGAAACGGGTGTGGATTTTATGGGTTTTATTTTATGATGGCAATGCCTCTCTCCCCGCTTGACACCCCATTTCTCGCAATGAACCAGACAGACATGGCAACCATCGTCTCCCAGGTGGCCGGGGTGGGCGGAACCGAAGGCGGGCGAAAGAAGAAGGATTGCCAGAACCCAGAATACTTTTTTCATTGCGAGTCCTCCTGCAGGGTGGTTTTTAACATCACCACTCTATTTCAGCCCACCCAAAATGTCAACAAATCACCAACAAGTGGCGCATCAAATCCACCGACCCTTTGCCTCCGTCCCCGCTCACTACTTCAGGACTGAAATCACCAATTCTAAATCCTTATTTTTGAAGGAAATAAAGGCGATTTTTATTGTAATTCCTGTTTCAACTTTACATTATAGGGGTATGATTGATACCTCAGCCGGGAAAGCCCATCTTATTGATAGAGGGAAGTTTCTTTAATGATTAAAAGGTTTAGCCAACGGAGGCTGTCATGTTACTGAAGAAAATCCAGGCGATCGTCCTGGCCGTTTGTATGGCTGTGCTCCTGACCGGGGGATTCTCCCAGGTTTTCGGGGATGCTCTCCTGAAGAAAATGGAGTTCATGGAAGTGAGTCCGCCGGAAATGATGGAAGTCTCGGAATTCGAGTTTCTGGAAGTTACGGAACCGGAATTTTTGCAGGTATCGGCCTTTGAGTTTATGCCGGTGTCTGAACCGGAGTTTCTGACGCCAACCACCCGCGACGGCGTTATAGTTTGGGAAGGTGACCGGACCAATTACGCTTATCTCCGGTGCGCGGTGCTGAGAGATTTCGAAGATCTGCGTAACTGCACCCTTGAGGCCATCGGCATCACCCAGGAGGAACTGGACCGGGCGATTGAAAAAAGATCTGCGGCTCAGTAAACCCCCTTCGCACATTTTCCCGGACCGGTTAGTGGGTTAATACCACGAGAAGAGAGATTCGAGTGGATCGCTATTATTTTCTCCGGTCCGGGTTGCTTTCTTCCCGCGAGGCATGGGTGTCCTCCATAATCAGCCAATCCTCACCGGTTGCGAACTTCTGCCCCGGAGGGTTCCATCGTCACAGAAAACAGGTGAGGCTTTGCGGAAATCAAATGATTGCGATTTAGATTTCCTGGGGGCGGTGGTCTTTTTCCTTTTTACGATTTTTCAACGGGACCAAGCTGTTTTCGCCGGTGGCGAGGTTGTTGAATCCGGTCCAGGCGTACCAGAGTGCGGTTCCGGCCATCCCGATCCAGCCAAGGTAGTAAGTGGTCTTGGCGATGAGGGCGTCATAGGACCAGAGATCCCACCAGTTGAAGAGGTTTCTCCAGTCATGGGCGTCAAAAGGATCGAGATTAGCGATTAACGGAAGAACGGGGTTGCGGGCGTCGGCCATATATATTCCCACTCCCAGAAAATTGATGAACACCCACACCAGGCCGAAGGCCGTGCCGGAGGCGTCCCGCCTCTGCCAAAAGGCCACGGTAACGATCAACGGAATCAGAATTTGATTGAGGCTGCCGCCGAGCACCGCTAGGGTCCGGTTACCGAAAATTCCGAATATCCAGTGACCCCCTTCATGAAACACCAGGTTCACTTTCGAAAACAAACGCGCCAGCAGGGAGTCCATCACCGCGTCCGGGGGAGGATAGAGTTGATAATACGGTTCCCTGAACAAACTGTAGAATAAATATCCGAAAAACAAAGTCAGGAAGACAACCCCGTATTTCGGAACAGGTTTCCAGGGAGACCTGAAGGTGTCCCAGACGTAAATTTTCATAAAGCGCTTAACATAACCCGCGGGTAATTCTTCTTCCGCTTCGGCAGAATCCGTGGGAGGAAGGGAGGCTTCCCGGGCATTCAAAGCGGCCCGTTCGCTTCTTCGTTTGAGGACGGCATAGTATTTTTCAAACAGGAGACCGCATTCGGCGCATTCGCGGGTATCGGGCTGGTTATGTCCGCACTTTGGGCAATTCATCCTAACCTCAATCACACATATTTCAGGAAAACCGAATTCCAACCCCCCTGTTTCTCAGTATAACGGAATGGATCGCCGGAGGAATAACTATCTGTATACCGACTTCCCCAGCCCTCCCTTCAGCTTTTGTTTAAAAAACCTCCATATAGGTTTATAAAAATTTGGCTATGCCAAAATTAATTAATCAACATTTGGGCTAATTTTTTCTTTACCCGCAATTCAAAGACCTTAAACTAACCTAAGAGGGTTAAACTCAATAAAGGTCATTATTTGCAATGAATTTCTGGACCGAACCTGGAAAAAAGATTGAAGAATACATCAGCGTTGAGACGGAAATGAGAGGTACCGGCTTTCTAGGTAAAACTCAGATTCTGGAGATGCTGGCTGGCGGTAATTCTCTGAAGGAAATATTGGACGGTTTGATGGACAGGGTGGAATCGCAATTGGAGAATGCCTGTTGCTGCGTCCTGGTTCTGAACCCGGATGAGAATCGATTGGATCACCTGTCCGGCCCCACCCTTCCCAAACCTATTCAATCCGCGCTCCATTCGATCCCAGTGAATTCCCAATCGGACATCTTTGGCATCACCGCGGCCCAGAACGAATCTCTCTGCGCGGAAAATATGGAAACGGATCCCCGGTGCGCCCCCTACAAAAACCTGAGCCCTGCTCACCATTTAAGGGGATGCTGGACAACCCCTGTTCGTAACGCCCATAGAAAAGTGTTAGGGGTTCTCTGCCGGTTTTTCGACAGCCCCCGACTTCCGGACCAAACCGAGATAGATATCATTAATCATGCCGCCAAATTAGCGGGTATCGCCATTCAGCTCAAATGGAATGAAACCGCGCATCAAAAAATCGAACAGGACCTGCTTTTAGCGCAGGAAGAGGCGGCACGTTTTGGCCGGATTCTGGACAACTCCTCAAACGAAATATATTATTTTGATGCCACGACATTGCAGTTCTCAAGAGTCAACCATGGCGCCCGCAAAAACCTGGGGTATTCCATGGAAGAGTTGTCCCACATGACACCGGTCGATCTGAAACCGGAATATACCCGCGAAAGTTTTACTGAACTGATCCAGTCCCTGCGTCAAAATGAAAAACAACGCATTACATTCCAAACGGTCCATCAGCGCAAAAACGGTACGACTTATCCGATAGAGGCCCGCCTGCAATTGATGAGTGATGAAGGGCCGCCGGTTTTTGTCGCTATTATTGAAGATATCACGGAGCGTAAAAAGTCAGAGCTGCTGAACCAAAGTCAAAGTCAGATTCTGGAAATGCTGGGGACGGGAAAAGACCTGGGAGAAATCCTGCATGCCATCACCCGCTTTGGGGAAGCCTTGTGCGACCATCTGGTCAGCGCCGTACTCATCAAGGATCCGGAAACCAATACAATGTATTACGCGTCCGCCCCCAATCTTCCCAAACCGTATGTGGAAGCGCTGAACGGATTCAAAATAGGCCCGTCTGTTCCCTCATGCGGTTCGACGGTCTACTACAATAAAGTCATCATTGTTGAAGATATCGAGAAGGACCCGCTCTGGAAACCCTATTTGCATATCGCCCGGGCCAATGGCGTGAAGGCCTGCTGGTCCATCCCCATTCGAGACTCCAAAGGCAATGCCCTGGGCTCATTTTCGTTTCATCCCCACACCCGGCGAAAACCCAGTGACCGGGAAACTAAAATCATCAACACCATGGTCCATTTGGCGGGAATCGCCATCGAGCGCAAACAGGTGGAGAAACAAATGAAATTCATCCACCATGGGGTTTGCCATGCCGGGGATGAGGCTTTCTGGGTCGATTTTGAAACGGCGCAATTCGTCTATGTCAATGATACCGCCTGCAAAAGCCTGGGGTACACCCAGGAGGAACTGCTTACCATGACTCCGTTTGACATTGATATAGAAGCCCACAGGGAAAACTGGCCGGTCCATCAGGAAGAAATGCTGAGAAATAAAACCCTGACTTTTGAATCGTTTCAAAAGAGAAAGGATGGAACCACCTTTCCGGTGGAACTCACTTCCCATCTGGTGGATTACGAGGGGAAAAAATACATTATTACCTTTGGAAGAGATATCAGCGACCGGAAAAAAAACGAGGCTGAACTGATTCAGGCTCGAGATATTGCGGAAAAAGCCAATCAGGCAAAATCGGATTTTCTGTCCCGGATGAGCCACGAGCTCCGGACCCCCATGAACGCCATTCTCGGTTTCGCTCAGATCATGAACCACGATCCCGAAAAAATATTAACCCGTCAATACCGCGAGAACATTTACCATATCCTGAAAGCGGGCCAGCATCTCAAATTACTCATCGATGAGGTTCTGGACCTGGCCGTGGTCGAATCCGGGAAAATCGAATTAACTCTGGAAAACCTTCCCATCGGACCGGTTATTCGAGAAATTATTTCCCAAATGGAACCGCTCAGGAGGGCATTCGATATTCAAATAACCACGGATAACCTGACCGATTCCGAACACATTATTCAAGCGGACAGAATGCGCTTCATGCAAATCCTGATCAATCTCATGTCCAATGCAATTAAATACAACCGGAAAGGCGGGAGGGTGACCGTCTCGGTGCTGGAAGAAAAGAACCGGAAGGTTTCTATCCGGATTCAGGATACCGGCGTGGGCATTACCGAAGAAAAATTGGAAAGTATTTTCGAGCCCTTCAATCGCTTGAATTTTGAATTCGGGGAAATCGAAGGAACCGGCATTGGCCTGAATATCACCAAAGAACTCGTGGAACGAATGGGCGGAACCATTCACGTCAAAAGCAAGGTCAACGAGGGAAGCTCTTTTATCGTTTCCTTTCCTTCCACAGACAACTCCGCCACGGAGTCCACGCCCGAGGACAAACGGATCGAAGGGAATGAACTCCTCACTGGAGAGGAACAGGTAAAAATTCTCTGTGTCGAAGACAGCCCCATCAACCTCCATCTGATCGAAAAAATATTAAAAACCAAACCCAACTTTACCCTGCTGAAATCACAAACGGCGGAACTGGGAATTGAACTGGCGCAGAAGGAAGGACCCGATATTATTCTCATGGACATTCGTCTCCCCGGAATAGACGGCTTTGCCGCTTTCGATAAATTGCGGAGCGATTCCCGCACACAATCGATACCCGTGATCGCGGTCACCGCCCACGCCATGCCCGAAGACATCCGAAAAGCCGAGAAAATGGGGTTCAACGCTTATCTTACCAAACCGCTCGACGTTGATGTATTTTTCAAAACGCTTGAGGAATTGTGCCGGAAGGATTGAACTTCTGCCATTCGTTTCGATTCGCCCGACGCCCGCCCCATCCGCTACAAATTCATTTTAAGCAATAAATAAAAAAGGATTCGCGGAAGTTTTCCGCCAATCCTTTAAATGATGACTCCCCAATAACCAGGGAGCCTTTTAAAACGCTTTGGGCAGCAGTTTTTCCAGTTTTTCCAGGGCATCCCGCAAATCGCGGTCGGCTACCTGCTTATCGCTTCCAGGCAGATTTTTCGGAACATTTTGATGCACCAAAGTGAACAGGGTCGTTTCCGGGACGCCGTTCTCAAGCATCAGACTCACCATACTGTTTTGCAGGTCTTCCACGGCAAAGGGTTTTATCCCAAACCGGAGTTGCGCCCGGCGCAAATCCTCTTCCAGAGTTTTCTTCTCAATCGGAGCCACTCCCCCCGGAACCGGAAACAACACCCCGGACATTCCGGATGACTCTTTGACCTTCCTCAGCACATCCTGAGCCAAATTGGTAAGAGGCACCCGGCTTTTCTTTCCGCTTGCAGTCGCGGTCTCCGGAACATCCCACCATCTGGCCACCAGGTCAAACTCTGTCCATTTGGCGGAAACGATGGTCTCACATCTCTGTGCGGTCACCATCAACAACTTAACGGCAAACTGATTGGAAGGAGGCATGTCCGAATTGGGAAGGCCCGTCCACAGTATTTTTATTTCGCTCTTATCCAGGATTCTGCCAAAATCATCCTTAATACTGGGCGGCTTGGCTTTTTTCTCCGGTGGCTTGGCTTTTTTCTCCGGTGGCTTGGCTTTTTTCTCAGGCGGCGGAGCCTTTTTCTCTGCGGCTTTGACTTTCTTGTCGAGCGGAATAATTTTTTTGGAGGGATCCGCACTCTCCCTCGGGGGCACGGCTTTTTTCTCCACCCGGTCTTTAATCTGTCCCAGTTTTTGGGAAGCTTTTTCTTTCAGATGCTCAAGCGTTTCAGAAGTCTTGATCTGCCCGATCGTTTCTGTGGCTTTTTCTTTAAGCTGACCATAGGCCTCGGAAGTTTTCAATTGCCCCAATTTCTCCGCGGCCTTTTCCTTCATCTGATCAAGTTTGGAGGAGGTTTTTCCTTTAACGGGTTCCAGTTGCGGTTTCGTGGCGGCTTGACCGGGTTCCGGAAGCCCTTCTTCCGGATCCACCCCTTTCATCAGCAATTGAAAAGCTTTGATGGCCTGGTGCTTGGCCACTTCAAGGCTGACCGCGGGATAAACTCCCAGCGTAATCATTTTGGTCATCTCATTGAACCGGTACTCCAAGATAAAACTCTTTTCCCCATCGGGCGCCACCTGCATTCCAAAACCGCCGTTATCCCAGACAATCTGGCGGCTCTTTCCCGGTGCCAGGTATTTTATTTTTCTTTCCGTTAAACTCATCCGATCCCTTTCAGCAGCCCAAGTAGACTTATTTTATCCCCGCCCAATATTCCTGAGACCCAAATGGACTGGGGGTTTGGGCTGGAATGCCCTTCTATAATTTTAATCTCTTTTTCCCTTAATTCAAACAGAAAGGTGAAGGACAAAAGCCCTCATTTTTCAAGGCTTTTCCTTTTTTTACAGTAAATTAGAAGTTCGCCCCGGATTGAGGAAGCTTGAAAGGCCATTTCCGGGTAAACACCGGCGGGTCCCGGGGGGAAAGGTAACCTTGAACGAGAATCAATCCCCGGGCATCATCGGCCTGGACAATGATCTGCCGGGAATGATCCTTCCTCAATCTGGAGAAAATACCCACTTCCCTGGGGATCACCGGTAATCCGATGGCGCGGGCTCCCTCCCCCCTCAGTTCTTCCATTTCCATTTCCGAAGGGGGCCACTCCGCGGCGCCCAAATCCGAAAACATCCAGCTGACAAATTCGGAAGGTTTCCCTTCCGGATAAACCGCCAGAAAAGAAGAACGCTTCAACTGCCTGGCGGCGGACATGTAGCGGACCACGCGGACGCCTTTTTCGAGCCGGGGATATTCATCCCCTCCGCGCCAGTCGACAAATAACATCGGCAGGGCCAGGACAAATCCCAACCCCACGGCCAATGGTAATATTTTGGATCGTTGCGCCACAGCTTATGGAAGGATAGGAGTTCAACGAATGATCTTTTTAATAGTATCCCCAAGACCTTCCGAGATGTCCACCCTTCTCTCCTTTTCATATCCTGTGATTTGCATCATGAAAAAACGCCGGATCGAATAAAAGATGGGTTCACTTTTCTGTTTGCTTCGATGGAGGAGTGGGATGAGTGCATCCGTATGCTTGCCGAAAACAATCTGCCCGCCATTCTGGATTTGAGACGCCAATGAGGCATCGGCAAACAAACCCAAACAGGCCGGACGTTAAGGGGTTTCCGTACCCTGGCATTCGTATTCAGTTTCCGACAACCAGTTGATTCGAACCCAATCGGGAAATGTCACGCTGTCCTTTTTGAAGCTTGCGGATTCGATTTGGGCGCAGGTCAGGTTTTTGGCCCCGGCAAAGTCCGCCCCGGTAAGATCGCATTCGGTGATATCCGCCCGGTTTAAATCGGCATCCTTAAAAACGGCGTGCGAAAGGTCCGCTCCGGTCAGGTCAGCTTCCTGCAGTTGAGCGCCGGTAAAATCGGCCTGGCCGGCCTTGGCATACCGCAGGTCCGCCCGGGACAAATCCGCTCCGCTGAAATTAACCTCGCGCAAATCGCCGGCCTTCATGTCCGCCTCACACAGGTTGGCTTGAAACAGTACCGCGCCGTTTAAATAGACACCCGTTAAATCCGCCTTATTCAGTTGCGCCCCGTTGAGATCCGAACCGCGGAGATCCGCGCCTTCCAGATCGGCGGAGCTGAAAACTCCATCCGTCAAAACAGAATCGCTGAGGTTGGCTTCCAGCAGGTTGGCTTCGCGGAAAACCGCCTGGGACGCCTGAACTCCGCGCAGGCGGGCGCGATAAAATTCCGCCCGGGTAAAATCTCCATTGCGCAAACTGGATTCACTGAGGTCGGCCTCGCTGAAATCGAATTCCACGCAATGGCGGCCGCTGAAGTCCTGCCCCATCAACTCTTTTCCACTCAGGTTTTCAGGAGATGCACTCATCGCTGCCGATCCCGCTCCTGGCGTCACTCCAGAGAGACCTCATTTATCCCCGGGTGGTTTAAAATTGACAATGCCCTGCTGGCCTTTCGACTTCAGTCCCCGGCGCCGGGAGTTTTTTAAAATAGCGTTCAAATCTTTGTCTTTGGCTTTTGAAGGAGTACCGGAAGAAGAACCCGGCTTCCTGGAGGGCGCGGCCTTGGTGGGAATCTGGTCGGGCAAAGGCCGGTTCGCCATCTCCCGCATCAGGCGCATCATCCCCATGGCGCGGGTGGAAGAGGTCAATTCCACCGAGGGGGTCAGGCATTTTGGGCAAACCTGCTGTTTTCGCACCCGCCGCCAGATGGAGTAAATCACGCCGGGGAAGAGGTAACACAGCCACATCAGAATCTCAATGACCAGCAATCCCCGTTTAACGTAAATGGGCTCCCGCTGGCAACCGCATTCCATACAGAGGTATTTTTTTGAAAAGTCCAGGGACCCGACCTTGAGTTTTTTCATAATTTTCTCCGAATCTTTATATTACCCGAAAGATAAACAACCAACAAGCCCATCCGAGCCGTCCGGCCAATGGTCGCCCAAGCGTTGAAATTAGCGGCCAGATCAAATGAGAATCGGGTAAAATAACCGTCGACAAAACAGGGTCAGCCCGATCAAACCTCGACTTTCGATTTAAACTGAGAATTTAAAATGAATCTCCTGAAAAAAATTCGAAGGCGGTCAATGAGACTTGGCTCTCAGCGTGATCGAAAAGGAAAAGAACGTTTAGGAAAACATCGCCCACTGCGCGGACGCGGCGTTCGACGCCGATCAACCACAGGACCGAATTAACATGCTGACCCGGGTAGAGCGTTTATACTCAAAAATTCGCCGCAAACTCAGCCGAAGCGAATGGGGGATCCGTTTAGCGGGCCTTTCGAAATCGCCGGGAACGGATACCGGGCCGGGCCTGATTATGATTCAAATCGACGGCTTGTCCAGAACGCAATTGGAAACCGCCCTTCAGAGCGGGAAATTGCCCTACCTGAAAAAACTGAAGGAACGCGAAGGATACCGTCTGCATACTCATTTTTCGGGAATTCCGACCAGCACCCCGGCCATTCAGGGCGAATTGTTTTATGGAGTCAAGCGGGTGGTTCCCGCCTTCAGCTTTCTCGACCGGAAAAAAGGAAAGATCATGCGCATGTTCGAGTCGGATGCCAGCGCGGAGGTTCAAAGCCGTTTGGAGAAACAGGGTCCCGGACTTCTAAAAGGAGGCAGTTCCTATTCGAACATCTTTTCAGGAGGCGCCGAAGAATCCCACTTTTGTCCGGCAACCTTCGGGTGGAGCGGCTTGCTGAGACTGGGCAATCCCCTGTTTCTCTTATACCTGATCGTATTTCATGGATGGAGCCTGATTCGGATGGCCGGCCTTCTGGTATTGGAATTGGTTTTGGCGGTTATCGACAGTATTCGGGGGATCATATCGCGCTATGATATTTTCAAAGAGATCAAATTCATCCCCGCCCGAGTCGCCATCTGCATTCTGCTTCGCGAGCTGATCGTCATCGGGATGAAAATGGATGCCGCCCGGGGCCTTCCTGTGATCCATGGCAACTTTATCGGTTACGACGAACAGGCCCACCGGCGCGGACCCTCTTCAAAATTCGCCCATTGGACTTTAAAGGGTATCGATAACGCCATCCAGCGCATTCACCACACCGCTCTTCGGTCGGCCCGCAGAGAATATGACCTCTGGGTCTATTCCGACCACGGACAGCAATTATCCATCCCTTATCCCAGGGAAAACGGGACCACACTGGAAGAAGCGGTATTAAAGGTTTTTCGTCAATTGGGTGAAGCTCAAGGTTCTTTCCGTGATCCTGTCAAAGGGATTCAACTCCATCGTTCGCGGTGGCTGGGCGGCTCGTTTCTGGAACGCCTGTCCGGAAATCTTCTGGAATTCAAAGATTCCATCCAGCCCTCCGAGATTTCCGTCACCGCCATGGGCCCCCTGGGACACATCTATTGTCCAAGGGAAATCAAACTCGCCAACCGGGAGGAACTGGCCCGTCAACTGGCGCGGGAAGCCAACATCCCCATGGTAATGATTCCCTCCCCGGGAGAACAAATCAAAATATGGACGCCGGCGGGGGCATTTAAAATCCCGGGCGATGAAGAAAAATTACTGGGATCACAGCATCCCTTTTTAAAGGAGGTCTCGGAAGAACTGGTGGAATTGTGCCACCATCCGGATTCCGGCGACTTTGTGATTTCGGGATGGCGGCTGGATGCCCTGCCCATTACCTTTCCCATTGAAAACGGTACCCATGGCGGAATGGGACCGGAAGAAACCCGGGGCTTCGCCCTGATTTCCCCCGGAGCACCGGTCACCGAGGGGGAGAAACCTTTTATCCGTCCGATGAATCTGCGCGGGGGAGCCATGGCCCTTCTCGAAAATCAAAACCAGGTCCGGAGTCCGCGCCCACGCAAACCCACCCCGACCGGCTTCCCCTTGCGGGTGATGACGTATAACGTTCACAGCTGTATTGGAATGGATGATAAACTTTCCACCCGCCGCATCGCCAAAATCATCGCCCAGTACGATCCGGACATCGTGGCTCTGCAGGAGTTGGATGTCGGAAAAAAACGTTCCAAAGATGTGGATCAGGCCCATGCCATCGCGGAGGAGTTGGAAATGGAGTTTCATTTCCATCCCACCCTGCAGATTGAGGAGGAACTCTACGGCGATGCCCTGTTGAGCCGCCTGCCCATGCGGCTGATTCGGTCTGGAGAATTGCCGGGCCTTCCCACTCGTCCCCATCTGGAACCCCGGGGGGCTTTATGGGCGGAAATTGATGCGGGGGGACAAAAGATACAGGTTTTTAACACCCATTTGGGATTAAGGCCGGAGGAACAACGGTTCCAGGTGGAAGCGCTGTTGGGATCTCAATGGCTTTCGCATCCCGACTGCCACGGACCGGTGATCCTGTGTGGAGATTTCAATGCCACTCCCAAACACCGAACCTGCCGCCGCATTACCCAAATGTTAAATGACGCACAGGACATTCTGGACAACCACGTTCCACAACGGACCTGGTTCGGAAGATTCCCGGTGGGCCGCATCGATCACATATTTGTCGGCAGAGATATACGGGTCCAGTCCTGCCTGGTTCCCCGGACCGCACTCACCCGGGCGGCTTCGGATCACCTCCCACTCATCGTGGATGTGGTCGTCCCTTTGGAAGACACCACACCTTCCTGCTGAGTTATTATTTTTAATTCGGCAGGCCTGCTTTCGCAACCGGCACCGGAAAATGCCTTCCGTGGTTTTGTAGCGGCAAACCAATACGCCATTCCCACAAAAAGGGCTCCACCGACGATATTGCCGAGAGTCACCCAGGACAGGTTGTACAGCATGCCGGTGAACGATATTTCCGCTCCGTGCGGAATCAGCAATCCGAGACTGAGCAGGGTCATATTGGCCACGCAATGCTCGAATCCGCTGCTGATGAACGCAAACAGACACCAGAAGATCATAACCAATTTGGCGATTTCGGTTTTGGCCTTGACCGCAAGCCATACCGCCAGACACACCAGCCAATTGCACAATATTCCGCGAATGAACAGCTCCTTGAATCCCGCATTCATTTTAAGGCTGGTGACCTTTAAAATAAGGTTTTTGGAAGGTTCCGCCAGACTGTCGCCGTGAAACACCAGCCAGGCCAGAAATACCGAACCGATCAAATTCCCGGCATAACACAGAGCCCATGACTTCAGGACCAGCCGGGTCGAAGCCTTTTTCTGAATTCGCCCCACCACCAGGATCATGTTGTTTCCGGTGAACAGTTCCGATCCCGCGAAAATCACCAGGCTCAGCGCGATCCCAAAACTTGCGCCCATAATCAGCTTCAAAAACGGGCCGTCGGCGGCATAGACCGGACCTCCGATCGCGAAGATCAGGACGATGCCGAACCCTACGTAAATACCTGCAAGCGCCGACAGCACCAGGTAACCCATGGGGTTGGATTTCATATACGCAAGTTTTTTGGTCGCGGTTTCCTCAATGGTTTTAATTTCTTCTATAAACATGGGCCCTCTTCATAATTTCAATACGGTTTGACTTACATGAAAATCGGAGTTGGATATTTCAATACGGTTTGACTTACATGAAAACCGGAGTTGGATCGGCTGCTTCAACGGGCCAGTGGGGTTCTGCGGATTCCTTCGGTTTCAGCCGCCTTCGGCCTCCCTGTTTTTTGCCGACGGGGTGCATTTTAGTTCTCGTATGATAGGGAATTATGTTTTCCAAAACGTCAGGCAGCTGGTCGCACGGCACATTTTCCAGAATTTTGGTCGCGTGACGGGGATGCGGTCCGGCGCGTCCGCCGACAAAAACATCCACGGCGTCCACCACCCCGCCGTTCACCCGTGCCTTTTTACCCAGCAGACCGATATCCGCCACCAGATGGTTCCCGCAACCGGCGGGACAACCGGACCAGTGCATGGAAATCGGCCCGGTCTTTTCAAGATCCAGCCTCTCTTCCAGACGGGAAGCCACTCTCTTCGCCTGCTCTTTGGTTTCTATGGTGGCCAGGTGGCAATAATCCTTGCCGGTACAACTGACCAGGTTTTTATGAATGGGCGAGGGCGCATACAATAATTTTTTCAATACCGGTTCTTCCAAAATGCTCCCCAGACCCTTGTCCGCCACATGAGGAATAATCAACGCCTGGTGCGGAGAAATCCGGATTTCTCCCTTACCGTACTGGTGGGCCAAATCCGCAACCTGAAATAAGTCCTCAGCGTGGATTCTCCCCACCACCACTTTCAGGCCGACATAATTCATCCGCGAATTTTTCTGCCGATAGATTCCCAGATGGTCCTTGATTTCGTTCTGTCTCTGGTCCTGCCCGGCGGTGTTCAGGGGCCGCCCCAGACGTGCGACCAGCGCCCTGCGGAAACGGTCTTCGCCCCACTCTTCCAGGAGAAAGGCCAGGCGGTTTTGGGTCCGCGACTCGCGGCATCCGTGATCCCGAAACAATCGAATAATTTCCGCGCAAACCTCCACCACCTCTTCGGGCCGCACAAAAATATTTAAGGGGCTGGCAATCCGGTATCCCCCGGAGCCCAGTTTTCCTCCGGCAAGAATATTGAACCCGGGCTGTTCCCTGCCGGCAATCGGCAGGAGGGCGGGAACCAGCGCCAAATCCTGGGTTTCCGTGTGGAGACAATTGTCGGGACATCCGGTAATGGCAACGTTGAATTTTCTGGGAAGGTTGACAAACTCCGGATTGCTCTGGATATACCGGTTCAACGCCCGGACCCATGGGGATGCGTCCAGGATTTCCTGTGGATGCAGACCCGCCACGGGGCACCCCATGATATTCCTCACGTTGTCCATTCCGGTTTGCAGGGAAGTCAGTCCAGTCGATTCCAGAGCCTCGAATACTGCGGGAACATCCTTTATCCTCAGGTGCCGAATCTGAACCTGCTGGCGGGTGGTGATGTCGATCACCCCGTTTCCGTATTGCGTGGCGATAAGGGAAAGAACCCGCAACTGGTTGGACGTGGCGAACCCGTTGGGGATGCGCACCCGAAGCATGAAAAAACCGGGAGTGGGTTTTCTCAAAAACAAACCATACCATTTAAGCCTTTGGACATCCTCTTCGGATATGGATTCCCAGCCTTCGCGGGCAAGGTGCTCCAATCGGTGTTTGATATCCAGGACATTACTTTCAACTTTCATCAGTTCAATGGTGTTCACAGCCATTCCAATTCCTCAAAAATATTAAAAAGGGGGGTACCTCCAGACTCGTGCCTGAAAACAACGGTTCATACAATTTCCATGCCAGAAAAAAAATCGAAGGACCCAAAGAACGGTAAAGCCTTTTAAATTAGGGGTTTGGTTAAATTGAGGGAATAACCGGGCGGGAGACAGAAAACCTCAAGATGCCTCATAACTCGAAATCCCGAGGTTGGCCTGCTTAATTTTAGAGCAGATTTTTGAGGACAAAAATACGGCTGTGGAAAACTGGTTGCTCTTTATTTTATAGGTGCTTAAGGGGCATCCACCCCCCATTATTTATTTGAAATTTACTGGAATTGTAAGTCATTTTCCGTTACTCTTAAAGTAAGCTTACGCCGTGCAAAAACCTGAGAATTGAAGCCATTTGTACAGCTCTGGTAGTCTTATAAGCCTTTTACTTTCAAATAGTTATAGATTCCATAGGCGATTGCTCCTACGCTTCCCTTAATAACCAGCGAGTTCAAAAACCTATATGCCAAAAATTAAAGTTTTAATCGTGGATGATGCTGTGGTCGTCCGAAAAATGCTTTCCGATACGATGAATCAGGACCCCGAAATTGAAGTGGTGGGTGTCGCGGCGAACGGTAGCATTTGCCTTCAAAAAATTCCCCAGCTCAACCCGGATATAATCTCTCTGGATATTGAAATGCCCGAAATGAACGGGCTGGAAGCGTTGGACAAGATCCGTGAAACATGGCCTCGCCTTCCGGTCATCATGTTCAGCACCCTGACCCAGAAGGGCGCCACCGCCACTCTGGACGCTCTTTCCAAGGGTGCCACCGATTACGTGGCCAAGCCTTCTAAAGCGACCAGCCTGGAGGAAGGGATTGCCCTTATTAAAAACGAACTGATTCCGAAAATTAAAGCCCTTTGTAATGAAACGGTAGGGCTGGACATCCCCAATAACCTGCCCAAACCCAAACCCGTCGTAACCCGACCAGAAGACCCCAAACATATGAAAGGAGTCAAGCGTTATCATCGTGTAGATATTGTAGCCATTGGAGTTTCCACCGGGGGGCCCAATGCTTTGGCGTCCATGATCCCGGAATTGCCGGGGAATTTCCCGGTACCGATTGTGATCGTCCAGCATATGCCTGCAAACTTCACCAGACTTCTCGCGGAGCGATTGGATGCCAAATCCGAATTGACCGTCAAAGAAGGAGAACCGGAGGATGTTTTGCAACCCGGACACGTGTATATTGCGCCGGGCAATTACCATATGTTCCTGGAACAACACCGGGACGACGTGATCATCAAAACCAACCAGGCACCCATGGAACACTCCTGCCGGCCGGCGGTCGACGTTCTCTTCCGCTCGGCAGCCAAACTTTTCGGCCGAAACGTTCTGGGAGTAATCTTAACCGGAATGGGTCAGGACGGGTTGTATGGCTGCCAAGAGGTGCAGGCGCGCGGCGGACAGGTTCTCGCTCAGGATGAAGCCTCCAGCGTTGTCTGGGGAATGCCGGGATTCATTGTCAAAGCCAACCTGGCTGACAAGATTTTACCTCTGGATATGATGGCCCAGGGGATCAGTACCAAATGTCAGACCGGCCGCTTATCAAGCACGGTCAACATGACCAAAGGAAGTTAAGCCGCCGGCTTTATCCCCAGGGCTTCTTGTATAATCCGGTGTGTGTTGGGAAATAATCCGGTGTGTGTTGGGAGGGTATCCCGTTCAGGTCATCCCTCGGCCGGGAGAGCCCCCAATCAAATCAGAATGGATGGATAGCGAAGGGAAAACTTTTGCGGGGGATCAAGTTCCCGGGCTCTGACCGTAGGACATTCCGGGTTTGGCACCCACAATCTTAATCATCACAATCCCTTCCGGAACGGTAAACACGAACTTCTTCGAAGGGAACCCGCGAGGCAGCAGGGGTTCGACATTCGTCCCCTTGATGATGGTCGGCAACGACATGTTCACTTTGACGCTCCCTTCCCTCAACCGGGCAACAATATCTCCGGCGAGCACGTTGGCCATTTCGCCCACGACATCACCCATATCCGGGCTTTCATAATCCAGCTCAAAGCCGGTAAACTTGGCGACCAGTCCTTTGGCGCATTCCTTGGGAAACCCCATCATCATCAGCCAGGTGATGTCTCCAACATAGGAAATGATACCGACCACGCCATCTCCTATCTTTTGAGTCTCTTCATCATCATCCTGAAAGGTGGGAAAATAACCGAAAGTTTTATGAAATACGGATGAAACCGAGACCTTTACACAAGAAGCCAATTCTTCAGGAACTGCCGCTTCGTTGGTAAATTGAAATGTTGACATAAAATTCCTCTTGTTGGAAATTGACTCAGGCCATCAACCTGACTCAACGGGGATGATCGTATATAGTCTATAAAAACTATTCCTCTATAATCTAATAAAAGGGTTGGCGTTTGATAAGTCAAGCCAAATATTCCCTATTCGATTTGTTTCTCCTTAAGCCAGTTTAAGCATCCTGATTTTCAAGTCTCTCAAGCGATTCAGTTTGAGTCCTGAATCCAAACCCAGAATAAATTGGAAAGTCAGAAAGAAGGAAGCAAGAGCAACATTAAAGAGCCGCCCTCGTTCAACCGCCCCCCACGAAAGCAAAAACCGCGAGGGATGTCTTCATCCGAAAATCTCTTTGATTTTTTCTTCCAGCTGCGTCGCGTTAAAGGGCTTCACTATGTACTGGTTGACTCCGGCCTGAACCGCTTCCATGATTTTTTCCTTGTCCGCTTCTGAAGTAACCATCAGAAACGGAAGATCCTTAAGAGAACCATCGGAGGCCCGGACTTCTTTCAGGAATTCGATTCCAGTCATTTTAGGCATATTCCAATCGGAGATCACCAGGTCCACGCCGTTCTCACCGATTTTCTTCAACGCCTGCTCACCATCTTCCGCATCGGTCAAGTTGGACTGATCAAACCCCAGTTGCTTCAAATTATTTTTAATAATCTGCCGCATTACCGATGAGTCATCCACAACAATCACTTTTTTGGTCTCGTAACCCATAATTTACTTTCCTTTTTTCTGGGAAATTACAATTGTTAAAAACGTTTTCACTCGCCTTCTGACAATCTAAACTCTGCCCGCGATTATGATTTTATCCGGGCCAAAATACTGTGTCTCGCCCTCACCGGCTCTCTTCTGCTCAGGCCATCCCAAAAATGAATAAGGCCTTTATCTCTAAGGTCGAAATTGGCTCTATATAAATTTAATAAACTGTCTATGTAAAAGAGTCAAGAAAAATAACAAATTAATTTCTGATGGCTTAGATACAATCTCATTATAAGGGAAATTCCGGGTAATTGGGAAAAAAATTACTCTATTTAAACGGCTTGCGGAGTCTCGTACAGCGTATCCCTTTCGAAGGGAATCCGGCCGGCTTCCCGGATCATATCAACAATGGTTTGGCGGTGGAAAATCTGGTCCGTGCAGGCCCCGGCCGCATGAATGATCTTCTCCTCCACCACCGTACCGTCCATGTCATCCGCCCCCATTCCCAGGGACAATTGGGCGATCTTCGGGGTGATCATGATCCAGAACGCCTTCACATGCGGAAAGTTGTCCAGCATCAGACGGGAAACCGCCAGCGCCCGCAAATCCAGCTGACCGGTGGTCGACGGCAGAAAATCCAAAGGAGTGTTCTCCGGATGAAACGCCAGGGGAATGAAAGTCACAAAACCGCCCGTTTGGTCCTGCAATTCCCTGAGGCGAACCAAATGATCAACGCGCTCTTCAATCGTTTCCAGATGACCATACAACATGGTGGCATTGCTTTTCAGCCCCACCTCATGCGCCGTACGGTGTACATCCAGCCACTCCTCCCCCGTTACCTTGTCATTGCAGATTTTTTTGCGAACGCGTTTGGCGAAGATTTCCGCCCCGCCTCCAGGAATTGAGCCTAATCCGGCTTCCTTTAACTCAATCAATGTTTCGCGTAAACTCTTGCCGGAAAGCTGAGCCAGGTAATGCAACTCTACAGCCGTAAACGCCTGGATGTGGACTTCGGGAAACCGCTCCTTCAATCCCCGGACCATGTCCAGATAAAACGAATACGGCCAGTCGGGATGCAGGCCGCCGACGATATGAAACTCGCTGACCTCCCCGCCCCGGTAGGCCCCGGCATCGGCGAAAATCTCATCCAGGGACTTCTCATAAGCATCGGGCCGGTCCCCCTTGGTGCCGAACGCGCAGAACTGGCAACTGTGGACGCAGATATTGGTCGGATTGATATGGCGGTTATGGATAAAATAAGCATTATTGCCGTTCATCCGCTCCCGCACCAGGTTGGCCAGATGACCCGCGCCCAGCAGATCCGGGGTTTCGAACAGCAGCACCCCTTCCTCAAAACTCAGGCGCTCCCCAGATAAAACCTTATTTTCTAATGGCTTAAGCCGATTGTCCAGATATTCGAACACGCTATCCCCTGAATATGAAAAGGCGCCGAGCGCCTTACTGTTACATTTACCAAAGGCCGTTCCGCCGAAATAAAAACCCGGCGAACGGGAACGACCCCATCAACCCACCGGCCTAAAGCGCCGATGACCTCATGGGACCGTTCCCGTCTTTCAGCAGAGAACGCACCTGCCGTCTCTGATCCGCCCGATTGTAAACCTTTTTGGAGGTTTTCACCTTCACCCGGTAACGAGACCCCATCAAGGCCCGGGCCACCGGGTTCTCCTTAATAATAACCACTTTCTTACCATCACTTTTCTTCATAAATACTCCTTCCCAGCATGATGCTGGACTCAATTGGCTGACAGTTGACAGC
>JABAHQ010001681.1_pt1 | contig 32732 bp, 29 predicted proteins | sample 7062091 | NCBI WGS metagenome assembly JABAHQ01 (sample SAMN14534359, study PRJNA622989) | marine sediment metagenome | biome: marine biome [ENVO:00000428]; feature: marine pelagic biome [ENVO:01000023]; material: deep marine sediment [ENVO:00002113] | place: India: Gulf of Kutch | collected... | reverse complement strand
CAAGCAGCTCAACTTCGTCCAGCACATCCGCACCATGCTCGCCGAGAACGGCCAGGCGGCGGTGGTGGTGCCGGACAACGTGCTGTTCGAGGGCGGGGCGGGCGAGACGGTGCGCCGCAAGCTGCTGGAGACCACCGACCTGCACACCATCCTGCGCCTGCCCACGGGCATCTTCTACGCCCAGGGCGTGAAGGCCAATGTGCTGTTCTTCGACAACCGCCCCGGCCGCGCCGAGCCCTGGACCCGGGAGGTGTGGTTCTACGATTACCGCACCAACGTCCACCACACCCTCAAGCGTAAGCCCCTGCGCCTCACACACCTCCAGGACTTCATCCGCTGCTACAACCCGGCAAACCGCCACGACCGGGAAGAGACCTGGAGCGAGGACAATCCCGAAGGCCGCTGGCGCAAGTTCACCTACGACGAGATCCTGGCCCGGGACAAGGTGAGCCTGGACATCTTCTGGCTCCGCGACGACTCCCTGGGTGACATGGACAACCTCCCCGAGCCCGACGAGATCGCCGAGGAGATCGTGGAGAACCTGGAGGCGGGGGTACAGGGTTTTAGGCAGGTGCTGGCTTCGCTGGAAGCGCCGAATGATGCCGCGGAACCTGGGGAGGCGGACAGTCGGACCTGAATCTGGAGGCTGCCTTAACCGTGGAGGGCGGCTTCCAGTTTGCGGATGGCTTCCGCGCGTTTTTGCTTGCCCATTTGTTCCAGGTTGTGGAGCTTCCAGCGTACCGCCGGTAAATGACGCGCCTGGGGATACGGGAAGGCCTCCCAGTCGGGCTCGCCGCGCTTTACGGAGAGCAGGAATTCCCGGTCCGCTTCGGTCAATGCGGCCTGAATGCTCTCAACGAGCCGAGCTCGGACTTCGGCCAGTTCCTCGACCCCAACGGGGTCGTCGGTCATTCCTGCGAATTCATTGAGGAAGGATTCCTCAAGGGGCTGCTGGGCGGGGTCCAGCAGCTCCGCCATGGGCCGATTGTGACCCAGGAGGTAGACCAGAAAGGTGTCCTTCAGACGGGTACTGATGCCTTCGTTCCTTAACAGCAGGCCTACGTCGAACAGATCCCGCGGATGCTGCCGGTCCAGTGCCGCGGCCAGCTTACCGCCGTACAGATCGTCAAATGCCAGGGTCTGGGCAGTGGCCGAGCCAAACTGTTCCTGGACCCGCGAGGTGGCCTCCCGTTGCTCCGGTGGGTGAACGCTGCCCCGCAGTACCGGGGTAACTTCAATCTTCACCAGGGCCTCACCCCTCCCGGCGAGGAGCTTGATCCGCTTGTCGGTCCCGCGAACCCTCCCGGGTTCCACCGGTACCTCTGGCACCTTCTGTCCCACCGCTGCCTGAATGGCGGCGAGTTCCCTATCGATGGCGGCAAGGCTGGCCTCCCGGTCCTCCACGGGCAGGTAAGCCAAGTCGATGTCCACCGACAGCCGCGGCAGGTCCCGGACAAAGAAGTTGATGGCCGTTCCGCCCTTGAGGGCGAAGCATGGGTGCTCCGCCACATGGGGCAGGACCTCCATCAGGAGCCGTACCTGCTCAGAAAAGCGGTTCGCCGCCATCGGCCATCTCCCGCGGGACGGTGATCTGGTATTGGCTGTCCAGAGCGCCTTCCCGGATGATCATCCGCTTGCCGCGGCCCAGGTCGAGACCCTGGGTTTCCAGCTTGGCAAACCAGGGGTGATCATGGCGCCGGGCGAACCAGAGAAAGAGGCGCTTGGCCTTTACGTTGGTGCAGGCCTCCAGCAGCTTCTGGATGAGCCAGGGACGCATCACGCTCGCGCCCTCGAAAAGCTTGTCGGCGTAGTCGAAGTCTCTTCGGGATTCCACCTCGGCCACAAGTTCCAGGAAAGCAAGCTCCCAGGTGGCGTGCCGGATCGGCCAGTCCCAATGGCCGAAGGGGACGGTGGTCAGGCCCTCTTCGGGCAGGTGCTCGAAGAGCTTCAGGCGGTGCTCGACAAATTGGTAGGGAAGGTCGAGCTTGGTGAGCCAGGACGGGAGCTTGGCCGGAGAATAGAGATCGATCCGGGGCCGCTCTTGCTTGGCCACGTAGTGGGCCAGGCCTTGCAGCTCCAGGGCGCTGCGCCCGCCTACGTGGACGTCATGGCCCAGCTCCTGCAGGGAGTAAACCACATGCTCCCATTTGAGGCGCGGCCCGGGCCTGCGGTAGATCCCGCGGGCTACCGCTTCCAGGGCCCCGGTGCGCAGATAATAGTCCACCCGGGGCCGATCGAAACCGCGGTCCTTCAGCCAGGAGCGGTTCACTAACTGGCCTTCCGGCAGGGCATGGGCTAGGGAGGGGTGCCGGCCGGGGGTGGGGTGATGGTTTGCGGATTGCGCGGTATGCATAGCCATTTTATGCATTTTGAAGCAGAGAAAAACCGCCTGCAAGTTTACCTCGAGCGAATTTTGCAGAGTTTGGCTATGCAGATTTTGATTGATTCAAACCGGGTGCCTATAAGAAGAGCTACCGCACCAACGTTCACCACACCCTCAAGCGCAAGCCCCTGCGCTTCGACCACCTCCAGGACTTCATCCGCTGCTACAACCCGGAGAACCGCCACGAGCGGGAGGAAACCTGGAGCGAGGACAACCCGGAAGGCCGCTGGCGCCGCTTCACCTACGAGGAGATCCTGGCCCGCGACAAGGTCAGCCTGGACATCTTCTGGCTGCGCGACGACGCCCTGGGCGATTTGGACAACCTCCCCAAGCCGGAGGAGATCGCCGAGGCGATCGTGGAGAACCTGGAGGCGGGGCTGGCGGGTTTTCGGCGGGTGCATTCCTCCCTGGAAAGCCCACCGGAAAAGGGCTAGTAGCTCATTCTGGTCCAATCCGGTTCATAGTGGGCCCCGCTGAAGCAGGGATACTTAGCCAATGATGCATGCCCAAACCCGCATTTACTGCGCGGCCATGGATGTGGCGGAATGAGCGAAAGCGGGAAGGCTGGGTTTGCTTGTGGTCCGAGTGGGAAAGCTACCTGGTTGTGCAAGCCGACCGCGGCGAATATATCCTGCCCTGGACGGCGTATCCGGTGGATCGGCCCCCGGGGCGTTGGAAGCTGCAGAAGGAATGTGAGGCGTACCTATCGCCTAACGAGTAATGACCATCCACCGCACAGGTGAGCTTTCCATGACCGGGCCCGAGGCCAAGAAATACCGCGAGCGCGCCAACCGCGCCTGGCGCGACCTGCGGAAGGAAAAGGAAACGCACGGCTGGATCGATGACAGCTCCGGCAAGCGCTACCGGGCCCCGGTCTATTACGTGCTATCCGGTGATCCCGAGAAGGCACTGGAGGTCTACCGCTGGGTGGAGCGCGAGCTTCCCGACGACACGGGGGAGCCGGCCTTCGACCTGTACTGGGCCTTGGCGGCCTATCGGGTCGGCGAGGCGGAGGAGGCCCGCCGCCGGTTGCAGTACGCTATGATCCACAACCTGTACATGCTCCCCTACCTGTTCGGCGAGCCGTGGGAGAAGCTGGAAATCTGGCATGGCTCCAACCGCGAACGGCCGGAGTACCTGGCCGATATCCAGGAGCTATTGGCGGAGCCCACCGGCCAGGAGCGGGAGTGGATGCGGCAGGAATTCTACAGCGAGCCCTTCACTCGACTGCGGGAGAGCTATGTCGAGCACTACGGTAAGCTGCTGGGTGAGCACGATATCGAGCGGCGCAGAGAGATTCTGAGCCAGTGGGACCGGGAGGCGGAGCAATTGCTGCTTTGATCGCCCCGGGGGTTGTTTGGCGTCCGCAAGATGCGGGTGTCCGCGAAGGGAGCTTGAAGGATGCAAGGCCAATTTACGGCGGTGGTGAAGCAGGAAGGCGAATGGTGGGTCGGCTGGATCGAGGAGGTGCCCGGCGTGAACTGCCAGGAGCGGACCCATGACGAGCTGATGGAAAGCCTGCGGGTCGCCCTGGTCGAGGCGTTGGAGCTGAATCGGCAGGATGCCCTGGCGGCCGCCGAGGGGGGGTATCAGGAGGAGCCCATTTCCCCGTGAAGCGACAGAAGCTCATCAAGCACCTGCGTGAACAGGGCTGTGAGCTCTTGCGGGAGGGGGAAAGCATGCCTGGTGGATCAATCCCGCCCAGAACCGGCGCTCCGCTGTGCCCAGGCACACGGAGATCAATGATCTACTGGCGAACAAGATCTGCAAGGACCTGGGGGTGGAGCCGGTGAAGTGAGCCCCATCGCCGAGAACCCCATCGAGCAAACCGCCCTGGACTGGCTCCGTGCCTTCGGCTACAGCGGCAGGGTCAGGTCTTGTTTTTTGCCTCTTTCCGGTAGACTTACCCTAGAATTGCAACAGCCCTTTCCCTGGCAGGGTTTGGGCTTATGAATGAAGGATTGTCGAATCTACAGCCTGTACAGAAAAAGGGGCAAAATTTGACAGGATAGTTAAGTAAATCTCCCTGGCCTGCGGCTGTGGAGCGGGGGGCCCGGAAGCGCTGGCGCCGCTTCACCTACGACGAGATCCTGGCCCGCGACAAGGTGAGCCTGGACATCTTCTGGCTGCGCGACGACTCCCTGGGCGACATGGACAACCTCCCCGAGCCCGACGAGATCGCCGAGGAGATCGTGGAGAACCTGGAGGCGGGGCTGGCGGGGTTTCGGCGGGTGCTGGCTTCGCTGGAGAGCCGGGAAGAAACCGGAAGCGAGAATTAAGCCTTGTCTGTCAGTAGGGCTCGGGCCGCCGGCGGCTTAAAGGACGGTCTGGAATTGGCGGAGATAGGCAGCGGTTTGGGGTAATGCCTGCCGTTCGAGCGTGGCCAGATAGGTTCCCACTTCCTGAGGTGGATTCTTCAAGGCCCGCCGGTGCTCCTGGGCTGCACCGACCACGGCCCCGGCGTCCAGGTCGATCAGGTGGGTTATGAACGTGTCGGGGTGCTGGGCTTCAATCCCGAATGGGCTGAGATTGGGCTCGGGGAAATCCCCCAGGTTCCGGGTGACGATGACGCCGGCGCCGCTGCGTATGGCCGCTGCCAGGACGTGGCGGTCGTTGGGATCCGGAAGCTCAAGCCCGGACATCAGGGCTTCATACCCTTCCACCAGGCAGTCTTCGGCGTGTTGGTTCATCAGTGCCCGGGTCCGCTCGAGCCGGTCCCGTTCAAGGTGCGGGTTGTTTTGCAGGGCAGCGATAATCCATTCCTCGTGGATCCGTTCGCTCCAGCGAGCCCGGAAGAGCTCCCGCAGCGCCAACCGCATCAGCAGATCCCGCAGGGTGGCCGGGTATAGGACGTTGGTGTCGAAAAGGGCCGTGAACCGGTCCATTCGCTACTGGAGCCCGTTTTCCTGGTCGAGCTGGGTCATCTCGTCCAGGACTTCCTTGCGCTTCTCCTGACGCTGCTCCTTGTAGGCTAGGACGTCTTGGGCATGAATGCGGCGGTGGGTTCCCACCTTGTGGTAAGGGATTTCCCCTTGGTCCAGGAGCTTTACCAAGTGGGGGCGGGAGACGTTGAGAAGGTCCGCGGCCTCTTGGGTCGTCAGCTCGGCATGGATCGGGATCAGGGTGACGGCATTGCCCTGGCCCATCTCTTCCAGCAGATTGAGAAGAAGCCGCGTGGCTCCGTCCGGCAGCTTAACGCTCTCCTCGCCGGTTCCCCCCACGAGCCGGATTTCAACGTCCCGTCCCTCCTGAAACTGTACGGCAAGCTTGCGGCTCAGTCCTTCGGCCTGCCGAATTTCTTCCTCCGTTGGAAGGACTGGCGAACCTTTGTGCTTGTCGGCCATGGTTGATCCTCCAGCGTCCAGTAAGGGGGATTCTTCCGGTACCTTACTAGACAAACGAAACAGATGAAATATCCGGAACAGGCGAAATGTTCCGCCACATACAGTGGGATTTCAATCGCGAGCCTTACCTGCCTGGAGCGGAGTGGTTGCTTGCCAACCAAGGCTAGCCAAAATATTCGGGGGAGCCACACTTCCCGCGGCTAATCCAAATCCAGCGCATACCGCCCCTCCCCCTTGAACACCTCCCGCACGTGCCAATCCAGGAAGTCCCGCTCCGGCGCCCAGTCCGTCATTGACGGCGGGCTGATGGCCGCCCCGTTGAAGTCCAGCAGCCAGCGCCGAAAGCCTTCGTCCCCGTGCGCCAGGCTGGACCCGGCACCAGCAGGCCGGGGCTGAGGGGGAAGGCCCCCAGCTCGAACAGCTTGTGGTGCCGGGTGCACACCCCGAAGTCTGGTTAGTGTAGTCGGGAGGATTGATGCCTACCACGCGAATCCAGGATATGGGCAGACCCGATGAGCCAGGATTGTCTTTTCTGTGAGATCGGCGCCGACCGCATCCTCTGGTCAGACGACCGTGTGGTGGTCGTGGCCGACGATTTTCCCCTCAGCCAGGGCCATAGGCTTGTCTTGACCAGGCGGCACATCCGGGTAGGGTTCGTGGCCGCCTTCACCTTCCTGCACCTCGCCGGCTACCGGATCAACGCCCCCGAGGCCGAGGTGGTGCGGGAGGTGGAGGGCCTTGCCGGGGGAGCCCTCGACGAGGAAGCCTTCGCGAAATGGCTCCGGGCCGCCGGCGGCTTACAGGATGCTCCGGAATTGGCGGCGGTAGGCAATGGTCCGGGGCCGTGTACCGGTCCATCTCCTGCTGGAGTCCGGTTTCCTGGTCGAGCCGGGTCATCTCGTCCAGGACTTCCTTGCCCTTCTCCTGACGCTGCTCCTTGTAGGCCAGGGCGTCCTGGGCGTGAATCCGCCGCCCCCCAGTCCGTCATGCCAGGGGGATGAAACGCGGCCTCGTAAAATGGGCAAGGTGCCCGGAGCTGTTCGTTCCCTGTATGGTGTCGTAGGGATCCCGAAAGGAGCCTGAAGGATGCCAGGTCAATTTACGGCGGTGGTGAAGCAGGAAGGCGATTGGTGGATCGGCTGGATCGAGGAGGTCCCCGGCGTGAACTGCCAGGAACGGACCCATGACGAGCTGTTGGAGAGCCTGCGCGTCACCCTGGGCGAAGCGCTGGAGCTGAACAAACAGGAAGCTCTCGCGGCTGCCGACGGAGGATACCGGGAAGAGCCCATTTCCCCGTGAAGCGGCAGAAGCTCATCAAGCACCTGGGCGAGCAGGGCTGCGAGCTGTTACGCGAGGTGGGGGAAGCATTCGTGGTGGATCAATCCCGCCCAGAACCGGCGATCAGCGGTGCCCCGGCACACGGAGATCAATGACCGACTGGCGAACAAGATCTGCAACGACCTGGGGATTGAGCCGGTGAAGTGAGCGGGACCACCGAAGCGGTGGGCCAGGCCATACTCCTGAAAAAGCCCGGACGTTTTCTCCCGGGCCACCTCCGGATCAGGGGAAATCGAACTCCGGCCGCTATACGGGTACACTCTGTGGCCCCCGAGTCCCTAATCCTGCCACAGGTACCCCCATGCCCCCGAACCAGCCCGCCACCGGCAACCTGGTGGTCTACAAGTCCGGACCCGCCCGCGTGGAGGCGGTGGAGGGGGACAAGCTCACCCTGGCCCTGGCCGAGGGCGGCACCAAGCGGGTGCGGCCCAAGGACGTCACCGTCCTGCATCCGGGGCCGGTCGCCGATGTCCGGTCCCTGCACCCCGGCACCGGGGAGATCGAGGAGGCCTGGGAGGCCTTCGCCGGGGAGGAGCTGACCCTGGCGGACCTGGCGGAGCTGGCCTACGGCGATTTCACCCCGGCCACGGCCTGGGCGAGCTGGCGGGCCGTGACCGAGGGCCTGCTGTTCGAGGGCGAGCCGGACGCCCTGGTGGCCCGCGACCCCGACACCGTCGCCGCCGAGCGCGAGCGCCGGGAGGCCAAGGCCCAGGCGGCCGCTGAGCGCCGGGCGCTGCTGGAGCGCCTGGCGGCCGGGGCCATGGCCCCGGAGGACGCCGCGGCCCTGGCCGAGGTGGAGCGCCTGGCCCTGGGGGCCTCCGCCACCAGCTTCATCCTGCGCGAGCTGGGCCGGGAGGAGACCCTCGAGGAGGCCCACCGCCTGCTGCTGGCCAATGGCCACTGGGACGAGCTCGCCGACCCCCACCCCGCCCGCTGCGGGGCGCCGGCGGGCAGCGCCGAGGGCGAGGTGCCGGCCCTGCCCGAGGAGGCCCGCACCGACCTCACCGGCCTGGACGCCTGGGCCATCGACGACGCCGGCAACACCGATCCCGACGACGCGGTCAGCGTCGACGGCGACCGCATCTGGGTGCACGTGGCCGACGTGGCGGCGGTGGCTCCGCCGAGCTCGGACCTGGACCGCGAGGCCCGGAGGCGCGGGGCCACCCTCTACCTGCCCGAGGGCATGCGCACCATGCTGCCCCCGGCGCTGGTGCACGGGCTCGGCCTGGGGCTGGCGGAGACCTCCCCGGCGCTGTCCTTCGGCTTCCGGGTGGACGCCGACGGCGCGCTGGCCGACATCGAGGTGGCGCCCTCGTGGATCCGGGCCGAGCGCCTGTCCTACGAGCAGGCGGAGGGGCACATGCGGCAGGGCCCGCTGGCGGCCCTCGCCGAGGCCGCCGAGCGCTTCCGGGGCCGGCGCCGGGCCGAGGGCGCGGTGGAGTTCCAGCTCCCGGAGGTGGCGGTGTCCCTGGCCGAAGGCGAGGTGGTCCTGCGCCCCATCGACAGCGACCTGGCCAGCCGCCAGCTGGTGAGCGCGGCCATGGTCATGGCCGGCCACGCCGCGGCCCGCTTCGCCCGGGCCGAGGGCCTGGCCGTGCCCTTCGCCGTCCAGCCGCCGCCGGACGGCGAGGCCGAGGGCGAGGGCCTGCTGTGGGCCTACGCCATGCGCCGGCTCATGCGGCCCTCCCGGGTGGAGCTCGACCCCGAGCCCCATGCCGGGCTGGGCCTGGGCGCCTACGCCCAGGCCACCAGCCCGCTGCGCCGCTACCACGACCTGGTGACCCACCAGCAGCTGCGGGCCCACGCCACCGGGGCCGCCCCCGCCGACCGCGAGGCCCTGGCCGAGCGCATTGCCGGGGTGGGCGAGCGGGTGGGGGCCATCCGGCGGGCCGAGCGCGCCGCCAACCAGCACTTCAAACTGGTCTACCTGCAGCGCCTCGGCCAGTGGCAGGGCCGCGGGGTGGTGGTCGAGCGCCGGGGGCCCAAGGGCCGGGTGCTGATCCCGGAGCTGGGCCTGGAGGCCGACGTGACCGCGCCCAAGGGCGCGGAGCCCGGGGCGGAGCTGGCCCTGCGGCTGACCGGGGTGGACCTGCCGGGCCTGGAGGCGCGGTTCCGGGCCGGGAAAGGGTGAGGGCCGGAATGGCCTTGAAAAATTGCGGAATTGCCCCAACATTAAGGTATTGATATACGCTAATTCGTTTCGATCCCGGGGAACATGGCCTACTCCAGCCTCAAGAGCAGCATCCGCCGCCAGCGCGAGGCGCTGACCACCCTCCTCAGCGAGCCGCTGCGCAACCTCGCCCGGCGCTGCGCGGAGGTCATGGACGACCGCGCGGCCCTGGAGGACCTGCTCACCCGGGCCCTGCCCAGCCTGGGCCACTGCAAGCACGCCTACGTCCTGGACCGGGACTGCATCCAGCTCACCGACAACCTCACCCCCGAGGGCCCCGAGCCCGGCCACCTCGGCCGCGACCGCTCCCACCGCCCCTACATGCAGGGCATCGTCGGCAGCACCGACTTCAAGCTCTCCGACGCCTACATCAGCCGCAACCAGCGCAGCCCCTCGCTCACCGCCATCCAGGTGATCCGCGACCGCGAGGGCGAGCGGGTGGGCTTCCTGGGGGCCGACTATGACCTGCGCGAGCTGCCCCTGACCGCCGGGGCCCTGTACGAGGAGCCCGACTCCTGGCGCCAGATCCGCGGCGACCCCGCCATTCGGGCGGGGGTGTTCATGCAGCAGCGCGTCCCGAGCCGGATGGACGGGCACCTGGACGAGGTCCTTCCCCTGATGAACGAGCTGATGACCGAGCACGGGGTGTTCCACGGCAAGCTGCACTTCTCCAGCAGCCGCGCCACCGTCTGGCTGGTGGACGATCCCTACGCCTACCGCATCCTGGGCATCGACGAGCTGCTGGACCCGGACACCCTGCTGGCCTACCCGCGCCGGGACTATTTCGGGCGGGCCATCGTCCCGCCGGAGGACATCAACGAGGTCTTCGAGCTGTTCCGGCGCCTGCGCTTCGCCGACGAGACCATCTACCTGCGGGCGGGCTCGCTCAACGTGGTCAACGGCATGGTGGCCCTGAACTTCTCCTGCGACGGCTCCCATTACCTGCGCTGGGACGAGCTCCTGGCCGAGGACAGCGACTTCTGGGAGAGCATCCCGGTGCCCCAGAAGGCCTGACGCGGGATCCTCCCGCGGCCGCCGCCCCCTCCGCCCCATCCCCTCCCCTTTGCCCGCCGGCGCCGGATCCGGGCTGCTCCTCCTTGGCTTGGCCGGCAACAACGGCTATGGTTATCCCCCGTCATTTCCTTCGAGGGGGCAAGTGGGAAAGCCAAGTCCTGATGGTGAGGTGAGCCGCGGGCTTGTCCGGGCCGCGGGGCTCCTTCTCCCGCTGCTCGCCCTGGCGGCCTGCCAGTCCTGTCCATCGACCGCCGTCGCGGATCCCAGGGTGGCTGGACAGTACCTGGTCACCCTGGCCCCGGAGGCCGNNGCGGTGCTGGAGCGGGCCTTCGCTGATCTCGGCCTGGAGGCGGTGGAAAGGCTGGAGGTGGCCGGGGCGGTCTACCGGATCCGCCTCGACCGGGACCCCGGCCCCGAAGCCGTCCGGGAGCGGGCCGGGGCGGTCCCGGGGATCCGCCGGGTGCAGCCGGAGTACCGGTACTCCGTCCCCGAGCCTTCTCCGGATGGGGACGGGCCGGCCCGGCCCGGGAGAAGGATCCGTTGAAGGGGCGCTCCTGCGGGACCCGGCGTCGCGCCCTGGCCGCGCTGGCGGTCCTTGCCCCGGCCGTCGCCTTCGCGGGCCGCACCTTCGAGCCGCCGGGCGCGGGCATGGCCGGCGCCGCTCCCCCGGCCGGGATCGGTGCCGAGGGAGGTCCCGGCGGCGAGCTGCGTCCGGGCGTCGGCTACGTCGCGGGGGAGGTCCTGGTCACCTTCCGCCCCGAGGTCGCCGCGGGTCTGCGCAGCGACGTCGTCCGGGCCCGCGGCGACCGGATGGCCAAGGGTCCCGAGGGCCGTCCCCGCATGGCCCGGGTGGCGGTGCGCTCGGGCCGCACGGTCCCGGAGGCGGTCCGGGCCTACCGGACCGATCCCCGCATCGAGCACGCCCAGCCCAACTTCCTCTACTACGCCCAGAGGATCCCCGATGATCCCGGGTTCCCGTTGCAGTGGGGGCTGCGGAACACGGGCCAGTCGGTCGGCGGTGTTTCCGGGCTGCCCGGCAGCGACATCGCCGCGCCGGCGGCCTGGGAGACACGGACCGACTGCACCGGGATCCCGGTGGCGGTGCTCGACACCGGCATCAACTACGCCCACGCCGACCTGGCCGCCAACATGTGGGACGGGGCCCCCAGCCACGGCCGGGACTTCGTCGGCGATGCCAACGATGACGACCCCATTCCCTCCGGCGGCACCAGCCACGGGACCCACGTGGCCGGGACCATCGCCGCCGTCGGCAGCAACAGCCAGGGCGTCGCGGGCGTGTGCTGGAGCGCGGAGATCATGGCGGTGCGGGTGCTGGACGCCGAAGGCCATGGCACCACGGCCGACCTGATCGAGGGCATCCAGTACGCGGTGGGTCAGGGTGCCAGGGTCATCAACCTGAGCCTAGTGGGGGTGGGCGACGACCAGGCATTGCTGGACGCGCTGGCCAATGCCCGGGACAACGGCGTCCTCGTGGTGACGGCGGCGGGCAACGGCGGGATCGACTGGATAGGGGACGACAACGACCTGACTCCCCGCTACCCCTGCAGCTTCGGCCTGGACAACATCATCTGCGTGGCGGCCCTGGACCCGGACTACACCCTGGCCGACTACTCCAACTACGGGTCCGCCAGCGTCGACGTGGGGGGACCGGGCAGCAACGTCGTGAGCCTCTTCCCGGGGCCGGTGGCGGAGGAGGATTTCTCCGCCTGGAGCCTGGGCAGCGACGGGTGGGAGGTGGATCCGGACTGCCTCTCCTACAGCACCCTGGTCAATCCCGGGGACTGGTGTAGCTATGGAGACTACGCCGCGAACCTGGACGCCCGGGCCTACCGGACCTACGACCTCACCGACAGCAGGCTGCTCGCGGCCGGCTTCGCCTTCTATCTCGACTACGAGCTTGGCGTGGGCGACGACGGCGATTCCCTGACCCTGGCCCGGTACGCCGGGGCGGGGGATCCCTTCGCAAACGGCGGCGTGGCTGACGGGCGGGAAGAAGGCCCGGCCGACAGCGGCGGGCCCATTCCGGTCGCAATCGAGGCCGGCGACTGCCTGGGCAGCCAGTGCTCCCTCGGCTTCCGGCTGGTCACCGACGCAGCGGGCAGCGGCGAGGGGGTGGCCGTCACCGGCTTCATCCTGCGCAAGGTGGTCAGCGGGGCCACGCAGGGGGCCATCATGAGCGGGACCTCCATGGCCACCCCCCATGTCGCGGGGATCGCGGCCCTCGCCTGGTCCTACAAGCCCGGCAGCGGCTATGCCCGGGTCCGGGACGCCGTCCTGCGGGGCGGGGATCCGGCGTATGCCCTGGACGGAAAGACCGTCACCGGCCGTGCGGTGGATGCCGAGGGCGCCCTGCGGGAGCTGAACGAGCCGCCCACAGTCGCCGATGCCTCCCTCACCGTCCGGAAGGGAGAGACCGGCGCGGTGACCCTCTCGGCCTCCGACCCGGAGGGCGACCCCCTCACCTGGTCGGTGGGGGCCGCGCCGGCCCACGGCACCGCAAGCGTGGACAGCGGCGGAACGGCCACCTATACCCCGGAGGCCGGCTACGCCGGCGGGGACGCCTTCGCGGTGGTGGTGGCCGACGACAAGGGCAACAGCGCCGCCGCCACGGTGGCCGTCACCATCGAGGGGGTCAGGAGCGGGGGAGGCGGAGGCACAAGCCCGTTCGGCTGCTCCCTGGCCGCCGGCTCCGGCCGCCCGGATCCCGTCTGGGGGCTGCTGCTCCTGGTCCCCTGGATCCTGCGGCGGCGCCTGCGCGCCCGCGGCACCGGGTGAGGGCCGCCCCGGCGATGGCCGCCTGCCGGGGCTCCGGACCGGCTAAGGCTCAGATCCGAGCGATCCGGTAGCGGTTTCCTCCCGCTGCCTTGGCCGCGTACATGGCGTTGTCGGCCGCCGCGATGATCGCCGGGATATCCGGGGAATCCTCGCTGTGCGGCTGGCAGCGGGCCACCCCGAGGCTGGCCCCGACCCTGGCGGTGACGCCGCTGGGCAGGGCGAAGGGCTCCTGCAGGGCGGCCAGGATCTTCTCCGCCACGGTCTCCGCCCCGCCCAGGCCGGTGTCGTCCTCCAGCAGGACGATGAACTCGTCGCCGCCGACCCGGGCCACGGTGTCGGTCCGCCGCAGGACGTCGCCGATGCGCCGGCCCACCTCCCGCAGGAGGTCGTCGCCGGCGCGGTGCCCATAGCGGTCGTTGACCACCTTGAATCGGTCCAGGTCGATGAACAGGAGGGAAACCGAGAAGTCCCCCCGCTGGCTCCGGAGCTGAGCCTGCCCGGCCCGGTCCTCCAGGGTGAAGCGGTTGGGCAGGCCGGTGAGGGGGTCGGAGTAGGCCTTCCGCAGCAGGTCGGATTCCTGCTCCTTGTGCTCGGTGATGTCGGAGAAGATGGCGATGTAGCCGCCCGCCTCGCCGTTCCCCCTGGGGACGGCGTTCAGGCTGAGCCACTGGGGATAGATCTCCCCGCTCCTGCGCCGGTTCCAGATCTCCCCCTGCCAGGCGCCGGTGGTGCGCACCTCCTCCCACATGCCGGCGAAGAAGTCGGCATCGTGCCAGCCGGAGCCGAGCAGATCGCCCGGGCGCTGGCCCACCGCCTCCTCGGTGGTGTAGCCGGTGATGGCGGTGAAGCCCTCGTTGACCCGCTCGATGCGGCCATCGGCGTCGGCGATGATGATGCCCTCATGGGCGTGGTGGAAAACCTGGGCGGCCTGGGCCAGGGCGTGCTCCATCTCCTTGCGGGCCCTGATGTCCAGACAGTACTCGATCATGTACGCAAGGTTGCCCTCGTCGTCGAAGACGGGCTCCCCGTGGACCTCCACCGGGTAGGGCTGTCCGTCCCGGTGGTAGTGGATGTGCTCCATCTTGGCGGGGCGGTGCGTCCGGCAGACCTCCTCCAGGGGGCAGGGATGGTCCCCGACGCAGGGCGTGGAGCGGCGGTGGGTGACCGCGTAGCAGGTGTCCACCCCCAGACGCAGGGAGGAGATGTTGGTGGTGGCCCGGTTGGCGAACTGGATGGTGTAGTCCCGGGCATCGATCACGTAGAAGGGGTGCTCCAGGGAGTCGAACACCCGGCGCATGAAGGCGGGATCGGCGTCCAGGACCGCTTTGTCCGGGACCTGGCTGGAATTTTTCACGGTTCCCCCTTTGCCGGTGGGCATGCCGGCAGGTCATCCCGAGGTGTCCGCCGCTCGTGCAAGGACAGCCAACCGGGCCATGATTCTCTTTTTGCTCGCGGAGTCAAGAGGGAAAAAATCTCTGGCTGTCCGGGTGTCGGGCTGGATCAGCGCAGACCGATGACCTCCAGGGGGTCGAAGCCCTTGCCGGCCTCGCTGTCCGGGTCCAGGCCTGGGGACACCGACTCCTGGGCGCGCAGGATCAGGTCCTCCGGACCCTCGCCCTTCTGATAGGTGGCGCTGCCGGTCTCGGGGTGGATCCAGGCCACGGGGTCGAAGTCGTGGCGGTGGATCAGACGCTCGAGCTTCTGCTCCAGCCCCCGTGCCCCCTCGGCGCTGGTCTCGGGGGCGAGCAGGAAGAACAGCGGGCCCTCGATGTGCATGAGGAGGTCGGTTGCCCGGGAGTGTGTGCGGATCAGGCTCTCGAAGGTGCCCACAACCTCGCGCGCGGTCCGTGGGCCGTAGCGCTCACGGATCTGGGCGAGCTCGGCGATGCCCACGGCCAGCAGGCTCAGCGGGGTTCCATGACGGTGGGAGCGGGCGATCTCCCGGCGCAGCATGAACAGGAAGCCTTCCGGCTCGGTGACCCATTCCTCCGGCCCCTGCCGCTGGCGGTCGTCACCCTCCCGCGGGCCCCGTTGCAGCCGCTGGGGCAGGGCCTGCCGGGTGCTCAAATCGGAAAATAGCAGGGTCCGCTCGGGATCCTCCCGGCCGGAGGCGGTCAGGGCCGCTACCCGGCAGCCCACGGGCACCTCGCGGCCATCCCGGTGGCACAGGCGGGTCTCCAGGACCTCTCCGTTGCCCGGGGTCTTCAGCAGTGTGCCGAGGCGGGGACGCTCCTCGGGCGGAAGGAGCTCGGTCAGGGAGCGGTCGATCATTTCCTCCCTGGGCCGGCCCAGCATACCGAGCATGGCAAGGTTGAGGCGATGGGTGCGGCCCTCGGCGTCGCCTTCCCAGATGCCCTCGAAAAGGGTGTCCAGCAGGCTGCGCAAGCGGTCCGTCTCCCCGGGGTCGCCGTTGTTGGCTGCGGTTAGCCCCTGCTCCTCCAGTACCCTTTGAAGCGCCTCGCGGGTTCGTTCCTCGCTTCTGCCCAGGGCGCGGTTGAGGAGCATCCACTGGCGCTCTTCATGCTTGCGCAGGGCCTGCTCAATGCCCTGGTGCCGGGAAATGGGCCGGAACACCACCTGAATGGCGGGCTGCTTTTCGCCCTCCAGCAGGCTCAGGCAGACCTCCATGTCCAGCGGCCCGCCCTGGCTGTCGCGCAGGCGCAGCCGGTCCTGGGCATCCTTCTGGCGTAGCGCCTTGTCCAGCAGCTGACCCATCTGGGGGCGGTCCGGGTCGTACACCAGCGAGGAAAGCGGCAGGCCGGTGAGCGCGTTGGCATCGCTGAAGCCCAGCAGCTCGCCGCTGACGGGGTTGGCGAAAGTGACCCGGTAGGTGTGCAGCACCAGCAGGCCGTAGGGATGCTGGTTGAGCAGGGTGCGCGCGGAGCCGTCCTCCTCGTCGGTGGCGTGGGCCAGGGTGGCGGTGACGATGACCCACTTGCCATGGCTGTCGCTTAGGCCCAAAAGACGGAAGGTGAACCGGGGGATGGGCCCGCCGGGCACCTGGAACGGCAGGGTGACTTCGCCCATGCCCTGGGAGCGGGCGCGCCCCAGCTCGCGGGAAAAGGCCTCCGACTGGGCGCCCCTGAAGATCTCCGGCAGCCGTCGCCCGTACAGGTGGGGCGCGGACAGGCCGAGCGCGGACAGGGCGCGCTGATTCCAGCCCCGGACGTTGTCCTGCTCGTCACACAGCAGGGACGGTCCGGGCATGGATTCCAGGAGGTGGTGCGAAACGCGCGGATTGCTAAGGCCGTAGCCGGCCGAGGCGGAAAGGTAACGGGCCAACCGGAGCTCCCCCTTGCTCCCCCCTTTTTATGCCCATGCCATTCCTATGCTTGCAGTTTGTGCACGCAGAAGGCGGTACGGCATTGGGGCGTTCCCTTAACGAATAAGGGAGTCGTGTAAGGGTCTGAGATTCAGGGGATCGGATTGAGGGGAGTGCTAAGCGGGTTTTCCGGAGGGCGCCCGGAACCGGCTGGCCGCCGCCATTGTCCGGGCTCCGGCGGCGGCCAGGGTCCGGGAGAGCTGGCCATGGCGGGGCGCTGCTGCCGTATCCGTGGCGCGGGCAGGGGTTAGCGGCTTTCCCCCAGTCTGCGCGCCACCCGGCCCACGGTCAGGCCCTGCACCGCCAGACTGAACAACACGATGAGGTAGGTCGCCGGCAGCAGCAGGTCGCGGGCCTCCCCCGGGGGCAGGGACAGCGCCAGGGCCACGGAGATCCCCCCGCGCAGCCCGCCCCAGGTGAGGATGCGCACCACCCCGGGGCTGAAACCGCGCAGCGGTCGCAGAACGGTCACCGGCAGGCTGACGCTGACGAAGCGCGCCGCCAGCACCACCGGGATCAGGATCAGCCCCGCCAGCAGATCGGTGCCGCCGAAGGACAGGGCAAGCACCTCCAGGCCGATCAGCACGAACAGCACCGCGTTGAGGATCTCGTCCACCAGCTCCCAGAAGGTGTCCAAGTGGCGTCGGGTGCGCTCGGACATGGCCAGCACCCGGCCGTGGTTGCCCAGCAGCAGGCCGGCAACCACCATGGCGATGGGACCGGACAGGTGCAGGGTATGGGCCAGGGCGTAGCCCCCCATGACCACGGCCAGGGTGATCAGGATCTCCACCTGGTAGCTGTCCAGGCTGCGCAGCATGGCGTAGGCCGCCCCGCCGACGGCGAGGCCGAACAGCGCGCCCCCCACCGCTTCCTGCACGAACAGGCCCGCCACCGCGCCCGGGGCCACGCCGCCGTGGCGGGCCGCCTCCAGCAGCACCAGGAACACCACCACCGCGACGCCGTCGTTGAACAGCGACTCGCCCACGATCTTGGTCTCGAGCGTCTCCGGCACGCCGGCGGTCTTGAGGATGCCGAGCACCGCCATGGGATCGGTGGGTGAGATCAGGGCGCCGAACAGCAGGCAGTGGAGGAGCGGCAGCTCCAGGCCCAGCCCCCGGAACAGCAGCCAGGCGCCCGTTCCCACCAGCCCCGTGGAGACGAGCACGCCGAGGCTGGCCAGGCCGGCGATGAGCCACTTCTGGCGTGCCAGGTTCTCCAGGTTGACGAACAATGCCCCGGCGAACAGCAGGAAGGAGAGCATCCCCTCCAGTACCGTCTCCGAGAAGTCCAGCTCCGTCAGGAGCCCGTGGCCCCAGTCCGCCAGCTCCGGCACCGCCAGGTTGCCGATCAGCAGGATTCCCAGCGACACCGCCAGGGCGATGAGCATGACGCCGATGGTGGTGGGCAGCCCGATGAAGCGGTGGTTGAGGTAGGCGAAGACTGCCGCCAGGGTCACGACCAGGGCGGCCAGCTCCAGGATGCCCATGCGCGTCCTTTCCCGGTGGTAGGAAGGGGGGCGGGGGTCAGGTGGCGGGGGGCTGGCCGCCGGTCTCGTCGGCCACCAGGTCCTGGATCAGGAAGGCCAGGTGGTCGAGGCTCGCCTGGAACTCCCAGAAGAACTCCGCCCGGGGATCGTCGTCGCCGGGAAGCTCCAGGGCGCCCCATTGCTCCCGGAGCTCCCGGGCCTCGGCCTCCGGTGCCTCGGTTTCCAGCAGGAGGGTGGTGTAGAGCTGGGCCACGGCGTAGTTGAGGGCCTCGATCTGGGCGCCGGTGTCTGCCATGGGTGGACCTCCGTTTGGGTGGATCGGCCGCCGGGTCCTTAGTCCATCAGGAAGACGCCCGTTGGTCCAGTGGCGGGCCGACCCGCACAAGAAGTTGACCATTTAGGTCGGATGTCGCGGGTTGGCGGCATATCCAGGCGTGCCGGACTGCCCGGAATCCGGCTTTCGCCTTCGACGGAGGACTCGATATGGCCGATTATTCCCCCTACGCCACTACCGTGGTCGGGGTCTACAGCGTGCCGCGCTGGTATGAGGCGCTGGAGCGCGAGGTCGAAGCCGGGGGCCTGAGCCGGGCCGACATGGAGGATGCCCAGGTCGCCATGCCCAGATCGACGAGCCGCTGTTCGCCGTCGCCGGCGACGCCGAGGTGGCGGCGGTGGACGCCATCAACCTGGCCCTGGAAGGCCTGAGCAGCATGTCGATAATGGGCCACATCTGTCAGGGCAACTACGCCGTGGGTGAGGACTACGACGGGCAGATCGGCCACCGCTACTTCACCGGCCGTTACCCGGCCGAGCAGATCGCCCGGATCGACTACGACGTCCTGCTGGTGGAGCACGACATGGCCGGGGCCTACCAGGGCCTGCTCGGCAACAAGCGCCTGGCGGTGGGGGCGGTGGACGTCCAGGATCTGGAGGTGGAGTCCCCGCTGGCCGTTGCCGGGCGCATCCAGGACCATTCCTGGCTGGTCCCGGAGCAGACCCTGATTACCAGTACCTGCGGGATGAACCACCTGCCGCGGGATGCGGCCTTCGGTAAGCTGGAGGCCATGACCCTGGCCAAGGAGATTCTGGGACCGGCGAAGCCCCGGCCTTGGGCCAGCTAGCACGAAGCAGCGGCCGGCGGGGAGATGCGGCGGTAACCTCCCTGCCGGAGGCGGGCCCGGTCACCGTCTGGGCCGGGATCGGTCCGCGAGGGCGATCCCCCGGGCCGAGCGAAAATGGCCCCGCTCCCGGGTCCGGGGCGGGGCGCTCGGTGCCGGGGGTCGGCTCAGGCCGCCTGGGTGTGCTTCTGCCCCTGCCAGAGCAGGTTGTAGCCGATCTCGTAGGTGTCGGAGCAGTACTCCAGCAGGTGGCTGAACTTGTCCTTGAAGGTCTCGTCAGCGTGGGAGCGCTCGTGGGCCTCGAAGGACTCCCAGAAGGTCAGGATGGCGATGTGGTCCTCGGTCGCCTGGGAATCCGGATCCACGCTGCCCTCCTCAAATTTTAAATTCGAATAGCCTCTTGCCGGTCTCCGCTTTCGGCCCCCTGCAGGAGCCCGATTCATCGGGCGATGGCCTTTCCCCGGCAACGGCCATCGCGCGGCGAAGCCGCGCTCCTACAGGGCCCCGGGCCCTTCCAGCCCCCTGTAGGAGCCCAATTCATTGGGCGATGCCGTTTCCGGAAAACGGCCATCGCGCGGCGGAGCCGCGCTCCAAGGGGGCCGGGCCCGCCTATTCCCGCGGCGGGGCGATGACCTCGAACAGCGCCGAGTAGTCCTCCTTGGCCAGCCCCTGGTCCTCGGCCCGCTCCAGGAGCCGGGCGATGGTCATCATCAGGCTGGCGTCCAGGCCGTCCCTGCGGGCGGCGTCCTCGGTCAGGCTCACGTCCTTGAGCAGGTGCTCCACCGGGAAATTGGGGCTCCCGTAGCTGCGCTCCCGCATCCGGCTCAGCTTCTTGTCGAAGGTGGGGGCGTAGAGGGCGCTGTCGCGCAGGATCGCCATGAACTGGTGCACGTCCAGCCCCTCGCGCTGCACCAGCCCCAGGGAGAGCGCGAAGGAGGCGGTGAGCCCGGCGATGAGCTGGTTCAGGGCCAGCTTGAGGGCGGCCGCCTGGCCCACCTCGCCGATCCGCAGCGGGCCGGGGCCGAAGGCGGCGAGCAGAGGCTTTGCGGCCTCGAGCTGGACCTCGCTGCCGCCGAACATGAGGATCAGGGTCCCGGACCGGGCCTCGGGGATGGAGCCGAGGACGGTGCACTCCATGAATTCGCTCCCCGCGGCCTCCATCTCGGCGCGCAGCTCGCGGGCCTCGTGGGGGGCGATGGTGGCCATGTTGAGTACGCGCCGGCCGGCCAGCCGGGCGCGCGACTTCCCGTTGAGCAGCACCTGCCGAACGGCGTCGGCATTGGCGACCATGGTGATGATCCAGTCGGCCGCGGCGACGGCCTCGTCCGGAGAGCCGGCGACCCGGGCCCCCGCCCCGGCCAGGTCGGCCGTCCGGTCCGGGCTGCGGTTCCAGACCGTGACCGCATGGCCTGCCTCCAGGAGCCGCCCGGCCAGCGGCTCGCCCATCAGTCCGGTGCCGATGACTGCGGTGTTCATTGGTAACCCTGCGATGTCCGGGTGAGAGGGGAATCGTAGCCCAAACGCCGCCCGGGGCGCCAAGGCGGGAAGGGCCGGCCCCGCCGCGGGCGGGCCCGGCTCGTTCCCGGCGGGCCTTTCGGGTATCCTCGAATCGTCCAGAGCGCAAAGGGGCCGGGAAGTTGGCGCAGCGTAGCGGTGGATGTCAGCGGGGACTGGCGGCCATGCTGCTGGGACTGGCGGTGGGGGCTCCGGCGGCAGCCGGGTCATCGGGGGCGGGCGAGGCCGGGACGGTCTTCCCCAGGGTGAAGCGATCCACGGTGGAGATCCAGTCCAGGGTCATCGTCCCCTTCATCGAGGACCGGCGGGGGGCGTTTTCCGGGGCGGGATTCATCGTTCGCACCGATCCTCTCTGGATCATGACCAATGCCCACGTGGTCGGGCATTCCGGCTTTAACCCCATCCGCGTGGCGGTCGCCGGAGAGGAGTTCCGCCCGGCCGAGCCGGTGTTCATCGATTCCCACCTGGACCTGGCTGTCCTGCGGCTGAAGGGGGAGGCCTGGGAAGGCAGCCATGTCCCGGTGGCCCTGGACTGCGGCGACCTGCCGGAGGCCGGGACGCCGGTGGCGGCCTTCGGCCACCCCTGGGGGTACCGCTATACCGGGACCCGGGGGATCGTCTCCGGGAGCACCGTCCGGGACCAGCACAAGTGGCTGCAGACCGACGCCCCCCTCAACGAGGGGAACTCGGGCGGGCCGCTGGTGGACCTGAAGACCGGGCGGGTGGTGGGGATCAATACCGCCAAGGCGGGGGGCGGGGAGGCGGAGAACCTCAACCTGGCCACCCCCATGAAGTATGCCTGCCGGGTCCTTGAGCTCCTGAAGGCGGGCCGGGACCCCACCCTGCCCCGCCTGCCGGTCCAGTTTGCATCCGGCCACCGGGACAAGGGACTGCTGGTGGCGGCGGTCCGGGGCAAGGGGGTTCCCCTGCGCCCGGGGGACCGGATCACCGGGCTGGCCGGCGAGGCGCCTGCGGACAACCTGACCGAGCTGTTCCACGGTCTCCGGGGCCAGCCCCAGCGTGCCCGGCTGGCCGTGCGCCGCAAGGAAAAGGGGCTCACCCCACGCGTGGCCCTGGATCGTCGGACCGCCGTGCTGGAGCGGCGGGCGGTGGCGGTCTCCGGGCTGGTGATCGCCTCTTCCGGGCTGGCCGACGGCGGGGAGCTGGGCGAGGGGGACCCGCTGATGATCCATTCCGTGAGCGGGGACGGCTGGGGCCGGGCCGCCGGCTTCGAGCCCTGGGACTTCGTGCTCCGGGTGGACGGCCGGGCCTTCTCCCGGCCCCGGGCCCTGCTGGCTCACCTCCGGGAGCAGAGAGCGAAGGATGCGTCGGCCCGCTTCCTGGTGCGGCGGGTGGCGAACGGTACCGACAGCTATTTCCAGCACCGGCGCCTGAAGCTGCCCATCCGGGACCTGAAGTGGCTGGTGCCGGAGGACGGGAAGGGCGGGTAAGGCCTTCTATCCGGCGCTCAGCCGGAACACCTTTTCGTGCAGCTCGGTCAGGCCCTGCTCCCGGAAGCGGGGGCTCTCGGCCAGGACGTCCCAGTCCCGCAGGCGCTGGATGGACCGGCTTCCACCGAACAGGGTCGCCACCTCCTCCTCCCCGACCGAGAACGGGGGACCCTCCATCTCCGGCTGGGGGTACTCGATGGTGACCAGCAGCACCGGGGGGCGGCCGGGCAGCAGGGTCTCCAGGGTGTCGGCGTAGCCCGGGCGCATCTCCGGCGGCAGGGCGATCAGGGAGGCCCGGTCGAAGACCCCGGCCACCGGTTCCGGAAGCCCGGGCTCCAGGTGGAAGAAGTCCCCGCACAGGATCTCCACCCCGCCGGCATGGTAGCGCAGGAAGTCGCCGACCGGCTCGATTTCCGGGGTCAGGCCGTGCTCGGCGTAGAAGTCGTCGCAGGCCTGCCGGCTGAGCTCGACCCCGACGGCGGGGTGGCCGCGGGCGGCCAGCCAGTGCAGGTCCACGCTCTTGCCGCACAGCGGAACGAATACGCGGCCCTCCGCGGGAACCGGCATCTCCGGCCAGAAATCCGCCAGGTGCGGGTTGACCTCCTCGCGGTGCCATCCGAGCTGATTGCTCTTCCAGCGCTCCAGCCAGAATTCGCGGTCCATGGGGGTGCGCCTCCGGATCGGGATCGGTTTGGAGGACCGGCACTATACCCCGCTGCCGCCGGCCCTGTCAGGCTGTCAGCAGCCGGATTCCCAGCAGCGCCACCAGACCGGCATAGCCCAGCGGCACCCAGTGGGGCCGGCGGGTCCGGCGCAGCCACAGGGCTCCCGCGGTGCTGCCGGCCAGGACAGCGGCCACGGCGAGCAGGGAAAGGTCCCAGGGCGCCTGGAAGCGGGGCAGGTGGCCCAGGAAGGCGGCGGCGGAGGTCACGCAGGACATCAAGGCGGTGGAGCCGGCCGCCCGCTGCGGCGGATAGCCCAGGGCCACCAGCAGGGGGCCGATCAGGACCCCGCCCCCGAAGCCGAACAGACCGGACACCAGTCCCGCTCCCACGCCGATCACGCCGCTGACCCAGCGCCGCTGGACCGCGGACGCGTCCGCCAGCCGGACCAGCCGGGGGCTGCCTGTCCGCACCAGGGTCCAGGCGGCGAGGCCGAGCAGGAGGACTCCCAGACCGTCTTCCAGCTTGCCCGGGGGGAGAAGGCCGGTGAGCTGAGCTCCCACCCAGGCGCTGCCGGCGGTGGTCACCGCCAGCGGCCACAGGCCCCGCCAGTCCACCCAGCCGGTGGGCAGGAATGCGACCAGGGCGCGCCCGGAGGTCAGGGTGTTGAGCAGGAGTCCGAGGGGGATGGCCACCGTGGCCAGGGGATAGCCCAGGGTGGCCAGCAGCGGGACGTAGACCACTGCTCCGCCCAGGCCGAGGGCGGCGAAGACCGCGGCGATGGCGGCTAGCCCGGCGCCGGTCAGCAGAAGGCTCACGGGAGCTGGCTCCGTCGAGCCGGCCCGGGGGGATCGAGCGGCAGGCGGCGCATGAGGCGGCGATGTCCTTCCGGTGCGGGTACATTCTCTCGAGGCAGCCTAGTGTGCCTGGAGACGCAGGGTGCCGTCCCGCGCCAGGCGAGCGTCGGTCCCCAGGACCCGTCCTTGGCGGGACAGGAGATCCCGCAGCCATTGGGCATCCTTGAAGGGGGCATCCACTACCTGGAAGCGGCGGATCTGCATGGGACGAAGGGCTGCCGCGGCCATCCGGCCCGTGGCCGGATCCAGATCGCAGAAGTACATGAGGGTCAGGTCGTCCCGGTAGCGCTCGTAGCCTCCGATGCCCTCGTAGTCGTTCAGGAAGTCCCCGCAGCCGTAAAGGATGAGCTTGCCCCGGTAGAGCTCCGCGCCTTTCACGTGGTGGGAGGAATGCCCGTGGATCAGGTCCACCCCCGCCCGGTCGATCAGCTCGTGGGCGAGCCCGCGCTGAACCCGCGGGATCTCGTAGCCCCAGTTGCCGCCCCAGTGGATCGAGGCCACAACTACGTCCCGCTCGTCCTTGATGGCCTCCACCTGCTCCGCCACGGCGGCCACTGCCCGCTCGTCGGCCTCGCCGACCCGCCAGACGCCGGGCCGATCCGGCTCCGCCGCCCAGTAACCGGGAATTCCGCTGGAGCCCGAGCCGAGACCGAAGACGATCACTCGCCCCCGGCCCGGGACCTCCCTCACCACCGGAGCCTGAGCGGCGGCCAGGCTCTCCCCGCCGCCGACCGTGGCTACGCCTGCGCTCTCCAGGCTGGCCAGGGTCTCGTCCAGCCCGGCATAGCCCCAGTCCAGGACGTGGTTGTTGGCCAGGGAGCAGCAGTCGATGCCTGCCGCGGTCAGGATGCTGGCATTGGCCGGGTGCATGCGGTAGTGGATGTCCTTTCCCGGCCAGGGCTCGCCGTCGCAGGTGACGGCGGTTTCCAGGTTGACGAGCCGGAAATCGGGGGCGAAGCGCGCCAGCCAGCCCAGGGCGTCGCCCCAGACATAGTCGGAATCCACGGATCGGGGAACGGGTCCCGATACCGCCTCGGCCAGGTCGACGTAGTGCCGGGCGTCTGTTACCCAGGGCTCGTAGAGCCGAGGGTCGCAGGAGTGCCCCAGGATCTGGTCGATGCCCCGCCCGGTCATGACATCGCCACAGAGAAAGAGGCGAATGACGCGGGAGCTCGGGAGCCGCGGGGACATGAACGCCTCCTGCGCCGGACCCTTCCGTCCATTTCAAAACCGTTGGAAGTGGGACGCAATTGCGGCGGCCGTTTGCGGTCGGGACGGCAGCGGCCTATGGTGGTGGCTCCTTGCCACAACCGGGTGATCGACCGCCATGCAAGAAAAGGTCAAAACCCTTACCCCTCCCCAAGCCTACCAGCTCCTGGAGGACGATCCCCGGGCGGTCCTGATCGATGTCCGCTCGGAGATGGAGTTCCTGTTCGTGGGCCATCCTGTCGGGGCGGTTCACATCCCCTGGATCGACGAGCCGGACTGGAAGGTGAACCCCGACTTCGTGAAGGAGGTCCGCCGGGTGCTGCTGGGCGGCGCGGTCTGCGTGGAGGATGTGGGCTGCGCGCCGGTTGTGCTGATCTGCCGCAGCGGCAAGCGGTCCCTGCGCGCCGGCGAGCAGCTCATCGAGGACGGCTTCACCAACGTCTACAACGTGGCCGAGGGCTTCGAGGGCGAGCTGGACGAGAGCCACCAGCGCAGCACCATCGGCGGCTGGCGGTACCACGGGCTGCCCTGGCAGCAGTGCTAGCCGCCGGAAAACGCTAGCCTTCCCCTTCCGGCTCCCAGGACCGCCAGCCGGCGATAACGGGGAAGTACAGCCCCACACGCTGGGGGCGGTCCTCCAGCCCGCGGAGCAGGGTGCTGTAGCTTTCCAGCTGCCCCCTGTGCTTGGCCTGCTGGTCGTCCAGGGGGGACGCGACCTCTTCCTCTTCCGGATGGCCCGTCTTGTAATCGATGATCCAGCGGGTGCCTTCGTCGTCGACGAAGGTGCGGTCGATGACGCCGTTGACGACCTGGCCGTTCACCAGCCCGCTGACGGCGTGCTCGCAGCGGGCATCGGCGTGGCTCGGGTCGAGGATCCAGCGGCCGGTGGGATCGTTCAGGACGCTGGACGCCGCCTCCACCACCCGCTCCGCGGCGGGATCCACCCCGTCCTCCGCCACGCCCAGGGCACGCAGCTCGCTGGCCAGGGCCTCGCGGCGGTCCCTTACCCGGCCGGCGTCCCATCGGTCCGGCCCCTCCTCGGCGATTACCCGCAGCAGGCGGTGCACCAGGGTGCCCACGTGACGGGCTGTGGCTCCAGCCCCCGGCGAGCCGCCCCGGGCGACAGGATGCTCGAAGCGGTCCCAAGGCGGGGCGGAGGTTCCGGGAGTCTCGTGGCGGAAGGCGGGGGGTACGGCCGGGGCGGTCCAGTCCGCTGGCAGGCGGGATAAACGGCCCGCCGGCACCTGTTCCGTGGTCTCCGCTGCCGGCGCCTCTGTCCCCCCGTGCTCGTAGGCCGCCTGGAAGTCCTTGCCCACCAGGGGCCAGAGCATGGCCAGAAGGCTGGTCCCCGGCGGCTTGAGCTCCTCCGTGCTGGGCTTGTACGGGCAGTGCCCCACCAGGTGCAGGGCGCGCTTGGGGCGGGTGGTGGCCACGTAGAGCAGGCGCCGGATCTCGTTGATGTCGCGCTCGGTCTCGACGGTGCCCAGGTAGTCGTAGATTGGGTCCTTTTCCGAGCCGGTGGGATGCACGGGGGCGAGCAGGAAATCGGTGCCGCTCGCCCCGGGCCGCTCCAGATGGCGCAGGAGCTGGCCGCCCTCGCCCCGGCGCAGCTCCCGGCCCAGGCCGGGCACGATCACCACGTCGAACTCCAGGCCCTTGGCCTTGTGCACCGACAGCACCTGGACCCGGCCATGGCCCGCTTCGGGGCGGGCGTACAGGGCCTCCACCCGCTCGGCCAGGGCCTCGGGAGCGGGCAGCTCGCCCCNNCAGGAGGACGCGGGCGTCGTCCAGATCCGCGGCCCGCGCCGCTGTGGCCGGCCCGCCCAGGGCGCGCCAGGTGCGCTCCACTCGGCGCCGCAGCCCGCCCCGGGCGCGCTCGCGGGCAGCGGCCAGCAGGGTCTCCCGGATCCGTTCCAGCCGTTGTCGGCCATCGGCGGAGAGGCCCCCCAGCCGACCTTCGTCGGCCAGGGCCTGCGGCGGCAGCGTGCCGCCGTCCGTCCCGGAAAGGGCGTGCAGGTCGTTCAAGGACAGGCCGCACCACGGTGCCCGCAGCACCGCCAGCCAGGCGGCGCGGTCGGCGGGGTGGGCCAGGGCCCGGGTCAGCGCCAGCAGGTCCTGGATCACCGGCCGGTGGGCCAGGGGCTCGATCTCCACCGCCTGGTAGGGGATCCCCGCCTCGTGGAGATGGGCCAGGATGCGGTCCAGGTGCGGCCGGGCGCGGGCCAGCACCGCCACCGATTCGTTGGCCTCGTCCCCCAGGGCCTCGCGCACCAGCCCGGTGACCTGAGCCGCCTCGGTCTCCAGGGCCCCGGCCTCGGCGCCGCCGTCGGCGCCGCGCCGCTCGCGGGGATAGAGGACGGGATGGACGTGCACGGCCTCATCTTTTTCCGCGTCCCGGCCGGCCACTGCCGGGGTATAGGGCACCGCCCCGGTGCCCACGTCCTCGGCCTTGGGGAAGATGGCCGGGAAGGCGCGGTTGAGGACCTCCACCAGCGCCGGCTCCGAGCGGAAGCTCTCCCGCAGGGTCAGGGGCTCCAGGGGGAGCTGGCCCACGCCGGCCCGGCGGGTGTGCAGGAACAGGCCCACCTCCGCCTCGCGGAAGCGGTAGATGGACTGCATGGGGTCGCCCACCAGGAACAGGGTGCGGCCGTCACCGGGCGTCCAGCCCCCGGTCAGGCGCATCAGGATCTCCATCTGCAGGTTGGAGGTGTCCTGAAACTCGTCCACCAGCAGGTGGGACAAGCGCTGGTCCAGGGCCAGGGCCAGGTCGGTGGGGGCCTCGGGCTCGCCCAGGGCGTCGCGGGCCGCCAGGGCGATGCCGGTGAAGTCGATGGCGCCGCGCTGCTGGAGCACCAGGTCGAGCTGGGCCGCCGCCAGGGGCAGCACGTCGATGAGGGCGTCCAGCAGGGCCCACTGCTCGTCCGAGTAGCGCGGGTCGGGCAGCGCGCGCACGGCCGCCAGGCGCTGGGGCAGCCCCGGGGCCGTTTCGGCCAGCTCCGCCAGCAGGTCCTTCATCTCCCGCTTGCGGGCCTCGAAGGTCTCGCCTGCGCCGGGCGGGGCGTCCTTGGCGGTGGGGAAGCCCTGGGCCTTGGTCAGGGACCGGCGCCACTTGCCGTCACCCGTGAGCAGCAGCTCGGCGAGGGCCTGCCAGGCCGGACGGTCGGCCATCCCGGTGCCAGGCTCCCCCCGGGCGAGGCTCTCCAGGGTCAGCAGGGGGCTTTCCTTGTCCTGGGCGCGCAAATTGGCCGCGGCGAAGGCGCCCAGACGGGTGGCCTCGGCCAGGCGGCCGGGGGGGAAGGCGTCGCGGGCGCTCGCCAGGGTCTCGGTGACCGCCCGCTCCAGGGCCGCCTCCAGCAGGCCGCGCGCCTCGTCGGGATGCCGGCGATGAGTCACCAGGGGCCCCAGCCACTGCTCGCGGTGGGCGAGCAGGGCCCCCAGCAGCTCGGCCGCGCGCTGCCAGTTGTTGTCCAGGTGGCGCACCAGGGCGGCCACCTGCCCGCCGGTGTCGGCGTCTTCCACCAGGCTCAGGGTGGCGCGCGCCGCCTCGCGGTACAGGGGGGCGGCGTCCTCGGTGGCGGGCGGCGGCGTGCCGAAGCCGGACAGCACCGGGAGCTGGGCCGCCAGGCGGTTGCAGAAGCTGTCGATGGTCTGCGCCCGCAGGCGGTTGGGGTGGCGGGCCAGGTGCCAGCCCCGCTCCCGGTCGCGGCCCAGGGCCCGGCGCGCGACGTGCCAGCGCACCGCTGTGGCGGGATCGTCGGGCTCCGCGCCCTCCCCTGCCTCGCGCAGGGCGGCAGTGATGCGCGCGCGCATCTCCTCGGCCGCCTTGCGGGTGAAGGTGATGGCCAGGATCTGCTCGGGCTCGTCCACCGTGGCGAGCAGGCGCAGCACCCGGTTCACCAGCAGGCTGGTCTTGCCGGAGCCGGCGGGGGCCTGGACGATGAAGGAGCGGGTGGGGTCCAGGGCGGCGCGGCGGGCCTCGGCGTCGGCCAGGTTGTCCTGGAAGGGGATGCCGGCGTTGGGATCAGCCATGGGCGGCCTCCCAGCCGGTGCCCGGCGTACGGTCATGAATGCGGCACAGGGCCGGCAGGTCGCAGGTGCGGCATGGGGATCGGCTATTACCGGGCGGAAAGCGGGGCGCCACCTCTGCCCGGCCGCCGGCGATCTCCCCCGCCAGGGCCTCCAGCACCTCCCGCCAGTGGACCACCAGCTCGTCCCAGCCGGCGCCCTCCAGCTCGCGGGCCTGGTCCGCTGGCTTGAGCCCCCGGCCGCTGGGGCCCTCGTCGATGCCGCCGGCGCCCAGGCCGTTGAAGTCCATGAGGTCGGGCTTGAGCCGCACGAAGGCGGCCCCGGCCACGGCCTCGCCCAGGGCCAGGACGTACAGCGGCAGCTGGGGCTCCTCGGGGCGCTCGCCCAGCCACAGGCGGTAGTCGGCCTCGCCGGTCTTGTAGTCCAGCACCAGCTGGCGGCCGTCCGCCAGCTCGTCCACACGGTCCGGGGTCAGGCGGAAGCGCACGCCGCCTACCTCCGCCTCCTGGCCGGCCTCGCGCTCCAGCACCCGGAACGGGGCGTGGCGGCCGGCCTCCTTGCCCAGCCAGGTCGCCAGCCGCTCGGTGAGTCGGGCTACCTCCAGCTCGGCGGCCCGGTCGCCGAACAGCCCCGGATGCCGGTGGCGCACCTCCCGCACCGCCCCGCTCGCCGCCTCGCGGCAGCGGGCCTGAACCGCCTCGGCGTCCAGGCCGTTGAGGGTGGCCTGGTCGCCCAGGCCCTGCCACACCGTCTCCAGGGCGCGGTGCACGAGGATGCCGCGCAGGCGGGCATCGGGCTGGTCCAGGGGCGCCTCGAGGGTGGCCGCTCCCAGGCGGTAGCGGGCGAAGGCCCGGAACGGGCAGGCGGACTGCTCGCGGAACAGGCCGGCGCCGCCAGGGGCCGGCTCCTCCCCGCTCAAAGGCGGGCCAACGGGGTCGTCCAGGGCCTCCAGCCGGCACTCCAGGTTCTGGGCCGCCTCCCACTCGCGGACGGGGAGTGCCGCTGGCGGCGGCTCGTCCGGTGCGGGAAGGCGACCCACCAGGGGGCTGGGGCGGAAGACCTCGTCGCGCGGGCCGCGCTGGGGATAGCTGACGATGCCGGCGGGAGCCGCCCCCAGCAAACGGGTCGTGATTCCCTCGGCGAAGCGCAGCTCCCGCTCGGGGGTGGCACGGGGCAGGTTCTGCGCCCGCTGCAGGCGGCGCGGCAGGAAGGGGTTGGGGCGCGGCGGCTGCGGCCAGGCGCTCTCATGCAGACCCAGCAGCCACAGGCGGTCGAAGCGCAGGCCCCCGGCTTCCAGGATGCCCATAACCTGCACCGGTGCGTTGGGATCGGTGCGCGGCTGGAATACGGCGTCCTCGGCCAGACGGCGCAGCCGGCCCAGGGCGTCGCGCACCCCCACCGGCCCCAGCACGGCGTCCATGGCGGCCATGCCTTCCAGGACTTCCGTACGCCAGGAGTCCCGGGCCTGGTGCTCCACGCTGTCCGGGCTGCGCTCCCCGGGCCAGCCCAGATCCGCCAGGATCCCGGCGAGAACCTCCGCCCAGGCGCTGGGCGGCCGGGTGCCCCCCGTCCCGTCCAGGCGCCGGCGGATGCGCGCCAGGCTGTCCGCCAGGGCCGGGCAGCCGGCCGTCTCGTCGGCGGCCAGCCGGGTCACCACCGAACGGCTCACCCGCTCGCCGCCGTGGGCCCGCAGGTGCTCGTCCAGCCGGACCCGGGCGGCGGCCTCCGCCTCGGCGCCCCCCAGGAAAGGGCTGCGCACCAGGGCCCCGGCCTCGGCCAGGGGCAGGGCGTCCACGCACAGGGTCAGGGCCTGCAGGGCGGCGTGCACGGGCGGCACATCCGCCAGGGGCTCGCCCAGGGAGAGGTTGTAGGCGAGATCCGGGGGGGAGCGGTCCGCACGGGCCAGGGGGTCGTGAAAGGCGTCCAGCAGGGCCTGCTCCAGGGGCTCGCGCACATCGCTCAGCTCCGGGGCGACGATGGCCACTGGCCCGGGACTGCCGGTCTCCAGCTCCCGGCGAGCCCAGGCGGCGGCAGCGCGGATCTCGGCGTCGCGATCGGGGAAGCCAGCCAGGCGGATGTCGCCGGATCCGCCCCCGGGGGGCTCGGCGACATGCGCCGCGCCGCCGGCCTGCCGCACCGCCTCCAGCAGCTCCTCCTGCTGGGGGCTCACCTCCTCGAAGCCGGCCAGCAGCATCTCCGCCGGAGCTGGAGCCTGCCCGGAGCGCAGGGACTCGATCAGCCTGTCGGGTAGCTGGGCCCGCGTCAGCCAGCCGCCGCGCTCCAGCTCGGCCTCGAAAGCCCGCCGCCAGCGGCGGAAGGCGCTCGCGTCCACCGAATCGGCCGTCTCGGCGGCGTCCAGGGCAGTCTCGGCGGCATCCAGGCGCCACTGGTGTACCAGCTCCCACGCCTCGCGGACGGCGAGGACGGATCCGGCAACGCGCAGGCCGGGCGGGCTGTCCGGGTCCGCGGTCATGACCCGCTCCCACAGGACCCGCTCCTGGCCGGGGTCCAGCACGAGGCCGGGCACGGCGTGAAAGTCCCGCACGTCCTGCCACTGCCGGTGCAGCCAGGCGCTCCAGGACAGAGCCCCCGGGGAGGCCCAGGCCGACCGCCCCTCCGCCTGCTGGCGCTCGCCGTAGGCGCGGCGCAGGGCACGGGCCAGACGGTTGGTGGCGGTAACCACGGTCGCCCCGTTCTCCAGGGCGTCGAGCCACGCCTCCATCAGGGCTTTCCGGAGGCCGGGGTCAGAGGGGCCGGGGACGGGGTGGCGCGCGATTCCATCCCCGCATTGTCCCCGATCGCCGGAAACGGGGGAACCCGGTGCCTCAGCCCTCTCCCTCGTGGGGGACGAATTCCAGAGCCTTCTGGAGGAGCACGTCCCGGTCGAAGGCCGCCCGGCCCCGGCCGTCCTCGAGGATGGGGACCTCGGTGGCCGCCATGAGCAGGGGGCCCCGCACGGGAATCCCGCCGGTTTCCTCCGCCGGAAGGGCCCAGCCGGGAAGGCTCTCCGTCTTCAACAGCCGGCCCAGGGCCTGGATCCGAAAAAAAACCGAGGCGGCGTGCTCGACCTCGTCTCTGCACTCCTCGGCCACCCGGGCCATCAGGGAGAAGAAGCTCCTCTCCCCGGCGGGAAGCTCATCGATGGCTTGAGCAACGTGCACCAGCTCCTCCCGGGTGACCTCAACGGCGTTGATGCGCTCCAGCATGTCCGCGATGTCCACGCCTGTCGTCCTCCCGCTTGGGGGTTGCTCCAATTATTCCTTTCCGGCATCGAACCGGCAACCGGACCCTCCTGGTCGCTTGCGCCGGCTCCCTCCGCGCGCGGAGAATAGGGCCGGCCTCCCAAGGAGCAAAGCCACGAGCGATCAGGAGCAGGGAATGAACGGGGAGCGGGAGTCGCAGGAGGTCCGCCGCGAGCGCCGGGAGGCCGTGCCCAAGGCCCTCGCCTGGCTGGCCCAAAGCCAGGCGGAGAGCTTCCACAGGCTGCTGGCGGGAGGCTATTTCGCCGGACTCGGGGAGCACGACCTGGCGGCCCTGGACAAGCTCCCCGAGGAGCGCAGGCGGATGGTCCACACCAACGCCCAGGAGTGGGTGCTGGTGGACGGCCGCCTGCCGGCGGACGAAGGCGGGGTCCGGATGATGGATCTGGTGCTCGGCGGGGGCGGCCCGGACTTGAGCGAGGTGCAGCGGGCCTGGCTGGGGGCCCTGGCCGTCCATCCCCTGGGCCTGTACCGGGTGGAAAGGGCGGTTGCCGGGGAGGGGATGGAGCTGGCGGATGTGCTGCGCCCCTTCCAGGCTACCGCCTGGGTGACGGAGCGCCGGGGCTCGGAGCTCTTCGGGGAGGGCGACGTGCTCGGGGCGCGGGTGATCGAATGGGACGGCGGCCACGAGCTCTCCGGGGCCATCTATCCCTTCCACGGGGACCTGGGCCAGGACGTGAGCCGCAGCCTGCCGGTGGTTTTGGAGAAGTCCGAGCTTGCCCCCGACGATCCCGGGGGCCGGGAGCTGGTCGCCCGGGCTCTGATCAATGCCTGGCTGGAT
>JABAHQ010000400.1_pt6 | contig 32762 bp, 30 predicted proteins | sample 7062091 | NCBI WGS metagenome assembly JABAHQ01 (sample SAMN14534359, study PRJNA622989) | marine sediment metagenome | biome: marine biome [ENVO:00000428]; feature: marine pelagic biome [ENVO:01000023]; material: deep marine sediment [ENVO:00002113] | place: India: Gulf of Kutch | collected... | reverse complement strand
CTGGCTGCGCCTCAGGCGAACCCCGCCAGGCGAACGTCGTATCGCCGTGATTCTCGCCAACTACCCGAATCGCGATGGACGTTTGGGCAACGGCGTCGGCCTCGACACGCCGGCTGGGACCGTGGAGCTGCTATCGACCTTATCCGCGGCCGGTTACCGGGTGGAGGAGACGCCGGCCGACGGCCACGCGCTCATCTCGCGCCTGGCCTCGGGTGTGACCAATGATCTGAGGGAGCGGCGAGCACGCGGCGCAGACGAGCGGTATCCGCTGACTGACTACTGGCGCTTCTTTGCGAGGCTTCCCGACAGGGTCCGCGAAAAAGTTACCGAGCGCTGGGGCGCGCCCGCAGACGATCCCTTCGTCGAGGGAGACGGCTTTCTGCTCTCGGCCTTTCGCCTGGGAAACGTGGTGATCGGCCTGCAGCCGGCGCGCGGTTATCACATCGATCCGAAGACCAGCTACCACGACCCCGACCTGGTGCCGCCGCATGGGTATCTCGCCTTCTACGCATGGTTGCGCGAGATGGTCGATGTGCACGCCGTGGTCCACATGGGTAAGCACGGCAACCTCGAATGGCTCCCGGGCAAATCCCTCGCTCTCTCGGCCGAGTGCTTTCCGGAGGCGGCCTTCGGGCCTTTACCCCACATTTACCCGTTCATCGTCAATGATCCGGGAGAAGGCACCCAGGCTAAACGTCGCAGTCAGGCGGTCATCGTCGATCACCTGACGCCGCCGTTGACCCGCGCCGAGTCCTACGGACCCCTGGCCGACCTCGAGCAGCTGGTGGACGAATACTACGAGGCCTCCGGGGTCGATCCCCGTCGGCTCAGGGTGCTCGCCAGGGACATTCTCGAGCTCACCGCACGCATCGGACTCGACAGGGACTGCGGAATCGACCGGGAGGACAGCGAGGAGGCAGCGCTCTCCAAGCTCGACAACTATCTCTGCGAGCTGAAGGAGATGCAGATCCGGGACGGGCTGCACGTCTTCGGTCGCTCACCGGCGGGTGTTCAGCTCTCCGATCTCCTCGTCTCACTCGTGCGTCTGCCGCGTGGCGACGGCGCCGGGGAGAACGCCTCGCTCATTCGGTCTCTGGCGCAAGATCTCGGCCTGGACGGGTTCGATCCACTGGACTGCAATCTGGCCGCTCCGTGGCGCGGCGAGCGGCCACAGGCGCTCACGGGCCCGGGACACTGGCGGAGCTGCGGCGATACGGTGGAGCGGCTCGAGTGGCTCGCCCGGGCGCTGGTGGACCGGGTGCGTGCGCCGGAGGAGGGGTGGAGCCGCACGCGGGCGGTGTTGAGCTACCTCGATAACGATTTACGACCCGCCGTGCAGGATTGCGGGCGGGCAGAGTTGGAAGGCGTGTTGCGCGGCCTCGATGGCCGGTTCGTGGCGCCCGGCCCCGCCGGCGCGCCGACCCGCGGTCGGCCGGAGGTGCTGCCGACGGGCCGCAACTTCTTTTCGGTCGACACGCGGACGGTACCGACACCGGCTGCCTGGCAGCTCGGCTGGAAGTCGGCCTCGTTGCTCCTCGAGCGCCACCGGCAGGAGCAAGGAGAGTGGCCCCGAAGCCTTGCGATCTCGGCCTGGGGGACATCCAACATGCGCACCGGGGGCGACGACATCGCACAAGCGCTCGCGCTCATGGGCGTGCGGCCTAAGTGGGAAGCCGCCTCGCGGCGGGTCATCGGTTTCGAGATCATGCCGTTGGAAGTGCTCGACCGCCCGCGCGTGGATGTGACTCTGCGCATATCGGGGTTTTTCCGAGATGCCTTCCCGGCGCAGATCGACCTGTTCGATTCCGCGGTGCGCGCCGTGGCCGCGCTTGACGAACCGCTAGACCAAAATCCACTGGCGGCTCGCGTGCGTCAGGATGCGGCATCGCTGTGCGCACGGGGTGTCGACGAGCAGCGGGCGACACGGCGTGCCAGCTACCGGGTGTTCGGGTCGAAGCCGGGCGCATACGGCGCCGGGCTGCAAGCGCTGATCGATGAACGCGGTTGGGAGACAGACGCCGACCTGGCCCGAGCCTACGTCGCCTGGGGTGGCTACGCTTACGGGGCGGGTGCCACCGGCGCTTCGGAGCACGCGCTGTTCGAGTCCCGGCTCAAAGGTATCGATGCGGTCGTGCACAACCAGGACAATCGCGAGCACGACCTGCTCGACTCGGACGATTACTACCAGTTCGAAGGCGGCATGGCAGCGGCGGTGCGCCATCTGTCCGGGCGCCAGCCAAACATCTATCACAACGACCACGCTCGTCCCGAGAGCCCCAAAGTGCGACCGCTCGAGGACGAGATCGGCCGCATCGTCAGAGCCCGCGTCGTCAACCCGAAGTGGATAAAGGGCGTCATGCGCCACGGATACAAGGGTGCCTTCGAAATGGCCGCCACAGTCGATTACCTGTTTGCTTTCGCGGCGACGGCCCGCGTCGTCTCCGATCACCACTTCGACGCGGTATACGACGCTTATTTAGAGGACGAGTCGGTGCGCGACTTCCTCAACGAGAATAACCCGGCCGCCTTGCGCGAGATGGCGCAGCGGCTCCTCGAGGCGCAGGAGCGTGGCCTGTGGCGTCCGGGGTCGAATTCGGCTCACATGGAGCTCAGTGAGCTCGCGCAGGGCCATGAGCGAGAAGCATCCACAGGAGGCAGGTGAGCGGTGGGTAGGGCATCGTGCGCACCTGAAAGCAGAGGCGGCACAATGGATTTCCGCATCGCACGTCTTTCCCGGGATCTCGAACCCGCGCTCAAGGAGAAAATCGGTCAGAAGACCAAGCCGATCGGGGCGTTGGGTGTGCTGGAGTCTCTGGCGCTCCAGATGGGTCTCATACAAAACACACTCACCCCCCGGTTGCACAACCCCGTGATTGTGGTGTTCGCGGCCGATCACGGTATCACGGACGAGAACATCAGTCCGTATCCTCGAGCGGTGACCGCCCAGATGGTACGCAACTTTCTCTCGGGCGGTGCCGCGATCAACGTTCTGGCGCGCCAGACCGGCATCGCGCTGAAGATCGTGGATGCGGGCGTCGATGATGACTTCTTTCACGTCGACGCTTTGATTGACGCCAAGGTCGCCAGGGGCACACGAAATTTCGTGCTCGAGCCCGCGATGACTGCGAGCGAGTGCGAGCAGGCTATAGCGAAGGGCGCCGGCATCGCCGAGGAGATCGCTCGCTCGGAGAGCACCGTCATCGGGTTCGGAGACATGGGCATCGGCAACACTTCCTCGGCCGCGATTCTCATGTCTTTCCTGTGTAACGCGCCGCTGGAGCATTGCGTGGGTTCGGGCTCCGGTCTCGATGCGCCGGGTTTGAAACACAAGGTCGCCGTATTGGAGCAGGCCGTTCGGCGCGTGCGGTTGCCCGATCGAGCGGCAGTTCATCTCGGCCCCTTAGAGCTCTTGCAGGAGTTCGGCGGATTCGAGATCGCCATGATCTGCGGCGCCATGCTGCAGGCAGCGGCGCACCGCCTGATCGTACTGGTGGACGGGTTCATCGCCACCGCGGCGCTGCTCGTGGCGACGAGGCTCAACGAGCATGTCCTCGACTACTGTGTTTTCAGTCACCGTTCCGAGGAACGCGGGCACCGCTCGATGCTCGAGTATCTCGGCGCCGAGCCTCTTCTCGATCTCCGTCTGCGCCTTGGCGAGGGTACCGGGGCGGCGCTGGCGTACCCGATCGTGGCGGCAGCCGTCGCCTTTATGAACGACATGGCTTCGTTCGCCGATGCCGGTGTAAGCGGAAAGAAAGCGTGAGACAGCACTTCGAAAGCTTTTTCGCGGCTCTGACGTTTCTCACCCGGATTCCTGCCCCTGCGTGGGGAGAAAGTTCGGTGAGTCGTCTGCAGGGGGCCTCGTATTTCTCGCCGGCGGTGGGGTGGGTCGTGGGGATTTTTGCGGCTGCGTGCTTCGTGTTGACCGCACTTATCCTGCCGCTGCCGCTCGCCGTGCTCCTCGGCATGGCCGCCTCGATCTGGATCACGGGCGCGATTCACGAAGATGCGCTCGTCGACTTCTGCGACGGGTTTGGAAGCCGGCGCAGCGCTGAGAAAACACGAGAGATCATGAAGGATCCCCGAAGCGGTGCGTTCGGGGTTCTCGGACTCGCATTGCTGTTGCTGCTCAAGCTCGTCTCCCTTTGGCAGACAGGGGTGCTGCTGGAGAGTCCGAGCGGTGTGCATGCGGGTATCCGGGGCGACTTTCTCCCGGCCGCAGTGCCCTCTCTAAACACCCTGCTGTTTCTCGGGGTGACGTTCGTAGCCGGGCACAGCCTGAGCCGGTGGGCTGCGGTCTCTTTCATGCGCTCCCACCGGTACGTGGGCAGCGAATCAGATTCTAAGGCTGCGCCGATGGCGAATCGTATGAGTGACGCGGAGTCCTATTTCGCCGCCTTTCTCGGAATCGTACCCGTGTCCTTGTTTGTGTTGCTTGACCATCCAGAGATCGTCTTGGCGGTCGTTCCGGTCGTGCTCGCACGTCGTGTCATGGGGCGAGTTTTCACCATGCGTCTCGGTGGCTACACAGGGGATTGTCTCGGGGCGGTGCAGCAGGTGACGGAAGCGGTTTTCTACCTCAGTGTCTGCGCTGTCGCTTTCCGGTAGAGCTCTGGTAAAAGAGGCCATGTAACGAGGACCTAGGTCCCTTCGAAGACGCGGTATCGTGGGCAGAATGCACAGCTCGATTCTTCATTAGCCGGACCCGCTATGTCTTCAACCTTCGAAGAAACCTTTCAGCACGGCGGCCAGGTCCTGGCCGCAGCGAAACGCTACGGGATACCCCGGGACGGTTGGCTCGACCTCTCGACCGGCATCAATCCGATGGGATGGCCGGTCCCGGGCGTGCCGCGCGAGGTGTGGAATCGCTTGCCGGAGGACGATGACGGTTTGGTGGAGGCGGCATCCGATTATTATGGAGGAGGCCCAATCGCTGCCGTTCCAGGCACACAGGCCGCCATCAAGCTCCTGCCGACCTTACGCCCGCCCGCCCGTGTCGCCGTCTTGTCACCCGGCTACGCGGAGCATCGAAAGGCGTGGGATGAGGCGGGCCACCACGCGCGACCAGTGGGTGTCGATGAGATTCAGTCTGCCGTGGATGGATGCGACGTCCTCGTTGTGAGCAACCCGAACAACCCGGACGGGCATGTGTTCAAGCCCGAATTCCTCGAAGACTGGCGTCGGCGTCTGGCAGCGAAGGGTGGTTGGCTGGTGATTGACGAGGCGTTCGTAGACCCTGTGCCGGAGCTGAGTCTCGCTGCACGCGCGGGTGCCCAGGCTCTCGTCATACTGCGCTCGATGGGTAAGTTTTTCGGGCTGGCCGGAATGCGCGTGGGTTTCGTGATGGCCGAACCGGGCTTGCTCGCACGATTGCAAAACAGGCTGGGGCCGTGGTCCGTCAACGGTCCCGGCCGCTGGGTCGCCCGACAGGCTCTGCGGGACCGGGATTGGCAAAAGAAGGCACGCAAAACGTTGCCCGCTTTGGCCGAAGAACTAAAGCTTTTGCTCATGTCTCGGGGCGTTGCTCCTATCGGTGGCACCCCACTGTTTCAGTGCATACGGACTACGCGTGCCCGCGCGCTTTACGAAGAGTTCGCACGCCGAGGGATCTTGACGCGTTATTTTCCCGAACTGTCGGCACTGCGCATCGGCTTGCCGGCGGATCAATCGGAGTTCCAACGCCTCGCGGACGCACTGGAATCCGTAAACCCGTAGCGGTGCCATGGTCGTGTAAACGTTGTAAGCTTCGGGCCCGAGGTGCGCTACGTCGCGAAACATGGGCACGGCAAAAACGTCACGACTCGGAGACTCGGAGATGCTTCGCGTCTTCCCGACGTTCGTCTGGAAAACGCAACTGACACCGCGTGCGAGCCACCGCATCGAACGCGCTGCCCTACGCAGCCTTGCGGAGCTTCGCGCCGGGCTACCGTCACTTGGCCTTGGGGAGAGTTGGCAGTCCGGGCAGGATCTGCACGAGTTCGACGAGCTCTCCGAGCTCATAGACTGTGTCCACGGCTGCGCGCGCCAGGTGCTCGCCTTTCTGAAGGTCGCGGAGACGAAGGTGGAAGTCAGCGCATGTTGGGCCAACGTGAATGCGCCCGGCGCGGAGCATCGCATGCATACCCACCCGAACAACTATCTGAGCGGCGTTTACTACGTACGAACGCAGCCCGGGGCGGACACTATCAATTTCCACGATCCACGGGTGCAGACAGGGATCATTCGTCCGCCTGTCACCGAGCTCACCGCTTACAACACCGATCAGGTGGTGGTACAAGTCGTGAACGGGATGCTCCTTCTCTTTCCGGCCTGGCTGCCGCACTCGGTCGATCCGAATCGCAGTGAACGCGAGCGGGTAAGCCTGAGCTTCAACCTGATGTTTTCGCACTATGCCGAGCAGATGGCCAAGCCGCTATGGGAGGGAGGCATTCGGCGGCCGGACAGTCAGGAAGGTTCTAGGTAGTTTGCGAGATCCGCGCGGTTGGTTTGGTGGCGCGCGCTGTTGCACGTGGTATCGTAAATATAGCAAAACTATTATGGTCGCGGAGGCTACACGAATGCTGACGGGTGGATGCTTTTGTGGGCGAATCCGCTATGAGACAGCGGCCAGGCCTTTTCATGAGACGAACTGCCATTGCTCAATCTGTCGCCGAACAACCGGCGCTCCGTTGGTCACATGGTTCAGCGTACCCCGAGCTCAGTTCCGGCTCGTGCATGGTGAGCCCACGCGGTTCAAATCGACTGCCAAGGGTACTCGAAGTTTCTGCCCTCGGTGTGGCACCCAATTGAGCTTCGAGCACGAAGACTTCTCGGACGAAATCGATATCACGACGTGTAGCCTTGACGACCCTGACAAGGTGCCGCCAAAGGACCACACGCATACGGGTAGCAAGCTTAGCTGGGTCCGGCTGGCTGATCAGTTGCCGGAGTGGCGAGAGAGCCGACAAAGCAGCTGATACGCCTCCAATCGCCATATTTGGAGGACGTGAAAAGGGGTTGTGCGCGAGGTGTATGTCTGTTCACGGCCATAAGCGGTCATCAGCGAGGGCAAGAAGGAGTGATTTGAACGTCCGCTTCACGTTCCGTTCCTGCCGCGCACTCGCGACCCCGAAGTTCTGGGAGTAGTATTTTGTAAACGCGCCAATCCTAAGGGGGCACCCCCGTATGGAAGTCCGTCTGCCGCGAAAACTCGCCGCCATTCTCTACGCCGATGTCGCCGGCTACAGCCTGCCTCGACCCGATGGCCCATACCATTGAGCGGCGGGTAGGTCAGGCTGAACCGATATAGGCGGAAGAACCAATGCCGGAACCTGTCTTGCCATATGCGACGATCGCAGAGCTCGCTCGCCAGATTCGACGTGGTGCATCGAGCCCCGTGGAGCTCACAGAGTATTTCTTGGAGCGGATCGGGGTGCTCAACGATACCTTACACACCTATACGCAAGTTACCCGAGAGAGGGCATTGGAATAAGCCTCTCGCGGGCTGCCAAAAGCTGTTTTCTCGCCCACTCCTGCCCCACTCGGTCCGGAGAGCCGACTATGGTTCCGGAAGCCCGCCTGCTCGGCTATCATTGCGGCAAGATGGTGGCCTCACCGGGGCAATGTCGGTTAAGTCTTCAAAACTGAAAATGGGACATTTCGCAATGAACGTACCAGAATGGGTAAAGCCCGCAGCATGGGGCGTGGTCGGTGGCGCGATCGCTGCAATCATCATCGGTTTTTCCTGGGGCGGCTGGGTAACGGGCGGAACGGCCGTAAAGATGGAGATTGCAAGCGCAGAGGCCGCTATCGTCCAAGCATTTACGCCACTCTGCGTTGCCAAGGCGGAGCAGCAGCCGGAAAAGCTCGTGCCCCTGAAGGAGGAGCGCAGCTGGGAGCGGGACGACTTTGTCATCGAGGCTGGCTGGGTCGATAACGTGAGCGAGAAATACCGCACCGAGGTCGCAAGGGCTTGCGCGTCGACGTTGGTGGAAGGCATGCAAGTAGATTGAAGTCTGCGAGAAGCCGTGCTCCGCAACTCGGCGAAGCGGATTCAGACGAGTTCGCACCGGACTGCCTGCACCGCCAAGCAGTCCTGTCTCTCCGCGGGGTCTCTGCGGTGATCCCAGCAAACTGTTAAAACTCAGTCGGATACAGCGCATTGGCTGCCCGACCACGGCGTGTAGTCATGAGTAGCTATATAATATAAGCGTCGGACCACTGGAGGCGTTTCCCCCGAGCCGCGGGCGCGTCACCAGCGTCGCACGCAAACCGGTGGCAATCTTCAGCGTGGACGGTGCCTTCTATGCCGTCAACAACATCTGCCCCCACATGGGGGGACCGTTCGGTGCGGGCGAGGTTCACGGCGCCGAAGTCTCCTGTCCCTATCACGGAATGCGCTTCGATCTGAAAACAGGCCACTCCACGGACGTGTTCGGGCACTCGTTACAGACCTACCGGGTCAAGGTGCAGGACGGAGAAGTGTGCATCGAAGTCTGGTGGGGCAAGGACGAGAAGTGATGCGCGTCGGACAGCTTAAAACCGGTGCCCCGCCATCTAGCGTGCCAACAGCCGAGATTGGCTGGCACGATCGCATTCCGAAATCGCAGGTTCTTTCAGCGGAATTCGCGGGGAAAGCCCGGGATAGCCCGTGCTCCGACCTTAATCTGATCCAACAGAATTGGTTTTCACGACTTTTCAATGTCCCCCGGCCAGGAGCGGACGTTCTAGGACCACGCTCCCCAAGGGCCGCTTTGGGTCGTGAGCTGCCGACTGCCTCCTGCGCAGAATCGGCCCCTTTGTTGCGTCGCATCGGACGGCTCCCGGCCATAAACGGACATGCCTTACGTTTCGGCTTATCATTCCAGGGTCTATCGTCTAGGAGGAAAGTGGATGTCCGACGTGCACGAAGGCGGCTGCCGCTGCGGCGCGGTGCGCTATAGGGTTAGCGGCCCGACCCTTTGGTCGGCCGCGTGCTGTTGCCGGGACTGCAGCCGGGACGCCTTATGTCGTCTGGGCCGGATTTCCCCCCGACCGGGTGCAGTTTTCGTCCGGTGCACCAGCCGTGTACGAGTCGTCCGAAGGCGTGCTCCGCGGGTTCTGCGCAACCTGCGGTGCGTCGCTGACCTATGGCCGCGATCCGGCATTTGAAGCGGTCGAACCGGCGCTCTACGTCGCGGCTGCGACGCTCGACGATCCCAATGCGTACCCGCCGACGGAGGTGGTCTGGTACGACTCGCGGCCGAGCTGGTTTGCGTTGTCAGGCAACATTCCGCTGCACGAGACCATCAGCCCCGAGAACGCCGCGCGAGCTTATCATGGGCGGGGATTGCCGTCCGATGTACCGAATATGTGTTGCATTCACAGAGGTGCGTCGCTGCTGCCGCTCGGCATGCTGTTGACAAGGCCAGGCTGGAAGGGGTTTAATGCTGACATCTTGTTCACCCTTCACTGCGACGCAGGGTGAACCCTAGTTCGATGTCGTTGTTCCCGCAAATAAGCACACGGCTGTTTTTCCATTCGCGGACCCCGGCCTGCACACGCCAGCACAACGGTCGATGTAGGCGCTGACATCCCCTGTCGAGGGTGGTTCAGGCACTCGTGGCCCGCCCGCACCAGTCAAGCATCTCCATTCCCGGCAAACCCGAGCGCGCCCCTGCGAAGCGAGGTGCGACGTCTGTAACTGCACAGGACGAAGCGATGTTTCAAAAGCCTTACTTCACCAAGAGCGAGATTCAAGCACGCTGGGCGCGCGCAGTCAAAGATGGCCGAATATCGAGTGGGTCGACGCGACGGGCACGTTCGAACGGCTTCGCATGATCAAGAGCGCGGACGAGGTGGCCGCGCTCCGAACGGCTGTCGAGATCCAGAATCGGGCGTTCCAGAAGTTCCTCGGGCGTATCGAGAAGGGGCTCACCGAGACGGAGCTCATGTGGACCATGTTCCAGTGCCAGGGCGAGGCGGGTGCGACCGAGGTCGGGATTGCGATGTCCTGGACGCATCCGGGCTACACCTTCTTTCGCCAGCAGTACCCCGACCGGCAGACCGCCCCCGGGGACTTTCAGTGGTTCGACGGGGGCGCCATATATCACGGCCACACCTCCGACTATGGCGCCTCACAAACTTCCCGCGCAAGCTGCAAGTCGTGGCCTGAGGCGGCTCGTTTGGAACCGAGATGCACGCGGCCCATCAAATGGAGAAGGAGGACTCGAAGATGCCCAAGTTCGTGATCGAAAGAGATATTCCCGGTGCCGGCGAGTTTCCCCCCGAGAAGTGGCAGAAGGCCGCGCAGAAGTCGGTGGAGACCCTGAAGGAGCTCGGCCCCGAGATCCAGTGGGTGCAGAGCTATGTGACCGGCGACAAGCTCTACTGCATCTACATCGCCCCGAGCGAAGAGTTCATTCGCGAGCACGCGGAGAAGAGCGGTATCACGGCCAGCCGCATCGCCCCCATCGCCACGGTCATCGACCCGACGACGGCGGAGAGCTAGCGCGACCGACGCTCCCCTCGGGACTGCTCCAGCCCCAACGCCCGTACCATTGGGGGACGTGCTTTGCGGGTCCGGGAACGAGTAACAGCGCTCAGAAAACGTAGGAGGTTCATTATGCCGCACATTCCAGCGCTCTCCGACGAGCAGATGTCCTTCGAGGCGAAAGAAATCCTCGACGAGATAGAGCGCGGCATGGGCCGCAGGCCCAACCTGTTTCGCACTTACGCGCACCATCCGTCGCTGCTCCGCGCGAACTGGCAGAAGCTCAAAGCGACCATGATGGAGGGAGCGCTACCGCGGAAACTGAAGGAGACTATTGCGTTACTCGTGAGCCAGGACAATGGTTGCGAATACTGCATCCGCGCGCATTCGATGGCCCTGCAGTCGCTGGGGGTAGACGACGACACTCTCAAGGCCATCCGTGACGGGAAACTTCAGGAGGCGGACTTCTCCGATAGGGAAGCCAAACTGGTCACGCTCATGCGGAAGGTCAACCGCGCGCCGCACGATGTCGCTGCACTCGAGTTCGAGGGGCTGCGCGCTGCGGGTTACTCCGATGCCGAGATTGTAGAGGCGTACGGCGTCATGGAGACCTTCGTCGGCTTCAACAAGTTCCTCGACTCGATCGGAGTCGAGCCCGGTTGATATTCCTCAGTCAGAGAAGCGAAGCGCCGCGCTTCAACCTGTGAAGCCCGTGGGGTCCGGATCGCGTTCGATCCGGACCGATGTCGAGGGCTGCGTGACAGCTGGAGGAGGACATCTTCCGATTGTCCAGGGGTAGGACGCGGCGCTTAAGCTATCGGTACGTGAGCAGAGCTTCGCCTCATTCGCTCGGTGGCAGCGCCAACAGGAGCGACCGGGTGATTGGCGGGTAGCGGAGGCCTCCCTCGGCACATCCTGGGTAGGGATCTCCAGCTCAAGGTCGGAGGAACTCGTCGCGCTTTGGCTCAAGCTCAACAGCGCCTCGACCTCCCGATAGAACAGTGGCGCGCCCATCTGTTAGGAAATCCACGCGCCGGTTGTAACAGAACGTTGACTGCCGTGGTAGAGGGAGTCGCGCGGCAACGCGCGTGGTCACGCTTCTTGTCGTTTGTGGTTTATGCAAGCAAAATCACGCGAAAATAGTGGTTATTTAGAATGCAGATAAGATCACCCAGGAGTACCAACGTGACAACTTCATTCGAAGGCGGGTGCCTCTGCGCAGCCGTTCGGTACGTCTGTACCGCCGAACCAATTCACACTTTTTTCTGTCATTGTCTGGATTGCCAGAAAGAAAGCGGCGGGCCGTTCGCCACGGAGGTCTATGTGCCAAGAGCGTCGGTCCAGATTAAAGGCGGGCTGAAGAAATACACTCGGATCGGAGATTCAGGAAAACCGGTGCATCGCAATTTTTGCCGTGTCTGCGGAACGGTGCTCCTTACAGAATTTGAGGCTGAACCAGGGAACGTGTGCTTAAAAGCCTGCAGTCTGGACGACCCTTCCTGGCTCACTCCAGAGTTCCATCTTTATGTTTCTCGCAAACAGCCCTGGCTGAGCATTAACGATGGGCTACCTCAGTACGAGGGAGATTTCTAGGCGCCGATCGTGCTAGACCGCAAGTTGCAATGATCCGCATTCGGGATAGGGGCCGGTGCGGATCGACCATCGTCTCAAATCCCGAAATCCCCGGTTCTTTCAGCAGAATTCGTGGGGATGGACCCACATGGCAGATGAGCGCTTCATCGACGATGCTGTAGATGACTTCACCGTCATAGACGCCCCTTTTGGGTTGCCGTTTGATCCAGGTCTTGCCTGTCTTGGCGAATCGCCTCACGGCCGACTCCAGGATGTTGGGCCTCTTCACCGCCCTTGGGGCCGCAGAACACAACCCAAGCGGTGAAGTCGTCGGAAAAGTCCTCGAATCGATGCTCGATGCCGGCCGCGACAAATAGCGCATCGCCCGCCTTGAAGGGGGAGCGCCGGTCGCCGTGCACAAACATTCCCGAGCCCGACAGCACGAAGTAAAGCTCGTGCTGATCGTGCGGTGACTGGGGATCGTATCCGCGCGGTGCATACATCCCTAAGCGCATGCTGCCATGCGTAAAGGGCTCGGCGTAACGTTCGCCCGGGTGCCCTTCCGGCGGGAGTAGTGCCGACACATCGGCCGATCCCCATGTGTAGCTCAAGCCCCGAGCCGCCGCTATTATTGCGCTGCAACATTCCTCCGGCGGGAAATTTTGCTGATGCGTTCGGGTGATATGGGGCGCATGGGATGTCCAGGGGTCTGCGTCACCAAAAACTACCCTAGCATCGCTCGTTTGGTATAATCCCGAGCGCGGAAACGGGATACCGGCAGCGGACTGGGCAATAGACGGTGAGATGATGCCAGCCTGCGACGCTTGGACCGTTCGGGCCCGCGACGAGACGGAAATAATCAGGCTGCTGGCGCACCCGCATGCTGCAAAACCGGTGTCCCGACCGTGGCGAGCCGGCTGTTCTTCCCAAGATGAGGCGCCATGTCCCGTACCGTCTCAGTGCGCACTTTAATGACCAGCCCGTCTGGGTTCCCCGAGCGCCCACTATCCGCGGTCGCCGATCGAGAAGGCTCCGGCAGCCACCAGCAGCGCCAACCTCTGGACGTGCTCGTCAACGGCCGGTGCCAAGCGACACCCGGTAGGTCATAAAGACCATACCCGGCGAGCCGTTTCGATAGCGGTCGGCGAGTAAATCAGAAAAAGTAGAAGACGATTCGTACTCGATGATACGAGATGTGAAGGAGGAACCATGAGAATTTACCAGAAAAAAACCAAAGAGAGGCTCCACGCGTCGGTAGAAGACCTTTTTGAGGATAGGATCACTCGGCGAGAATTCGTGCGCAAAGCCACTGCGCTCGGCATATCTGCGGCACTGCTGACGGACATTCTGACGCTGCATAAAAGAGAAGCGTTTGCATCAGAAGGCCCGTCTCCAGAAACCTTGGAGAAGATCAGAAAAGAGGGAGGCGAGCTGTTCGTCTACAACTGGGAAGGGTATATCCATCCTAACGCTATCCCCAACTTTGAGAAGGAATTCGGTGTAAAGGTGACTTACGATACTTTCCCTGGAAACGAAGCGCTGCTGGCCAAGCTCCAGGGAGGCGGTGCCCAGTACGACGTGGTGTTTCCCACGCACAATTTCGTACCCATTCATGTCGCCCAGGGTCTTCTGGCCCCGCTGAACCATGAGAATCTTCCGCTTCTGACAAACGTTACCCCCAAATTTCTGGATACCTCGTTCGATCCAGGAAACAAGCACTCGATTCCATACCTTTGGGGCATGACCGCTCTGGCCCACAATACAAAGTACACCAAAGACGACCCCAACATGGGTAGCTGGGCACTGATGTTCGAAAGCGGCCCCCGACGTTATTCAGGGCAACTCGGGTTCACGGACGAGCGAGAGGAGGTGATTGCGACGGCCCTCGCTTACCTGGGCTACTCCGTCAATTCCCGCAACGAGGACGAATTGAGGGAAGCCGGCAAGGTCCTGATCGATCTCAAGCCGCACGTCAAGGCGTTCTACCCCGGAGCCGAGGAAACGAAGGCTTTGATTCAGGAGGATGTCGTCGTCGGTCACGAATGGAACGGCGAAGTCGTCCAGGCGCACAGGGAGAACCCGGCCGTGCAGTGGCTGTTGCCCAAAGAGGGGGGAACGGCCTGGTTCGACAATATCGCCATCCCGAAGGTCGCCCCTCACAAGTTCACCGCCGAGGCCTTCCTGAACTACATGCTCAGACCTCAGGTAGCGGCCGCAAACTCCGAATTCGGCGGATACGCCACCACCAACAAGGTGGCGGTAGAAAAACACGTTCCCGGCGACATGGCTCGGGATCCCGCGATCTACCCCAGCGACAGCGAGCTCGCGAGACTTGAGTTCCTGGCTGTCATCCCGGACGAGATTCTGCCGGTTTACAATGACATCTGGACCCGACTGCTGGCCGCATAACGGGATTTCTCAACACAACGGTCGCGCAAGCGGTGTCGCAGCCAGTCTGTATCGCACGCTGGGCGCGACGCTCACACTTGGAAACCACAGGCCGGCCTGAAATTCAGGCCGGCCTGAATCTCCGTACCGGTCTCGGGTTAGTAACTACTCCGTTGTCGACGGTGAGGGTGAGGCCATTTCCGAGCCCACGGTGCAATCCGGCGGTACACTCCGAGAGGAAAAGATAACTTGCGTCATTGACGGAAGAAAAGGCGGGACTGTACGTCACTTCTTCCCTTAGTGGGGTTTACTTTGGATACGTTACGCAAACCCTTGCTTCGATATTTGCGGCGCCATCCCATAGCGAGGACCTGGGCTGTACTCAGCCCGGCCGCAATGTGGCTGCTGCTGTTTACGGTAATTCCAATCGGACTCGCCGTCTATTACAGCTTTCTCACCCGCGGTGCCTGGGGAACGATCGTCTACGAATTCACGTTCGACAGTTACCGCCAGGTTCTGGATCCTCTTTTCTTGCAGATCTTTGCCCGTACATTGAAGCTCTCGGTGCTGACTGTGGCGGCCTGTCTCGTCGGCGGCTACGCGGTTGCCTACTGGATCGCGCTGTATGGCGGCAGGCACAAGAACTTTCTGCTCTTTCTGGTGATTCTCCCGTTCTGGACCAGCCCACTTGTGAGGGTCTACAGTTGGATGATAATCCTGTCGGATCACGGGCTTGTAAACACATTTCTCGGAGACATTGGCCTGGTCGGCAAGCCTTTACCCCTGCTGCATAACGAAACCGCGGTACTCATCGGCCTCATCTATACTTATATTCCGTTCATGATCCTGCCCCTTTACGCCTCGCTCGAGAGGCTCGATCGGTCGGTTCTTGAAGCAGCCTCCGACCTGGGGGCCACCGCCACCGAGCGCTTTTTCAAAATCACCCTCCCTCTAACCAAAGGAGGCATGCTGGCCGGCTCCGTGTTGGTGTTCGCTCCGGCCATCGGTGAATTCATAATTCCTGAGCTCCTGGGAGGTGCCAAGGGCATGATGATTGGTAAATTCATCTCGCTGAAATTTCTCGGGCTCCGGCACTGGCCGTTGGGGTCGGCGTACTCACTGCTGCTTCTGACCATCGTCCTCGTCCTGCTTTACCTGTACATGCGTGCAGGAGGCGCAAAAGAGGCATTTCAGGAGGGACGATGAAACGAATGCCCCCGCCGCTCCTGACGGTACTTTGCGTTGTCCTGTTTTTGTTCATGTACGGGCCTTTGCTGGTCTTGATCGCATTTTCGTTCACGCCCACCGAGTACGGCGTTAGCTGGCAGGGCTTCACATTGAAATGGTACCAGGAGGTATTCACGAACAAGAATATCCAGCACGCGTTGAGGGTCAGTCTAATGGTGGCCATTCCGTGCGTGGTGATATCCACGGCCATTGGAACGTTGACCGCTTTCATTCTTTATCGGTCGAAGTTCCTCGGTCGCGGCTTGTTTCAGGGCACCCTTTACATTCCCCTGATCATGCCAGATCTCGTCATGGGGGTGACGCTCCTGCTGCTCTTCACCTTTGTCGGCCTTTCGCTCGGCATTATGACGATCCTTCTTGCTCATGTGTCGTTCTCGATCCCGCTGGCGACCCTGGTCATCATCGGACGTATGGCGCGAATCGATCGCAGACTCGAGGAGGCCGCGATGGACCTTGGGGCCGATGAATGGACCACCATGCGAAAAGTGACGCTGCCCTTGTTAATGCCGGGCATTCTCGCAGCCGCTCTATTGGTATTCCCGTGGTCGTTCAATGATTTCGTGATTACTTATTTTGTCTCCGGGGTCGGGTCTTCGACCCTCCCAATACGCGTGTACTCGATGATTCGGCTCGGTGTGTCTCCGACGGTCAATGCCCTCGGTACTCTGATCGTGGTGGTTCCGCTCATCCTGGTTATATTTGGCATCCTGATGGAGAGACGACGAGTATGACCGAGCAAGCTGCAAGTGTTGAGCTGAGGAGCGTCGTCAAGCGATTCGGCGGCGTCGTCGCGGTCAACAACCTCGATCTCGTCATAGGCCAAGGGGAATTCTTCTCGCTGCTCGGCCCCAGCGGATGCGGGAAGTCGACCACCCTGAGGCTGATCGGAGGCCTGGAACAGCCGGACAGCGGTGAAATCTTCATCGACGGGGAACTCGTCAACAACCGTCCGGCATATGAGCGCAGCTCGAACATCGTATTTCAGAACTATGCGCTCTTTCCCCATCTGAACATAGAAGACAACATCGCGTTCGGTCTGCGTCTGCGATCCCGGCGCACGCCCGAGGCGAAAATCAAAGCGCTTGTAAGCGAGGCGCTCGGCTTGGTCCAGCTGGAAGGCTTCGGCGAGCGCCGTCCGGATGAGCTCAGCGGGGGCCAGCAGCAACGCGTAGCGCTGGCACGAGCACTGGTGCTGCGCCCCAAGGTCCTGCTGCTGGATGAGCCGCTGGGCGCACTTGACCGCAAGCTAAGAAAAGCGATGCAGATAGAGCTTCGCCGGATCCAGCACGAGATTGACGTCACCTTCGTCTATGTGACGCACGACCAGGAAGAGGCGATGAGCATGTCCGACCGCGTCGCCGTGATGCGGGACGGGAACTTCGAGCAGGTTGGGACGCCTCAGGAGATTTTCCAGACACCTCGTACGCAATTTACCGCGGATTTCATGGGAGCTTCCAACATTTTCTCGGGCACGGTGGTCGAATCGTCAGGAGAAAAAGCATCGCGGGGAAATGAAGGGATGGCTCGCATTCGCGTCGAGTCCGGTCTGACGATTACGAGCCGGAACATCGGGGATATTCGGCCGGGGGTTTCGATCCGGTTTTCTATTCGACCCGAAGACGTTCGCGTGCTTCCCGTGCATGAGGATCTCCAAAGCGACAACCGATTCGAAGGGAGGATCATGGAAAAGATCTATCTAGGTGACGTGACCGAGCTGGACATCTCGCTTGCCGAAAACTGTCGAATACTGACCAGGATCGAGAGCCGGCGCGATCTGAGGTTCAACTTCAAAGAGGGTGACCGCGTGCTCCTGGGCTGGAACGCGGAGGACTGCAACCTGCTGAGCGATTGAAAGATACCACGGAATCGACTCCCTTCTCCATTGGGTCCACCTTTATCCGCATTAAGCCGCAAATGAAGCTCGCTCGAATGTCGTCAAACGTGGGGCACGTACGACATTGGTCCGGTGCTTCAAGCCCGTTTGACCAGGCGATCGAGCCACAGGCGATTAGCAGTTTGTAATTACGTCGAGGAGTCGGGTCGTCAATGTTGAATCATCCGGTTGCACCGAGCGACCCATGCGTTTCAGGCGCCAATCCTGCCGGGAGCTTAATGTTTAAAATAACATACGACTATCGGGTTTTGGCTGTTATCTGAGTGAGAGGTGCTTATGAGTGGAGCCCCATCCCCCAGGCATGATGCGTTCTGGATGCCGTTCACGGCCAACCGTCAGTTCAAGTCGGAGCCCCGGATGCTGGTGAGCGCCAAAGACATGCACTACACTCGCGAAGACGGTCAGCGGGTGCTCGATGGCACCTCCGGACTGTGGTGTGTGAATGCGGGTCACGGGCGCGAGGCGATTACCAAGGCGGTGCAACAGCAACTGGCCCAACTGGATTACGGGCCAGCCTTCCAGATGGGCCATCCGGGACCGTTTGAACTGGCCGAGCGATTGGTCAAGCACGCGCCAGACGGGCTGAACAAGGTTTTTTTTACCAATTCGGGCTCCGAATCGGTCGATACTGCGTTGAAAATCGCGCTGGCCTACCACCGGTGCCGGGGTCAGGGTGAGCGCACCCGCCTGATCGGTCGGGAAAAGGGCTATCACGGTGTCGGCTTTGGCGGTATCTCAGTGGGCGGCCTGGTCAATAACCGTCGCATGTTCGGCCCACTGCTTAACGGGGTCGATCACCTTCGTCACACCCAGTTGCGGGGAAACGCCTTCAGCCGGGGCATTCCCAACCAGGGAGCGGAACTGGCCGACGATCTGGAGCGGATGATCGCCCTGCACGGCGCGGATACCATTGCGGCCGTCATCGTTGAACCCGTAGCCGGCTCTGTCGGGGTGATCCCGCCGCCGGCGGGCTATCTGCAACGACTGCGGGACATCACTCGGCAGCACGGCATCCTGCTGATCTTCGACGAGGTGATCACCGGGTCCGGCCGAGTGGGTGAAGCCTTTGCCGCCAGGCGTTTTGGCGTGGTACCGGACCTGATCACCTCAGCCAAGGGGCTGACCAATGGTGCCGTTCCCATGGGCGCGGTGTTTGCGGCCGACTTCATTCACGATGCGTTTATGCAGGGCCCCGAGAGCGCCATTGAGCTGTTCCACGGCTATACCTATTCCGGCCATCCGGTGGCGGCGGCGGCGGGACTGGCGACGCTGGACCTGTACGAACGCGAAGGACTTTTTCAGCGGTCGCTGGAACTGGAGGAACGCTGGGCCGAGGCATTACACAGCCTGAGCGATCTGCCGCATGTCCAAGACATCCGCAACATTGGCCTGATGGGCGCGGTCGAATTCGACCCGCGCGATACTGTGGGCGAGCGCGGTTACGATGTGTTCCATCATTGCTTCTGGAAAGGCAATACGTTGACCCGCTGTACGGCCGACACCATCGCCCTGTCGCCGCCGTTGATCATCAGCGAAAGCCAGATTGACGAACTGATCTCGGCGTTGGCCTCCGCCATCAAAGCCGTCGACTGATGTGAACACATTGCGCATTACAACATTGAACGAATGCTACCGATTTATCACAATTTGCAGCTGAAGGTGGTCTTCTATACGATGATTCCGACAGCGGGAGCCTATTGGGCTTACCAGGGCGCCGGGTTCGTTTGTAGGACGAAATTGCCTGAATGGCGGTTTTGCAGCGGTCGAGATGAACATGCCCGAGTGGCGCGACGAACTGCTTTACCAGAAAGAGCAGATGGTGCGGCAAGCACGAGGGCCCGCTATTGAGTTCCGGTAACTACGATTCGATTGTCATCGGCGCCGGACACAACGGACTGATATGTGCCGCCTACCTGGCCCGGGCCGGTCGAAGTGTGCTCGTACTGGAGTCGTCGGAAACGGTTGGCGGGCTGGCGGCGAGGCGGGAATTCCACCCGGGGTTTCACGTATCAGTCGCACACACGGTCAGTCATTTCCCTTCGACAATAGCTGAAGATCTCGATCTTGCGAAGCACGGTTTCAGTGCGTCGACGCAGGGGCTGAAGACCACTGGATTCAGCGAGGACGGCCGGCACCTGATAGCGGACGGCGACTCACTGGACGGTGCGGCCGCTCATGACGACGCCGCCTATCGTGATTACTCACGATTGATGCGGCGCTTCGCCGGAATGCTCAAACCCTTCTGGCTGAAAACCATGCCTCGTATCGGCAACAACGGTCTGGCCGAGATGATGACGTTCGCACATCTCGGGCTGAACCTGCGACGTCTGGGCAAGAAGGATATGCGGGAATTTCTCAGAGTGGTTGCGCTGCCAACCCGCGACCTCATGAATGAGTATTTTGAAGACGATGTCCTGAAGGCGATGCTCAGTTGGGATGGACTCGTCGGCTCGAAACTGGCGCCAAGGTCCCCGAACAGCTCAGTGATCGCCATGCTGTATCGCATGGCGGGTCAGTACGGTGGTGCGGGCTTGATTGATGCGCTCCGCTCCGCGGCCGAGGCGGCAGGTGTCGATATTCGAGCGAGTGCAGGAGTTGCCCGAATACGTGTTGACGCTGATGCGACCGGGCTGAAAGCGAGCGGTGTAGATCTTGAAAGCGGAGAAAGAATCACTGCCGACAGCATCATTTCATCCGCTGACCCCAAAACGACTTTTCTTGACTTGGTGGGTGCCGAGAATCTCGAGATTGAATTTACGAACCGGATTCGCCGCCTGCGCTGCGACGGCTACGTTGCCAAACTGCATCTGGCGCTGAGCGATCTGCCGCAGTTCGCTGGGTTGGAGAGGCCTGACGGTCGATTAATTCTCGCGCCGAGCCTCGATGCCATTGAGTTTGCTTTCGATAATGCGAAATACGGCGACTGCTCCGAACATCCGGTCATGGAGGTCGTCATGCCGAGTCTGCAAGATAGCTCGCTGGCGCCAGCGGGTCAGCATGTGTTGTCTGCACATGTCATGTACGTTCCGTATCAACTCAAAGGGGGTTGGAACGATAGGGCGCGTGAGGCCATCTGCGAGCGTGCTATAGATACGATCGAGAAATACGCGCCCGGCACTCGGGACCTCATCGTACAAAAGGAATTGCTGACGCCGCTCGATCTGGAACAGAGTTACCGCGTAACCGGTGGTCACTGGCACCACACCGAAATGGCGATGGACCAGTTGCTGATGATGCGGCCGACCTATGAGGCGGCACAGCACCGGACACCTGTTCCGGGCCTGTACCTGTGCGGGGCGGGCTGTCACCCGGGCGGTGACCTCACGGGCGGGCCCGGGCACAACGCGGCGCAGGAGATTCTTCGATGAAGAGTTACGACGCCATCGTTGTCGGCGCCGGTCACAACGGCCTGACGAATGCAGCCTACCTCGCCAAAGCGGGGCTGGAGGTCGTCGTTGTGGAGAGGAACGACTATATCGGCGGCGCCGCTGTGTCCCGTGAACTGCACCCTGGGTGGAAATATTCCAACTGCTCCTACGTGTGCAGCACGATGCGCCAGGCCATACACCGGGATCTGGATCTCGGGCGGCACGGATTGTTGCTGGTCCCCTACCTCGGGACCGTAAATTTCGGAGACGATGGCAATACCCTGATCGCCTATCACGATAAGGAGGCAGCGTACCTCGAACTGAAACGTCACTCGCCGCACGATGCGGACTCGATGCATCGTTTCGAGACCGATCTTGCAAGATACTCAAAGCTTATTCGCAAGACGCTGCTGCGCACGCCGCCCGACCCGACATCGTTTCGTCTACGAGACATTAAGGAACTGGTGTTCCTTGCCAAACAGTTCTGGGCACTGGGTGAGAGGGAGATCTACGAGTATGTGCGCTTCTTTACGATGAGCGCGGGAGAATTTGTCGAAGACTATTTCGAGACCGCCCTGATCAAAGCGACGATGGCCAATCCGGGCATTATCGGCACGACGCTGGGCATTTACTCACCGGGTTCCGCCTACAACCTGCTGCACCATGTCATGGGCGATGTTGATGGGAATATAGGCGCCTGGGGTCTTGCACGTGGCGGCATGGGTGCGATATCGAATGCCATCGCCGGGGCCGTACGCGAACACGGCGGGCAAATCCGCACGAATGCCGGCGTGGAACGGGTGCTGGTGAATGGCGGCAAGGCGACCGGCGTGGCGCTGGAGAGCGGCGAAGAAATCAGCGCGCGCGTCGTGGTGTCCAATCTGGATGCAAAACGGACGTTCACGGGAATCATCGACAAGAACGATTTGCCGCCGGAAGTTTACGAAAAAGCAAAACGCTTCAAGATCCGCGGCTCGTCCGGCAAGGTCAACATCGCGTTGTCGGGCATGCCGAAGTTCAACAACGTGCCGGACAACCGTTACGTTAACCGGGGTGGTCAGGCGTTTACGGGCTCGTTGGAAACGATGGAGCGAGCCTACGATTGCTGGAAGCGTGGCCGCTGGTCCGACGACCCGTTTATAGAGTCCGTCATCCCGTCTGCCTGGGACCCGACCGTCGCCCCGGCCGGACAGCACTGGATGTCGAATTTCGTTCAGTACTGCCCGCCGGAGCTGGCCGACGGACCATGGACGCCTGAAAAGCGGGAACAGTTCGGTCGGACCGTCGTCGACAAGATCGAGAGATACAGTCCGGGCTTCAAGGACCTGATTGTGCACATGGAGGTTCGGACTCCTCATGAAATCGACCAGGAAATCGGGCTGACGGAAGGCAATATCTTCCAGGGCGAACTGACCATCGATCAGCTGCTGTTTAATCGTCCGTTCCCCGGCTATGCGCAGTACCGTATGCCGATAAAGAATCTGTACATGTGCGGCTCGTCCACGCATCCAGGCGGCGGTGTATCGGCGGCCTGCGGTGCCAACGCGGCCCGCGAGATCCTGAGTGATCTTAAACGCAACAACACCGTTCCCGAAGACGATTTTTATGACGAATAGCAAACAACCCGATCCGTATGCCGGCGAACGTTTGAAGGAGTCACACTTCCATCCCCGGCAGGAGGCGCTCAATATTCGCAATGCGTGGGCATCGTGGAACGGTTACAAGTTCGCCGAGCGCTATTACGACGCGGAGTACGAGTATTTTTGTATAAGGAATAGCTGCGGAACCTACGACATATGTCCGATGCAAAAATACTACGTGAGCGGGCGGGACGCCCTTGCAATGCTGAACCGGATGGTGACGCGAGATGTTGCGAAGCTGAAAGTGAATCGTCTCACATATGTGGTTTGGTGTACCGATGATGGCCGAATCGTGGACGACGGAACGATATTCAAGCTGGCGGACGAGGAATTCATGTTGGTGTGCGGTAGTCCCTGCACGGCCTGGCTCGCAATGAGCGCTTTCGGCTTCAGTGATGTCAGCGTGACTGATAAGACTGATGACATTGCCGCGTTGTCTTTTCAGGGACCAGCGACCTGTGCTGTTCTGAAAAAGATGGGGCTGACCGGCATTGAGACGGCGAAACCGTTCGATATTCAGAGATTTGCATTTCATGGCGATACGCTGATGGTGTCGCGCTCCGGCTTTACCGGAGATCTCGGCTACGAACTGTGGATACGGCCTGATCTGGCAGTCACGCTTTGGGATGAATTGTATGCAGCGGGGCAAGACTACGGCATACAGCCTTACGGCGAGGAAGCAACCAATATGGCGCGCCTGGAAGCCGGTTTCATCATGCCGGGGATGGAATTCAACGAAGCGCTCAAGACGGTGCACCTCGCGCACGACCAGACGCCGTTCGAGCTGAACCTCGGTTGGTTGGTCGATTTCAAAAAGCCACATTTCAACGGGCGGCTCGCCCTGCTGGAAGAGCGGAACCAAGGCCCGCGCTACACTCTGAGCAAGCTTGATATCGAAGGCAACAGGGCGGCGAAGGCCGCTTATATTTATGCAGACAAGCGTTGCAGGCGGGGGGTGGGGTACGTTACCTCGGCCATGTGGTCACCCGCGGCTAAAGCCAACATCGCTCTGGCCATGATCAGAACAAAACATTTGCAGGATGAACTATGGGCGGAAATCTACTATGAGAAAGAGCTTCGTCAGTACGACAAAGTCGCGAAATGCACGATAAGGAACAAACCGTTCTGGATGCCAGGGCGGGCTCGCGCGACACCACCGCCAGACTACTGACAGTCAGCCATCTGAAGAACGCTCAAGGCGGGTCGGTGGTTCGTAAACAGTAATAGTAACGGAATCGACGAATACCCGGAAATGAAATACCTGTGTATGGACGGCCTTGATCGCTGATGGTGGCGGCCGCGGTTTTGTTGATAAACGAGAACACAGAATGGCACACCCGGAAGTAACCGCCTTTTTGGAGCAGTATCCCAGCGTCACCACGGTGGAGTTGCTGATCGGTGATCTGAATGGCGTCATTCGCGGCAAGCGGATTGAGCGCGAGCTATTGGAAAAAGTCTATGACGAAGGTTTCAGTCTGCCGGGGTCGGTCATGGCGCTCGACGCCACCGGTACCGTGGTGGAGGAAACCGGCCTTGGTGCCGAGGAAGGCGACCGGGACCGCATCTGCCTGGCGGTTCCAGGCACGCTTGCACCGGTGCCCTGGCAGGGTAAAGAACGCGCCCAGGCACTGTTCTGCATGTTCGAAACGGATGGCATCACACCCTTTGCCATGGATCCGCGTCAGGTGCTGGTGCAGGCCAACGAACGCTTTAAACAGCTAGGTTACACACCCCGCATTGCCGTGGAGCTCGAGTTCTACCTGATCGACACCGAACGAGGCGCCAATGGCGGGCTGCAACCACCGGTATCGCCCACCAGCGGCCGGCGCATGAGTTCCAAGCAGGTCTACTCGATGGACGACCTGGACGACTACGACTTTTTTATTCACGATGTCATCGAAAACGCCCACGCCCAGAACGTCCCCGCCAACACTGTGATTACCGAATACGCCCCCGCCCAGTTCGAGGTGAATCTGCGCCACTGTGACGACCCGTTGCTGGCCGCCGACCATGCGGTACTCCTCAAGCGCGTCATTGCCCAGGTCGCCCGCAAATGGGAGATGCAGGCCACCTTTATGGCCAAGCCCTATATCGATGAGGGCGGAAGTGGCACGCACATCCACCTGAGTCTGCTGGATGCCGAGGGTAACAACATCTTTGCCAGTGACGACCCCGAGCAAAACCCCTACATGCGCTGGGCCATGGGCGGCCTGCTCGACATGGCCGATGCGGTGCAGGCGCTGCTGTGCCCGTCGATCAACAGTTACCGCCGCCTCAACCCGGATGCCTTCGCCCCCACCAGCAAGAGCTGGGGGTACGACAATCGCACCCTGGCGCTGCGCATCCCCTCCAGTAGTGTCAACGCCACCCGCATTGAACACCGCATGAGCGGCGCCGACACCAACCCTTACCTGGCCGTGGCAGCCGTGCTTGCCGGCGCCGCCGAGGGTCTGATTAACAAGATCGAGCCGCCGGACCCGGTCGAGGGCAACGCCTACAAGCAGAACCATCCCAGTATCGCCGACAACCCTCGCGATGCGTTGCGCGCCCTGGTCAAGGACCAGCGCGTACACAGTTGGTTCGGCGACGCTTTTATCGAGATGTACAGCATCTGCAAATGGAGCGAGGTCCGGTTGTTTGAACGCCAGATCACACCCCTGGAATATGAGTTGTTGTTACCGTACTTATGAGAGCCTAATCTGACATCCATGCATCACGCCGAATCCCACGCCGGGTCCTACTACGCCGCGAGCGCCAACTGGCAGACGGACTACGCACGCCTCGACGGCGACACGCAGTGCGACGTCGCCGTCGTCGGCGCCGGTTTCACCGGCGTATCCGCCGCGCTGGCGCTGGCCGATCGCGGTTTCGACGTCTGTCTGCTGGAGGCGAACCGGGTCGGTTGGGGCGCGTCGGGGCGCAACGGCGGACAGCTCATCGACGGCTTCGTCGATGTCGACAAGATCGAAAAGCGGCTGGGCAGTGCCGCAGCCGAAATCGCTTGGCAAATGGGGATCGAATGCCGCGACCTGGTGCTGGCCCGCATCGAACGTTTCGATATCGACTGCGACCTGAAGTTCGGTTACCTGGATCTCGCGCTCAAAGCCGGCGATATGGACTATTTCCGCGAGTCGATGGCCAGCAAGGAACGCCGCGGCTATCCGTACGGGATGCGGCTCGTCGAGCGCGGCGACCTGCCGCAGTACATCGGTTCGGAGCGCTACCTGGGCGCGTTGGTCAACGAGGGCAATGGCCACCTTCATCCGCTCAATCTCTGTCTCGGCGAGGCGCGCGCCGCGGAGCAGCTCGGCGTGCGCGTGCACGAACAGACGCCGGTAACCCGCATCGAGCACGGCGAGCAGCCGCGCGTGGCAACGCCATACGGCACCGTGAGAGCGGACAAGGTCGTCCTGGCGGGCAACGCGTATCTGGGCAGGAGCGAACGCCGGCTTCGCGGTTACGTCATTCCGGCCGGCAGCTACATGATTGCAACGGAGCCGTTGCCGGAGGCCCAGGCAAGGGAGGTGCTGCCCCGAGACATGGCGGCCTGCGATCGGCGCGCTGCTCTCGACTATTTCCGCCTGTCCGCGGATCGTCGCCTGTTATTTGGCGGCCTTTGCAACTACTCGGGCCGCAACCCGCGCGACATCAGCGCGGCGCTGCGGCCCGGCATGCTCAAGGTTTTCCCGCAACTCGCCGGCGCCCGCATCGATTACGAGTGGGGCGGCTACATCGCCATCAGCATCAACCGCATCCCGCAGTTCGGCCGTATCGGTGGCAACACCTGGTACGCCCAGGGCTATTCCGGTCACGGCCTGGCGCCCTCGCATCTCGCCGGCCAGGTACTGGCCGAGGCGATCGGAGGCGATTTGGAACGATTCGACGTGTTCGAGCGCGTGCGCCACCTGCGGCTGCCGGGCGGCAAGTGGTTCGCGAATCCGGCGCTGGCGCTCGGTATGCTCTATTACCGCCTGAAGGAAATCCTGTAGGCGCGTTACGCACGCGCGAGTCGGCCACGAGGCTCGGAGAGGGGTCTGACGATGCCCAACAACACGGCACGAGAGCTGAATCCGGAACCGCCGGACCTGCAATCCTACTGGATGCCGGCATCCTCGTAGAGCTTCAGGACGCGACGCAGGACATAGCGCGGGGCCATTTCCACGGGGGAGTTATCGTGGCAGTAGCTGTCATGGATAACCTGTCCGGCCGGCTCGGCTGCCCAGGGCATCAGGCGCACTGCCTGTCCAGCCAATTTTTTTGTCGTTCAAGGAATGCCCTTGATTTACGTGGGCCGATGTCTTGACTATGCTGCCACATCCGGGCGCAGGACGGCATCGATGTCGGCGGGATCGAGCACATTCGGTTCGTCACTGATATAATCCGCTACTGCAAGAATGCGTCCTCGGGCAGGCGCATGCCCTGTTCCTTGAGGAATTCCGACGCCGGCATGATCTTGCCACGCGGCGTCCCCGGCATGTACGGCACGCTACACTCCACTTCGCTGATATGATTTCGTTCGTGGAATGCCCTTGATTTAGGTGGCTCCGGTGTATTGCTATGTATCCTGAGAGATATTAATACGGTCGGGAACTCTAGGGAGACTGCCGGTGACAAACCCTATAATCACACTCATAATCACCTTGGAGGAGAAGCAATGACGCGATACAGCCGTTTTATTCTTACATTCACAGCGCTGGGCGCCCTGTTCATCACTGGCGCCGCCACAGCGCAGGAGCGAGTGCACGTCTACAACTGGTCGGATTACATCGCTCCGGACACCGTCGAAAAATTCGAGAAAGCAACCGGCATCGATGCGACCTACGATGTCTTCGACTCCAACGAAAAGCTCGAAGCCCTGATGCTCGCCGGCGACAGCGGTTACGATGTCGTCGTCCCGAGCGGGACTTTCCTCGAGCGCCAGATCAAGGCGGGCGTCTACCGGAAGCTCGACAAATCCAAGATTCCCAACTGGAAACATTTGGACAAGACGATCCTGAAACGGGTCGAGGCCCACGATCCCGGGAACCAGTACGCCGTACCCTACATGTGGGGAACGACCGGAATCGGTTACAACGTCGATATGGTCAGGGAACGGCTGGGGGCCGATTTCAAGGTGAACACCTGGGATCTGCTGTTCGATCCCGACGTGGCCGGTAAGCTCGCCGACTGCGGCATTGCGTATCTGAACGCGCCCGCCGAGGTTCTTCCCGCGGCGCGCAACTACATCGGAGTGGATCCGAACGGCGACGACAAGGAGGGCCTGGACAGGGCGCTGGACATGCTGATGAAGGTGCGCCCCTACATCAAGTACTTCCACAGCTCGCAGTACATCAACGATCTGGCCAACGGCGACATCTGCGTTGCCATGGGCTGGTCGGGCGATGTCTATCAGGCCCGGGACCGCGCCGCTGCGGCCGGCCAGGGCGTGAAGGTGGACTACACCATACCGAAAGAGGGCGCCCTGGTCTGGTTCGACCTGTGGGCGATTCCCAAGGATGCGCCCAACCCGGACAACGCGCACGAGTGGCTCGACTTCATTCTGGAGCCGCAGATCAACGCGGAGTTGATCGACTACGTCTGGTACGCGAGCGCCAACGCCACGGCCAAGGAGCTGGCCAGCGAAGAGATAACCGAAGATCCGTCGGTTTATCCATCACAAGAAGTCAAAGAAAAGCTCTTCCCGAGTCTGTCTTCACCACAGGAGTACGTTCGTCTGCAGACCCGTGCTTTCACGAAGGTGAAGACCGGGCAGTAATCTTCCATCAGCCGGGCTCCCGGGTTCCAGGGAGCCCGGCGCTTCTCCGAGAGCCGTGGTGTGAACGATATTGCCACCGACGCGGCTACGGGCGTGGACCAGATCTCCTGGTCCGCTACCGCGCAAGATCCGTATATCAGGATCAAAGGCGTCACGAAAAAATTTGGCGAAATTATCGCAGTCGACGATGTCTCCCTCGATATCTACCCGGGGGAGCTGTTTGCGCTACTGGGTCCCTCGGGTTGCGGAAAGACCACCTTGCTGCGCATGCTCGCCGGCCTCGAAAGACCCACGTCGGGCCAGGTCTGCATCGATGGCCAGGACGTGACCAGCGTCCCGCCCTACGAACGGCCCGTCAACATGATGTTCCAGTCCTATGCCCTGTTTCCGCACATGACGGTGGAGAAAAACGTGGCATTCGGGCTGCGCCAGGAAAAGATGAAGAAGGAGGACATCAACGAACGCGTCAGGGAACTGCTCGAGCTCGTACAGCTGGAGGACTTCGCCAGGCGCAAGCCCGCCGAGCTCTCCGGCGGCCAGAGCCAGCGGGTGGCCCTGGCCCGCAGCCTGGCGAAGCGGCCGAAACTCTTGCTGCTCGACGAGCCGCTCGCGGCGCTGGACAGGAAGCTCCGCGAAGAGACCCAGTTCGAGCTCATGAAGATCCAGGAGCGGACCAACGTGACCTTCATCGTGGTCACCCACGACCAGGAAGAAGCCATGACGCTGTCGACCCGGATCGCGGTGATGAACCGGGGCGCAGTACAGCAGGTCGGCACGCCCAGCGAAGTGTACGAATTTCCCAGAACGCGTTACGTCGCCGATTTCCTGGGATCCATCAACCTGTTTGAAGGTGTTGTCACCGAATCGTCGGGTGCCGAGCACACCGTCGTCGAAAGCGAGGCAGCCGGCATCGAGCTCCACCTCGACTCGTTCGAGAAGCTGAGCGTCGACACAAAGGTAGCCGTCGCCATCCGTCCCGAGAAGATCGAGATCAGCAAGGAAAGACCGGACCAGGAGGAAAATCGTTGCCGGGGTAAAGTCGAGGACATCGCCTACCAGGGCAGCCTGTCCATCTACCGGATCGGGCTGTCCAACGGCGAAATGGTACGCGTGACGATCCCCAATCAGGCCCGCACCACCGAGCGCCCGGTCGACTGGGGCGACGAAGTCTGGTTGTGCTGGGGTCGGCATGCCGGGGTGGTACTGTCGGATTGATGTACCCGGGCAAATGAGTGCTCCGCCCGCACAATCCGCAACATCGAAAAACGCAAGCGGATCAATCGACCGCAAGCGGCGCCTCCGTATACCCGGTCGATACCTGACCGTGAGCCCACCCTATCTCTGGCTGTTCATATTCTTCCTCGTGCCATTTCTCCTGGTACTGAAGATCAGCGTTTCCACCCCGGAGTTCGACCAGCCGCCGTACACGGCAGTATTCGACTGGAGTGCGGGCCTGATCCCGGAATTCAAGGGCACGCTCTCGAACTATACCTTCCTCACGACGGACGACCTGTACATTGTCGCCTATCTGAATTCGATCAAGATCGCCGTGGTCTCCACGCTGCTCTGCCTGCTGATCGGCTACCCCATGGCCTACGGCATTGCCCGTGCGCCGGGTGCCACGCGCAATGTATTGCTCATGCTGGTGATCCTGCCGTTCTGGACCTCGTTCCTGATCCGCGTCTACGCCTGGATCGGCATCCTCAAGAACAACGGCGTGCTGAACAACGTGTTGATGACCTTCGGCTTGATCGATGAGCCACTGCCGATGATCCACAACTGGTTCTCCCTCTATGTCGGCATCGTCTATACGTATCTGCCGTTCATGATTTTGCCGCTCTACGCCAACCTCGCGAAAATGGACGAAAGTCTCCTCGAGGCGGCGTCGGACCTCGGGTGTAGACCCTGGAAGACCTTCGTCTCCATCACGTTGCCCCTTTCCTTCCCGGGTATTGTCGCCGGTTCCATGCTGGTCTTCATTCCGTGCGTGGGCGAGTACGTGATTCCCGTGCTGCTTGGCGGCCCGGACACGCTGATGATAGGCCCGGTCCTGTGGAACGAGTTCTTTCAGAATGTTGACTGGCCTGTCGCGTCCACCGTGGCGGTGGCCATGCTGCTCCTTCTTGTCGTGCCGATCGCGATCTTCCAGCATTACCAGGCGCGCGAGGATGCATAGGCATGAACAGCAGGATACCCTTTGCCTCCACAGTGGTGATGCTGTTCGGCTTCGTATTCCTGTATGCGCCGATCGTCATTCTGATCATTTTCTCGTTCAACGCCGGCAAGCTCGCCGCGGTCTGGGCCGGGTTCTCCACCAAGTGGTACGGCGCCCTGCTGGAGAACGATCAGATACTTCAGGCCGCCTGGATCAGTATCCAGGTCGCCGTGATGAACGCCACCGTCGCCACGGTGCTCGGGACGCTCGGTGCCTACGCCCTGGCCCGATTCGGTGCTTTCAGAGGACGGATGCTGTTCACTGGCATGATGAGCGCACCGTTGGTGATGCCGGACGTGATCTTCGGCCTGGCGACACTGCTCCTGTTCGTGGGCCTCGGCGCGGCGCGAGGCATGTCCACCATCACGATCGCGCATATCACGTTCTCGCTGGCGTTCGTGGCGGTGATTGTCCGGGCACGGGTTTCGTCGCTGGACAGGTCACTCGAGGAGGCCGCCATGGACCTGGGGGCGCGTCCGGTCAAGACATTCCTGGTGATCACCATACCCATGCTCGCCCCGGCGTTGGTTGCGGGCTGGCTGCTCGCCTTCACGCTGAGCCTGGACGACCTGGTGATCGCCAGCTTCGTCTCCGGCCCCGGCGCCAGCACCCTGCCGATGGTGGTTTTCTCGAAAGTCCGGTTGGGAGTGAGCCCGGAAATCAACGCCCTGGGCACGCTCATCGTGCTGCTGGTAACGTTCTGCGTCGCCGTGGCGGCCTGGGTATTCCATCGCCAGGAGAAGGAGCGCCTGCGCAATCAACAGTTCGCGGACCGCGGCTGACCCGACGCCCCGAATTTCTTTAGGCGAGCGGCCTCCGGTCGGCGCGCCTCCGCTTGAGCCCGACGTCGCCTGACCGAGCCCTGGTCGGTGGGCTGCCTATTTCTCGTGCAACCACTCTGGTCGGCTCTTCTGCCGTCGCCAGGCGGGTGATACGCTGGGCCTTGGCCGGGAGTGCGGCTGAGCGTCGCCGGTCGAGCAGACCGGATAACCGCTCGCCTGCGTCCGCCCCGGGACGCACGGCAACGCTTCTCCTTAACTAATCTTTGACTAACACGGCGCCCTGAGCCGGACCTCAGCCGCAGAGAGGAGAAGAACAATGTCAGGTTCCGATATCGTCATTCTTGTGCGCGAGAAGCTGGACGCGCGTCAACTTCTTATCGAGCGTACAAAGCACGGCGCGTAGGCATCATAAGTCGGCGCCCGTGGCGGACACCGCACAGGCTCGACGCCCTCTCGCTCAATCGCGTTTCTGGAGGGCTCGGTAAACTTCGTGTCCGATCCATTTTTGGCGCTGCTAGCCTAATCACTTCGCATAGCCTATGTTGATTGTGGCTATACGGTATCCTTCAATCGTCGTTACTTTGGGATAAAAAGAATGGTTATTTATCAAACAATCAGTCGGCTATTCGCGTTGCCCATGGCGTTGNNCGTGACCGTGAGCGAGTGCAGTCCTTTCTTGCTCGTGAAGATGTCCGGCGTCAGATGGAAGCTTTGGGGGTCGACCCGAAAGAAGCCGCTGCACGCGTCGCTGGCTTGTCAGGCAAGGAGCTACAGAGGATTGTAAACAGATTAGACGAACTTCCTGCCGGGCAAGGTAGCGTCGTTGGTCCCATTGTCGGCGCGGTCGTGCTTATTTTTGTCATCCTGCTGATTACGGACCTCCTCTGCCTGACGAGCGTGTTTCCGTTTACCCGGTGCGCAAGGTGATGTGCGGGCGAATGCGGTTGGCCATCGTCAGTGGTCTGCTTCTTCTGGCGTTGGCGAGTTGCTCAGCGGTGCAAACCAAGGAGGTCTTGCACGAGAGAAAGCAACTGCCCGTAAGGGCGACCGTTGAGGATGTTCCGTTCTTTCCCCAAGAAAAATACTACTGCGGTCCGGCAGCCCTGGCGATGGTGCTGGCCTGGTCAGACGTGCCGGTGATACAGGATGACCTCGTGTCCCAGGTCTACACACCATCGCGTCAGGGAACGCTCAGAAGCGATGTATTGGCCGCGGCGCGTCGGCACGGGCGCCTCGCAGTGCAAGTGGGCAACTTGAGGGATCTTCTGTCGGAGATTGCTGCCGGACACCCGGTAGTGGTCTTCCAAAACTTGGCGTTCGGTTGGTTCCCTCAGTGGCATTACGCTGTTGCGTTCGCATACGACCTCGAGGCACGAGAGATCGTCCTCCGCTCCGGGCTCAACGAGCAACGCGTGCTCGACTTGAGCACGTTCGAGCGTACCTGGGAGCG
>JABAHQ010000120.1_pt14 | contig 32813 bp, 24 predicted proteins | sample 7062091 | NCBI WGS metagenome assembly JABAHQ01 (sample SAMN14534359, study PRJNA622989) | marine sediment metagenome | biome: marine biome [ENVO:00000428]; feature: marine pelagic biome [ENVO:01000023]; material: deep marine sediment [ENVO:00002113] | place: India: Gulf of Kutch | collected... | reverse complement strand
GCTTCGCAGCGTTACACGCCGCTTGCTCGACCTCTCGATCGGCGGGCAGCGCCGCGCCGGGAACCGCCCCGAGCGAGGCCGAGACGAGCGACGCGGCCATCACCGCGGCCGAGCTCGAGGAACACCTCGCCGCCTTCGCCCACGACTCGATGATGGGGCGCGCCATGACCACGGCGGGCAACGTGAGGGCAACCGAGTACATCGCCGCGCAGGTCGAGCGGAGGGGGCTCGAGGCCGCCGGCGACGACGGCACCTACTTTCAGACCCTGCCCCTCGTCCGGCGGCGCCTACTGGCCGAGGACCTCTCGCTGGCGGTGAACGGGAACGAGCTGTCGATGGGCGTCGACTACCTGCCGGTGCAGCCGCTGGGCCGCTTCATGCCCTTCGGCCTCTCACGCTCGCTCGATGGCGTCCAGGTGATCTACGGCGGACCTGCCAGCTCGCCCGCCACCTCGCTGAGCGAGGAACAGGTGGCCGGCAAGCTGGTCCTCCTCGGTGTCCCGGTCGCGTCGAACGGTCAGCCGAACATACGCGCCTGGTCGCCCGGTGCGGTGAGCGCCTTCGAGTCGGCCGCCGGCATCGCGATCACCGCGCTGGACGTGCTGCCGGAAGGATGGGCCAACTTCCTTTCCCGGCCCCGGGATGTCATGTCCAGCGGCGAGCCGTCGTCGGGTCCGGTGGGGGTGCTGGTTTCGAACGGGGCGGCCGAGCTTCTGTTCGGGCGTCCGCTGGACGACGTCGAGCCCGGCGACCTCGGCGCGCGGATCGAAGGTGGCTTCGAGTTCGAGGAGAGCCCAGCCCCCTACCCCGCTCGCAACGTCGTGGCGATCGTCCGGGGACGCGACCCGGAGCTCGCCGATCAGTACGTGGCCATCGGATCGCACAACGACCACATCGGCATGGCCCGAACCCCGGTCGATCACGATTCGCTCCGGGCGTACAACCAGGTCGTCCGGCCGATGGGCGCCGATAGCCGCGACCGGGAGCCCAGCCAGGCCGAGGCGGCTCGCATCGCGGCGATCCGTGACAGCCTGCGGGCGCTGCGCCCGGCGCGTCTCGACTCGGTCTACAACGGCGCCGACGACGACGGCTCCGGCTCCGTCGCCATGCTGGAGATCGCCGAGGCCTTCGCCGCCAGCCCGCAGAAGCCGCGCCGCTCGATCCTGTTCGTCTGGCACACCGGTGAGGAACGGGGGCTATTCGGCTCGCGCTGGTTCACCGAGAACCCGACCGTGCCGCGGGAGTCGATCGTCGCCCAGCTCAACATGGACATGGTGGGCCGCGGCACCGCCGGGGACGCTGACGACGGCGGTCCCGGTTACCTGCAGCTGATCGGGTCGCGTCGGCTCTCCACCGAGCTGGGCGACCTGGTCGAAGCGGTGAACGTGCGCGAGGGCTTCGGCTTCGAGTTCGACTACGAGTACGATGCCGACGGTCATCCCGGCAATTATTACTGCCGCAGCGACCACTACATGTACGCGCGCTACGGCATCCCGATCGTCTTCTTCAGCACGGGCAGCCATCGGGACTATCACCAGCTGACCGACGAGCCGGGTTACATCGACTACGACAAGCTGGAGCGGGTGAGCCAGCTGGTGTACTCGATCGCGGAGACCGTAGCGAACCTCGATCACCGGGTCGTGGTCGACAAGCCGGTGCCGGGGCCGAACGAACCCTGTCGGCAGTAGTCGGTGTGCGGATGCGTGCGGTGTGCGGTGCGGCGGTGTGCAGTGAGGTTGACATCCTGCCGCCGCACCGCACACCGCACACTTACCGTTCGAGTAGTCTCAAAACCAGCTCCGCGTTCCGCCGACCCGCGCCCAGGTTCTCCTGCACGTAACCCAGGGCGGCGGTGCCCGCGGTGCGACGCACCTCCTCGCTCTCCAGCCAGCGGCCCAGCTGCGCCTGAAGCGAGGCCCGGTCTCCGACCTCGGCAGCGCCACCTCGCTCGATAAGCTCCTGCGCCTCACGGGCGTTGGCGTGACGCGGGCCGAACACGACGGGCACGCCCAACGCCGCCGGTTCGAGCACCGAGTGGAGGCCACGCCGCCCGAAGCCGCCGCCCACGTATGCAATGTCGGCCAGGGCATACAGCTCGCCCAGGACCCCCACCCGATCGACGACGACGACATCCCCGACCGGCGCGGCGCCCGCTTCGATCTCCGACAGCCGAACGTGGGCCAGCTCGTCCATCTCCAGGTGCGCTTCCAGGCGCACCAGGTGATCCCGCGTCGGCTCGTGAGGCACGATGACCGCCCGGAAACCCTCATGCTCTCTTCTCAGCCGCGCTATGGCCGGCACCAGATGCGTCTCGCCCGCCGGCCAGCTCGAGCCCGCGACCAGCGTGACGCCCTCGTAGCTCGACAGGAGCGAGACCGGCGGCCGCGACCGGTCGATCGCCTGCGCCCGCGACCAGACCTGATCGAATCGGGCGTCCCCGGTGATCTCGATCCGGTCCGCCGCCACCCCCAGTCGCGCCAGGCGCGCGGCGTCCTCCATCGAGATGGCGCCCACCGCGTCGAGGCGCTCGTACGCGCCCTGCAGGATCGAGCGGGCCGGCCACCTGAGCCGGCTCGAGTTCGGGGCCAGCGTTCCGCTGACCAGCGCCAGCTTCACATCGCGCCAGCGGGCGACACGGGTCAGGTTCGGCCAGACGTCGAGCTTGCCGAAGACGACGGCGCTGGGACTCAGATCGGTCATGACCCTTTCCAACTCCCCGACGACGTCGAACGGCAGGAAGTCGGCGCCGTCCACCGGCATCCGGGCGGCCAGCTTTTCGGCCGACGGCGAGAAGTACGTATAGAATATCTGTAGATCGGGGTGCAGATCGCGGAGCGCTTCGATCACCGGTCGTGTCTGCAGCCCCTCACCGACGCTCGGCGCGTGGAACCAGATCAGCGGCGCGTGCGAACGGTTCTCGGTCGCCCAGGCCGCGATCCGCTCCACCAGGCCCCGGCGGCCCTCGACGCTGCGCTTCAGCTTGGCAGGAAGAAACGGCGCACGCGGCAGGATCCGCCGGGCCGCCTCGGTCCCCCAGTCGTAAAGCACCTCGCTGAACTTCATGGCCCCAAACTGCCGGCGGCGGCCCGGCGCGGCAACGGGCCCGCCATGATACTTACCTGATTCCCCTGATAGTTGAATGGTCGCCGGCTGATCGCTACATGACCGGCCATCGTTACCATCGCGTACGTTACAGCCTGTCGGCCGGGTTCGCCCCCATGACGGAGATTCCTCCTCGATCCATCTGCCCGGTTAGAGGAAGGGACGGAGCCCGGTCGACGGGCTTTTTTCGCGCCGACAGCCCGAGTGTCGCAATTGATCGCCGTCCCGTCGCGCTGCATCTTACCGCCCTGATCACACGAAGACGTCTGGCGGCCGCAGACGCCACCGAGCGGAGAGTCTCCAGCGCCGTGCGGTACATCGGCAACAAGAACAAACTGATCCCGTTCATCCGGCGGACCCTCGAGCGCCTTGGCATCGAAGGCGCCACCGCCTGTGATCCATTCGCCGGTACGGCGGCGGTGGCCAGGTTCCTCAAGAAGCATGGCTATGCCGTCACCAGCAGCGACATCATGTCGTTCAGCTTCGCCTTCCAATGGGCCTACGTCGTGGTGGATGCACCGCCCCGATTCGCCGGGTTGGCAGAGGAGGTGGAAGATGACGGTCAACGGCTCGATGCCGTCCTCCGCCACCTCAACCGGTTACGCCCCGAAACCGGCTTCGTGTATGAGCATTTCTGCCCCGAGGGGCACGCGGGTTTCGAGCACGACCGGCGCTACTTCACCCCTGACAACGCGGCGAAGATCGACTCGGTCCGCCGGCGCCTCCACGAGTGGCGGACCGGCGGCGCCCTGAACGACGGTGAGTACTTCGTTCTGCTCACCGCGCTGATCGAGGCCGCCGATCGGGTCGCCAACACCACGGGCGTCTACGCCGCGTACGTGAAAAGCTGGCAGCCCAACGCGGAGCGGCCGCTGGAGCTCCGGCCGCCACGGATGGTCACCGGCACCGGCCGCGAGTGCCGGGCCTACCGGAGAGACGCCATCGACGTGGTAGCGGCGCTCGGCCCCTTCGATCTGCTCTACCTCGATCCGCCTTACAACACCCGGCAATACGCGGGCTATTACCATATCCCCGAGCTCATCGCCGAGGGCTGGTTCGCGGAGCGACCGATCCTGCGTGGCAAGACGGGGCTGCCGGAGGACGAGGAGAAACGCTCCGACTGGTCGCGGCGCCGGCGCTGCGAGGCCGCTTTTCGCCGACTCGTAGAGGCCGCCGACTGCCGCCACATCCTCATGTCCTACAACTCCGAGGGAATCATCCCGGAGGACTGGATCGAGAGCGTGTTGCGTGATCGCGGCGCCACCGACAGCTACCGGCGGCTGGAGCACTCCTACAAGCGTTACCGCAGCGACCGGGACAGCGATGTCCGCCGCTACCGCGGTGACCGCGTCACCGAGCGGCTCTACTACGTTCGGACGGTGTAACCCTCCTTCACTGGAACGCGTGTGGTTATTGCAGTAGCTTTCGGCCGACTGGCGTCGCGCCGACGGCAGGCCGGCGCCACTGCAGCCAGGGGTCGAAGCGGAGCCGCGGCCGCGTGTCGCGCTCCACTGGAGGTATAGAGCGATGTCACCGCTCAAACTGGGCAAGAAATCCCGGAAGCGGAAGCAGGAAAAGGAACGCGAACGACGGAGCGGGCGGAAGCGCTGGCGCCGCGCCGACCGGCGAAGCGGCAACGATCGACGACGCGAAATCGAGGCGGCCAACGTCCGCGACCTGTACCGCAGCGATCTCGACCGTCACCTGTGGTCATGGAGCTCGCGCCGGAAAAAGAAGAAGGAATCGGGCGAAGGTATCAGCGGTATCGCCAAGCTGGCGGCGTCGGCCGTCGGCGCGCTGGGCGCGGTCGGGCTCTCCTGGCTGGTCTACCGCAAGCTCCGCAAGGACGAGAAGCGTCCGGACCCCGAGGAGTTCCAGGGCGATCTGGACGAGGCGGACTTCGAGGATTGACGCGAGCGCGGCCGATGGATCGCAAGATCGACATCTTCCAGTACAACGCCTTTACCGACATACCTTTCGCCGGCAACCCCGCCGGCGTGGTCACCGAGGCCGAAGGGCTCCCGGACGACACCATGCAGGCCATCGCTCGCCAGCTCAACCTGGCGGAGACCGCGTTCCTCGTGCCGCCCGACGATCCCGGCGCCGACATCCGCCTCCGCTGGTTCACCCCCGCCATGGAGGTCACGCTGTGCGGCCACGCAACCATCGCCGCGTTCGCCGCCGCGGCGGAGCACGGTCTCTTCCCCGTCGAAGAATCGGGCGAACGGGAACTGAAGGTGGAGACGCTGTCGGGCCTGTTGCGGGTTCGCATCTCGCGACAGGATGGGAGGCCCCAGATCGCCATGCAGATCCCCGTGCCGACTTTCGCGCCGCTGGAGCTGGACGGCGATGCCTTCGCCCGCGCCTGGGGAATCGGGCTCGACGCCCTGGCCGGCGAGTGGCTCAGCCACACACGGCTCGACTACTGGTACATTCCCGTCCGCGATCGCGCCGCCTTGCGGGCCCTGCGCCTTGACCGGGAGAAGCTGTCGGCCGTCCACGACCGCGCGGCTTTCGCCTTCTTCACGCGCGACACGGTCGATCCCGACTCCGATTGGCACCTCCGCTTCTTCGCTCCCTTCCACGGCGTCGACGAAGATATCGTGACGGGCAGCGCCCAGGGCCCGATGGGCGTCATCCACCTCGGGCTGGCACAGCCGGCGGCCGGTGAAGGGTGGACCGAGCTGAAGGGCGAGCAGGGCGATCTGTTGGGCCGGCCGGGCAGGGTGGCGGTGAGGGTCTATCAGAAGAACGGCGTCGTCAGCGATCTGGAGATCGCCGGCGGCGCCGTTCCGATGCTCGAAGGAGTGATCCGGATCTAGCCGATCCGGCCGCTCCTATTTTCTGTTAGTCATCGTCTTCCTCGAACTCCACCGACCAGCGTCGCCACCAACCCCGCTCGTCTTCCTCGATCTGACGAGCGTATTCGTTGACGATCCGCTGGGCCTCCAGCACCTCGGGCAGCTCTTCGTCGTCATCCTCGTCGAAGAACTGGCCGGTGAAGCGTACCTCGTATTCGAACAGCGCTGACCGCAGGTCCCCGAAGATGCGTATCAACTCCGGCGTCGCCTCGAGAAGGGTGCCTTCTTCATCCAGACGGATGATCGCATCTGCCAGGTTGATGAGATCCTGTCGGAGTTTCTTCGGGTCCACCGCATGCTCGTCAGCCATCGACTCGCCTCCCCGGTCTGGGTCCTTCCCGTTCATCCCGCCTCGCCTCCTGCCACGCGGGATCGTCGGACTTGCCGACGCCTCCTTCTTCTACCTCTCTGAACCTGAAAGGTGCCCTTCCGGCTTCCAGGATACCCGTCGGTTCATCACCGACGACGCTGTGGATCGTGTCCAACTCCGACGAGTATAATAACTTGCCACGAGATTGAACAGCTTACTGCGAGGCTAGATGGCACGTCGCACGGGTTCGGCGACCTTGCCGCTCCACAGCGGACGGGCGCCGCGATGGCTTTTCGAACGGATGACCCGGCTGGCCCGGGCGTTCACCGAGGCGCTGGTGATCGAGTACGGCGCTGTGGAGTTCCTTCGCCGGCTGTCCGACCCGTACTGGTTCCAGGCGTTCGGCTGCGTGCTGGGGTTCGACTGGCATTCCAGCGGTGTGACCACCACCGTGTGCGGCGCGCTGAAGGCGGGGCTGGCCGGGGCCGAGGCGGACACATCCGTCTACGTCGCGGGCGGCAAGGGGAAGGCGTCGCGCAAGACGCCGGACGAGCTTCGGTCCCACGCCGGGCTCCTGGGTCTCGACGGCGAAGCGCTGGTCTACGCGAGCCGCATGTCGGCCAAGGTGGACAGCGCGGCGGTCCAGGACGGATTCCAGGTCTACCATCACTCGTTCTTCTTGACGCCGAGCGGCGAATGGGCGGTCGTCCAGCAGGGGATGCGTGAGCGCAGCCGTTCGGCGCGGCGCTATCATTGGCTGGGTGAACGTGTGGACGATTTCGTCTGCGAGCCGCACTCGGCGGTCTGCTCGGACTTGCGCGATCAGCTGGTGCTCAACCTGGTGGCGCGGGAATCCGAGGGCGCACGATCGGCGGCGGCGGAGATCGCTCGGGCGGACCCGGCGCGGGTCGAGAACGAGGTCAGGAAGATCGTCGCCCTCGAGATGCCCGAGCGGCACCACGTGGACATCCGTCGCGACGTGAACCCGCGCAACCTTTCGAAAGTTCTGCTGTCGACCTACGAAGCGCAGCCCCGCGATTTCGAGGCGTTGCTGGCGCTCCGCGGCGTGGGCGCCAGATCGATCCGCGCCCTGTCGCTCATCGCCGAGCTCGCCTACGGAGCGCCCGCCAGCTATCGCGATCCCGCCCGCTTCAGCTTCGCCCACGGCGGCAAGGACGGCCACCCCTACCCGGTCGACCGTGAGAGCTACGACCGTTCCGTCGAGTGGCTGCGGGGCGCGGTGCGTCGCGCCCGCGTGGGACGGACCGACCGGCTGCGTGCGCTGAGGCAGTTGGCGGCCTGGGAGGCGCGGTGAGAGGTACCGGTTGGTTCCTCCTGGTCAGTTCCTCGTTCATGGCCTGCTCACCCGGCTACGTGCTCCGAGCGGCATGGGAAGAGGCGCGCATCCTGGCGCGACGCCAATCGATGGAGGAGGTCCTCAACGATCCAACACTCGACGGCGGAACCCGGGGCAAACTCGAGCTCGTGATCGAAGCACGCAGCTTCGCCGCCCGGGATCTGGGTCTCGACGTCGGCGACAGCTACACCTCGTACGCCGACATCGGCCGCGATACCCTGGCACTCGTTCTCTCGGCCAGCCCGCCTGACAGCCTGGCCGCGTATACCTGGTGGTTCCCCATCGTCGGGCGCGTCCCCTACAAGGGCTTCTTCAGCCGTGAGGCCGCCGAGAAGGAACGACGCAAGCTCGAGGAACGGCGCTACGACACGTACTTGAGACCCACGTCCGCCTTCAGCACGCTGGGCTGGCTGCCCGATCCGCTCCTCAACACGGTTCTGCGCCAGGACAGCGTCGGCCTGGTGGAAACGGTGGTCCACGAGGTCACTCACAACACGGTGTTTCTGAGCGGGCACGTCAAGTTCAACGAAAGCTTCGCCAACTTCGTGGGTTCGGTGGGGGCCATCGAGTTTTTCTGCGGGCGCGAGCCGGAGAGCCCGCTCTGCCGCACGGCCCGCGCTCGCTGGAACGATACCGTCCTGTTCAGCGTCTTTCTCGATGAGCTGTGGACCCACCTGGAAGCGTTCTACGCCGAGGGGCTCCCCGTCGACTCGCTGTTGCCGCGCCGCCGGCACCTGCTGGCCGTCGAGGCGGAACGGTACCGCAGCCGGTACGCGCCTGCGATGCGGACCCGGGGCTTCGCCGCCTACGACCCGGCCCGACTCAACAACGCCTCGCTCGTCGCCCGGCATCTGTATTACCATCGGCTGCATTTGTTCGACACGATCCATGAGCGGACCGGCGACCTGGCCCGCTCGTTCCAGCTCATCAGCGACGCCGTCGAAGGCGCAGCGGATCCGTGGTCCGCGCTGGAGCGGCTGGCCGAGAGCCAGGTCGCGCCGTGACCGCACCGACCCGCGCACTTGCCGCACCCCCGGCGGGCTCGCAGATTCGCCGACGCCGACCAACCGAGCCATGACACCGCAGGAGTCGCGATGATACAGCGTGCCTCACCCCATCCAATCGCCGCCGGCCTGATCCTCATGATCGGAGCGCTGACCGGGTGCGGCGACGATCCGCTGACGATCGAAGGGTTGGCCGGCGAATACATCATGATCGCCGCCGAGGGACAGGCGCTGCCGGCCGTCGTCCAGACCTCCGACACGCTGGACATCCACGTGACAGGCGGCAACCTTCTGCTGCTGCCCAACGCTCAGTACTCGTTCACCGTCGACTACCGCCTCATCGACCCGCGGATGCCCGGCAATCCGACGACCGAGGGCTTCATCGACGTCGGGCCCTGGGAAATCGCCAACGACCGCCTGCTCTTCCAGTCGACGACCCCCGGCCGCATCTGGATCGGAACGGTCGACGGCTCGCGCGTCTCGATCGGGATCAGCGAGCCCGATTTTCTCGAAAAGCCGATCGAGATCGAATTCCGACGGGAGGCCGCGGTCGATGGCTCGTAGCCGATCCACCGGCAACCTTGGCCCCCTGGCGAGACAGGTGCGCCGGGCGACGCTGGCGGCCCTGCTGGCGCTGAGCACCGCCGCCTGCTCCGACGACCCCACCGGCCTCACCGCCATCGTCGGCGTCTACACCCTGATCGACGTCGATGACGACCCGTTGCCCGCCAGGACCGACAGCGCCGTAACGCACGTGACCCGAGTCAGGGCCGGGACGCTGTCCATCGATCCCGACGGGAGCTACGCCATGACGGTGGAGTGGGAACTCGTCCCGGTCGGCCTGTCGCCCGTGCCGGGATCTCACAGCGAGGTGGGCACGGTCACCATCATCGGCGAGTCCCAGGTCCGCTTCGAGGGCGACTTCGCCACGTGGACCGGGATCTTCGAGGGGGACGCCATGCGCGTAGCGGTGTTGCTGCCAGAGGTCTCGGACACGGCGGTGGAGCTGCGGTTCCGGCGGTAGTCCAGCGCCGGAGCCGCGCCCGGCTGGCCGAGCCGGCATTGATCTGGAGCCTGACCCGCATATCATCTATTACTTCATGTACCACGTGAGGAGTGGTCCGGACTCGCGAGGCGGGCGGCAACCCGCCTCTTCTCGTAACCCGTCCTGCGGGACATGACGGCTCGCTGAACGATGGAAGAGCGGTACGACCCGACAGCGGTCGAGACGAAATGGCAGAAGCGCTGGGATGAGGCCCGGCTGAATGTCGTCGACATCGACGGCGCCGACAAGCCGTACTACAACCTGATGATGTACCCCTACCCGTCGGGTGAGGGGCTGCACGTGGGCAACGTCTACGCCTTCACCGGCGCCGACATCCACGGGCGCTTCCAGCGGCTGCAGGGTGTCGACGTGTTCGAGCCCATCGGCTTCGACGCGTTCGGCATCCACTCGGAGAACTTCGCCCTCAAGCAGGGCACGCATCCGATGGAGCTCATCCCGCAGAACATCGCGAACTTCACGCGCCAGCTGAAGCGCATGGGCTTCATGTACGATTGGGACCGGGTCGTCGATGTCACCCGGCCCGAGTACTACAAGTGGACCCAGTGGATNNCCCAGTGGATCTTCCTGCAGCTGCTGAAGGCCGGTCTGGCCGAGCGGCGCGAGGCGCCGGTCAACTGGTGCCCGTCGTGCAAGACGGTGCTGGCCAACGAGCAGGTGATCGACGGGCGCTGCGAGCGCTGCGACACCGAGGTGACCCAGCGCTACCTGGCCCAGTGGTTCTTCAAGATCACCGACTACGCCCAGCGGCTGCTGGACAACCTGGAGTGGATCGACTGGTCCAGCTCGACCAAGCGGCTGCAGCGGAACTGGATCGGCCGCTCCGAGGGCGCCGACATCGACTTCGAGATCGTCGGCCACCCCGAGAAGAAGCTGCGCGTGTTCACCACGCGGCCCGACACGCTGTTCGGCGCCACCTTCATGGTGTTGGCGCCCGAGCACCCGTACTTGCAGGAGATCACGGCCGACGCCCGGCGCGACGACGTGGAGGAGTACGTGGCGAACGCGCTGGCCATGGACCTGGTCGAGCGGCGCAAGGCGGGCGAGGAACGGCAGAAGAGCGGCGTCGACACCGGGGCGAAGGCGATCAACCCCGTCACCGACGAGGAGATCTCCATCTGGGTCGCCGACTACGTCCTGATGGAGTACGGCCACGGCGCCATCATGGCGGTGCCGGCCCACGACGAGCGGGACTTCGAGTTCGCCACTCGGTACGGGTTGCCGATCCGGGTCGTCGTCATCCCGGCGGACCTGTACGAGGAGTTCGACCCCGACGCCGAGCTCGAGGCCGCCTTCACCGAGCACACCGAGGACGAGGTGCTGGTCAACTCCGGCAAGTTCGACGGGATGCCGGCGGCGAAAGCGATCAGGAAGATCACCGAGTGGCTGGCCGAGGAGGGGCGCGGGCAGCACGCGGTGAACTACCGAATCCACGACTGGTGCATCTCGCGGCAGCGCTACTGGGGCCCACCGATCCCGGTCATCCACTGCGAGAAGTGCGGCGTCGTCCCCGTCCCCGAGGACGACCTGCCGGTGACCCTGCCCTACGTGGAGAACTTCAAGCCGGATGAGAGCGGCATCGGCCCGCTGGCCCGCGATCCGGAGTTCCTCAACGTCGAGTGCCCGGACTGCGGCGGCTCGGCCAAGCGGGAGACCGATGTCTCCGACACGTTCCTCGACTCGGCCTGGTACTTCATGCGCTACCCGTCGACCGACAGGCACGACGTCCCCTTCGACCCGAAGCGCACGAAGAAGTGGCTGCCGGTCGACATGTACATCGGCGGCGAGGAGCACGCGGTGCTGCACCTCATGTACGCCCGCTTCATCACCATGGCGCTCCACGACCTCGGACATCTGCCCTTCGAGGAGCCGTTCGAGAAGTTCCGCAAGCACGGCCTCATCGTCAAAGAAGGGGCCAAGATGTCGAAGTCGCGCGGCAACCTGGTGGTCCCCGACCGGTACGTGGAACGATTCGGCGCCGACACGTTCCGCACGTACCTGATGTTCATGGGACCGTACGAAGAGGGTGGCGACTTCCGTGACCAGGGCATCGCCGGCATCTCGAGGTTCTTCGATCGTGTCTGGGACGCGGCGGCGGCCGACGAGCTGGGTGACGGGCCGCCGGAGAGCGATGAGATCACCCACAAGCTGCACGTCACGATCAAGAAGGTGACCGAGGACATGCCGCGCCTCCAGTACAACACCGCGATCGCCGCGATGATGGAGTACCTGAACGTCGCCCGCGCCGGCGGCCGTACACCGCGCCGGTCCGAGATCGAGCCGCTGGTCGTCCTGCTCGCCCCCTTCGCGCCCCACCTGGCCGAGGAGCTGTGGGAGCGGCTGGGCCACTCGGAATCGATCTTCGCCGGCGCCAACTGGCCCGCCTATGACCCGGTCCTCGCCGTCGCCGACGAGGTCGACATCGCCGTCCAGGTGAACGGCCGGCTCCGCGCCACCATCTCGGTCCCGCGCGGCGCTTCGGAAGACGAGGTGAAGCAGAAGGCGCTGGCCGAAGACGGCGTACAGCGTCACATGGACGGGAAAGAGATCCGCAAGGTCATCTTCGTACCCGACCGCCTGATCAACATCGTCGTCGGCTAGTTTCGCGGGATTCCGTGTGGGGTCCGGCGCGCTCGGGGCCCTCGCTTCATCTCACGGAACCCGAGCCCGGAGGCCAAGCTTCCGGGCTCTTGTCTTGTTCCTGGTTGCGCTCCACCTGACGGACGTTCAAATCCGTCGTTCATCCGATTCCCAGCCTCAAGCCCACCGGCCCGGCACAACGGTTGCCTGATTACGTGTAGAGCGGCTCCGGCGGAGGGCGCTGCAGACGAGGGCGCCTGAGCCGAAAACCGCAAGAGAACAGGAGAAATCGCTGACCCGCGCGCCGCGGCGCCGGGGCCGGAGACGTTTCATGGAACAGCATGAAACGTTTCATCCGCCGATGGCGGTACAGGGGGATGGGCATCATGTCGAATGCAGAGCGACGACGGTTCGAGCGGGAGGTGCTGCCGCACCTGGACACGCTACGGCGCGTCGCCCTCCGCTTCGCCGGGGGCGAGGCCGACGCCGATGACCTCGTCCAGGAGACGCTGCTCAAGGCGTTCCGCGCCTGGGGCCGGCTGCGCGACGACTCGAACGTGCGCGCCTGGCTGCTGACCATACTGCGGAATACCTACATCAACCTGTGGCGTCGGCCGCGCCGGCGTGCCGTGCACCTCGAGCTCGGCGCGGCGGAATCGCTGCCCCTCCAAATCAGCGGCGTCGGAAACCCCGAGAAGCGGTTCTTCCACAAGCAGGTCGATCCCGACATCAGGGCGGCCATCGACGACCTGCCGGACGAGTACCGGACCGCTTTTCTGCTCCAGGTGCTGGAGGGACACGGCTGCGAGTCGATCGCCGGGATCCTGAGCGTTCCGGTGGGAACCGTTAAGTCACGAGTGCATCGGGCGCGGAACGCGCTGCGACGTCAGCTGCGCGATCGCGGCCGCAATGGCACGAGACCAGGCCCGGCCATCGAGAACGACCGGGCGATCGCGGCTCAGGGAGCCCGAGCGTCGAGGCTGATGCCGTCGAGGTTCTCGAAGCGGGCGATGAGGCCCCAGCCGCCGAACGCTTCGCTCACCGCGAACAGCAGTTCGTTCTCACCACGCCTCAACGGCAAATAGACGGCATCGTTCTCCACCGTTACCACGCCCAGGTAGCGCTGCGAGCGTGACCGGTACGTGTTGTTCGCCGAGAACAGTATCTGCCCGTTCAGGAAGATGCTCCCCCGATCGCTGAACCCGAAGTTCAGCTTCTTCACCCGATCCCGGTCCGATTCGACCACGGTCCGGGCCAGGAGCATCGCCTGCGAGCTGCCCGGCGGGGTCCCGCGGTAGCGCGCCAGGTTCACCAGCCCCGACGACTCCGCCTCGACCACCGTCCAGCCGTCGGTCGCCATCAATTCGGCCGGCAGCTCCGCCGGTACCCCCTCGGGGGCCGGGACCGCCGGCGAGAGTGCCCAGCGCCGGACCAGCTCTGCCGTGGGTTCCCTCGGCTCGTTGTACGTGCCCGCCTCATCGTCGGGACGCATGACGAAGTTGGCGAAAGCGACCGGATACAGCTCGGGCAGCTCGCCCGCCGCCGGGAAGTTGGACTTGAGCGCCAGGCGCCCGCTGCGCCGATCGCCTTTGAGGTCATCGACGACCAGGGTCGGCTCGCCGGCTCCATCGAAGTACACCTCCAGACGCGAGCCCGAGATGACCAGCTTCACGTGGAGCCAGCGGTCCGTGGGGATCTCGATGCTGGCGTTGTACTCCGGGTAGAGCTGCCACGCCGAGATGCCGTTGAACACCGGCGTGTACTGCATGGCGTCGAAGCGGCCGGAATTGTGCGGCCGCAGGTAGAAGTCCTCGTAAAAGCCGCCATCGCCGATCCGGAACGCCAGTCCGCTGAACGACCGGTGACCCGAGGTGGCCATGTCGAACTCGACGGTGCCGTTCTCGAACTGCACATCGGGCAGCACGATCGCTCCGCTTCGGAAGCGCACCGCCTCCCGTCCCAGATACCGCTCGACCTTTACCCCCTCGCCGACCACCCGCCAGGTGCGGCCCGAGAATTCGACCTCCGGGGCCTGCCCGGCCAGCGTGGCCGGTGTAACGAGCGCGAGGAAGAGCGAAACGGTGCGAACCATAGCGGCACCCCCTGTCGTCGATACAAGAACGATGCGGGGCGCTCACCGCCCTGTACGGCGAGCGCCCACCCGCCCCAGCTGTCCCACCTGCGCCTGCCCTGCCTGCCCACTGCCGACTGTACGGCGCGGATCAGCGATCGGTTTCAGTCTCCAGCGCTGAAAAAAGGGCCCCGCGGTCGCTCGACCACGGGGCCCTTGCCGCACGTCAGTCGGTATTACAGAGGCCAGTCGCGCAGGATGCGCTCGGTCTCTTCGGCATGGCCGCTCTCGTCGCGCACCATATCCTCGAGCTGTACCGCCAGCCCCTTGTCGCCGAACTCATCAGCCTCCCGGGCGCGCCGCGTGTAATCCTCCACCGCCCGCCGCTCGGCTTCCAATACCGCCTCGACCATCTCGCGGTTGTTCTGCGCTTTCGGGACCGGACGCGCCTCGGTTGTCGGCTCGCCGCCCAGCGCCACTATCTTGTTGGCCAGGAACGTGGCGTGTCCCTGCTCGTCGACGACCTCTTCGAGGAAAAACTGGGTGAGTTGTGGCCGATAGGGGCCCGTCGCTTTCGCCGCGTACGTGATGTACTGCGTGATCGCGCTCAGCTCGCCTGCCAGGTCCTCGTTCAACTTCTTGATCAGCTCCTGCTTGTCCATTCTATCCTCCTGAAGATCTATGTTCGAGGCTATCGCATCGCCCGTCCGTCGGGCAATTGCACCTGAGTGCTCTCGACTCTCGGGGCCATCGTCAGCTTTGACTGTTTTATCGAAGGGTACGACGTCAAATTATGCCGGAGGGCCTTCCGGGTCAAACCGGTGGCTTCCGCTCAGCCTCTACCTTGTCTATCCCCTCTGCACATCTTGCACGAAGGGCCGCCCGGGGGACGGCCCTTTCCATCACTCTCTCGTCTTGTTCTGCGTTCGCCTACGGCATCGGCGTGACCGTTACCTGGATCACCTGGGCAACCGACGGATAGCTGAACGCGTCGTTCACGACACGGACCGTGCCGTTCTCGTCGGGGCCTGTGTCCGGAGCCGCCTGACGGGGCGCCTGGTTCAGACCTATCCCCGGCTCCTCGTTCACCTCGGTGCCGGCGTCCCAGAGCATCAGCTGGGCCGTGACATCACCGGAGATCGCCGAGCCGTTTCCATCGAAGAGCGCTATACCGCTCTCATCCGGGGAGTAGAACAGGTCGTTCGACTGCACGAACATGGTGGCGAAGGATAGCCTGTCGCCGGGCTGGGCCTGGATGGTAAAGACGTAGGCCTGGCCCGGGAGCAGGGGACCGGGTGCTCCGGCGCCCTCGGGCGTGTTGAAGACATCGCTGGACTCGATGCCGGTCGCCCCCATCAGCGACATGGCCAGCGCCGCGGGAACGCCGTCCTCGGCCAGAGCTTCCAGCCCTTCGCCGCGGTCGGCCTGCCCCTCGTCGAACAATGGGGCGCTGACGGTGTGCACGGCCCAGACGCCGGGCGCCAGCGGCGTCGTCACACCGGTGCGGCTCTGAAGTGCGGCTCCCAGCGTCGACGCCACCCCGTCCTCGGCCAGCGCCTCGAGCCCTTCGCCGCGGTCGGGCTCACCCACGGTGAACAACGGAGCGTCCTCGGTGTGGATCACGAAGACACCCGGCGCCAACGGGACCGCCGTCGAGTTCATGTCCGAGGTCATCAGCGTGTTCGCGTCAGAGACGTTCTCGATCCGCACGGTGAAGCGCGTGTCGGAGATCGGCGTCACGGTCACCTGGATCACCTCGGCGACGGCGGGCAGGTTGTTGAAGTCGTCCGGTGCGATGCGGACCGTGTTGTCCGGATCGGTCGCACCGGTATCGGGGCCGCCCTGCCGTGGCGCCTGGTCGGCGCCCAGGCCCGGCTCCTGGTTCACCTCGGTGCCGCTGTCCCAGAGCATGACCTGCGAGGTCACGTCCCCGCTCACCTGCGTACCGTCCTGCTCGAACAGCGGAATCCCGGCCTCGCCTGGCGCGTAGAAGAAGTCGTTCGATTCCACGAACATCGTGGCGAACGACAGCTTCGACCCGGGCGCGGCGCTGACCTCGAACTCGTAGGCCTGCCCGGGACCGATCGGGCCCGGCGAACCGGCCCCCACCGGCGTGTCGAAGACGCCCGACGAGGTGAAGTCGTAGACCGTCGAGACGTTCTCGACCCGTACCTCGAACGTGGTCTCGCCCGTGGCCGGCTCACCGTTGTCGTCGCAGCCCGCGACGACAACCAGTATGAAGGCCGTAACCAGAGCCGTAAGAGCGTTCCTGACCATCTCTCGTCCTCCTGGTTCTATTGGCGGAAAGACAAATCTCCCGGGGCCGGGGGTTGCCGCTGGCGCCACCCGGTGCGACGACGCCTCACACCCCAGCCCACACTCGGCCTTCGGAGGGTGCAACAGAGATACCAGGCGGGGTCGCGGCGGCTGCGGCGCCTGGCGTCTGAGCTCTCGGCCTTTCACGGGGGCCACCGGGTCCCGCGCCCCTGTTTCATGAAACGGCCTGGAACACCCCGGTCGTCGGCCACGAAACATCCGACTGTTTCATCCCTGTCCCTTTGTCTACTATTCAGGAGAACTCTGGAACGGCCCTACGCGGTGAAGACCGGTGCGATCCCACGCTCCGGTCGCTCCGAAACCACGCAGACGGCACGATGGAGAAGAACTTGCAATCCCCGTCGCCTCCGTTGACGGATGTATCGAGACGCTGGTTGAAGCCCGGGAGGCGCATGTCTTTGCAGCGGACGCTATTGGTGATGATCGGCACCGCCCTGATCGTGGGGCTGGTGCCGGCCGGTATCGTCCTGGACCGGCAGATCGCCTCGTCGCTGGAGGCGCGGGCTCGGGAGGACCTGGCGATGGCGGCACCGCTGCTGGCCGACCGGGAGCAGATGACGAACGACATGGAGATGATGCACGCCAAGGAGGTGGCCGGGACGGCCGGGCTGGCAGCGGCGCTGGAGAGGAGCGATCGAGCGCGAGCCGTCGGTCTGGTCGAGGAGGCCGCGGCGGCCTTTGGCGGTGAGCCGCTGGTCGTGGGGCCCGACGGGAGGGCGTGGAGCGACGCGATCCCCCCCGAGGATATGGTGGAGGAGACCCTTGAAGGGGCGATGCCGGTGAAGGTGGTGGCGGAGGGGAGCCAGTTGTGGCGGGTGGCGCTGGCACCGGTGTCCGGGCCCGAGGGCTTGCTGGGCGCCGTGGGCTATCGCACGCCGGTGGACATCGGGACGGCCGGCACCCTGGCGGGGCTCATCGGGTCGGAGGTCGTCATCCTGTTCGGCCGCGATGAACACATCTCGACCGCGCCTCCGGAGGTGGTGAAAACCGTAGCCGTACCGGCTCGCAACCGGAGCGGGGACGGCCTGGTCCACGAGCTACGCTCCGAGAGCGGCAGGCGGTACCTGATGACCGCCGCCCCGCTCGGCGTGGCGGGCACGGTGGCGTTCGTGCGCGACCTGGACAGCGAGCTGGCCGTGCTTCCCCGCCTGCGGAAGATGGCCGCTGTGGTCGGGACCTTCGCCCTGCTGGGGGCGCTGGCGCTGGCCGCCATGCTCGCCGCCGCCCTCGCCCGACCGGTCCGCAACCTGGCCCGCGCCGCATCGCGCCTGGCCGACGGTGACTTCGAGGCGCCGCTCAAGCGCTCGGCGATCCGTGAGATCGACCAGGTCACCGCGGCCTTCGACGAGATGCGCCGCGCCCTCGCCGCCCGGCTCGACGAGGTCGAGGCGGCCAACCGCGAGCTGGCCGATCGTCAGCGGCGGCTGACCGCCCTGCAGGCCGAGCTCATCCAGCGCGACCGGCTCGCCGCCAGCGGCCGGCTGGTCACCGAGCTGGCCCACGAGATCCGCAATCCGGTGGCGAACGTCCGCAACTGTCTGGAGGTCATCCGCCGCCGGACCAGCGATCGAACGGGCCGCGACTTCGCCGACCTGGCGATCGACGAGCTGCTGCGCATGCACGAGCTGGCTGAACGGATGCTCGACCTGAACCGGCCGGGAGATCCTGACGTTCGGGAGTGCGACGCGGCAACGGTGGCCCGAGAGGTCGTCGCGCTGGTGCAGGCCGGCGCGGCGGACGAGCCGCTCGAGATCGAGCTGACCGCCGAGGGCCGGTGCCACGCCGCGATCGCGCCCGACTCGTTGAAGCAGGTCTTGCTCAACCTGGTACAGAACGCCCGCGAGGCGATGGAGGATCGCGGTCGCCTCGAACTCACGGTCCGCTGTGTCGACGATCAGACCGTCATCACCGTGATGGACGACGGGCCGGGAATCGCGGACGAGGCGCTCGAGCGGATATTCGATCCGTTCTTCACGACCAAGGGTCACGCCCACGGCGTGGGGCTGGGCCTGTTCGTGGCCGAAGGGATCATCCGAAGATACGGCGGCCGGATCGTGGCTGAGAATCGTTCCGGCGGCGGTGCGGTCTTTCGCATCGAGCTCAAGCCGGCCGAGGAAGCCAGGCTCGGCGAAGCCGGCCAGGCCGGCTCCAGGCCGGACCTCGAGATCAGCGGGTGAGGTGTGAAGTGACTGCACGAATATTGATCGTTGACGACGACCGCACGTTCCGGCTCTCCACCGCCGAGCTGCTCCGCGAGGAAGGCTACGAGGTGGTCGGCGCCAACGACGGCCAGGAGGCCACCGACCATCTGAAATCCCAGCCCTTCGACCTGATGCTCCTGGATGTGCGGATGCCGGGCGTCGATGGCCTCCACCTGCTCGAGCTCCTGCGCAGCTGGGGAGAGGGGATCCCCATCCTGATGATCAGCGGCTTCGGCACGGTGGACACCGCGGTCAGCGCGCTGCACCAGGGCGCCGACGATTTTCTCACCAAGCCGATCGAGCCGGAGGTGCTCGCCTCCCGCGTCGCCGAGCTGCTCGCCCGTCGGCCCAGCGCCCGTGAGCTGGAAGACCGGGCGGTGCGCGGGATCGTCGGTCGAGCCCCGGCCATGGTGGACGTGTTCGATGCGATCCGCAAAGTCGCGCCCACCGACACGACGGTGTTGATCATGGGCGAGACGGGGACCGGCAAGGAGCTGGTGGCCCGGGCGATCCACGACCTCTCGTCCCGCAGCGGCGGCCCATTCGTTCCTGTGAACTGCTCTTCGGTCGCCGAGGGGCTGCTCGAGTCCGAGCTGTTCGGACACGTGCGCGGTTCGTTCACCGGTGCGGTGCGGGACAAGCCGGGCCTGTTCGAGGCCGCCGACGGCGGCACGATCTTTCTGGACGAGATCGGTGACACGTCGCTCTCACTGCAGCAGCGACTGCTGCGCGCGCTGCAGGAGCGTGAGGTGACTCGGGTGGGTGCGGTGAAGCCCGTGGGGGTCGATGTCCGCGTAATCGCCGCGACCAATCGCGATCTCCGTGACGAGATCTCGGCCCAGCGGTTTCGGGAGGATCTCTTCTACCGGCTCAACGTCTTCAAGATCGAGCTGCCGCCGCTGCGCCGGCGCCGCGGCGACATCCCGTTGCTGGTCGAAGCCGCGATGGAGCGGCTGCGCAAGGAGCGCTCCGGCTGCGAGCGCCTCTCCTGCTCGCCGTTCGCGATGCGCATGCTCCGCGCCTACGACTGGCCGGGCAACGTGCGCGAGCTGTTCGCGGTCGTCGAGGCGGCGGCCATCCGGGCCGGCGGCCGCCGGATCGAAGCCCAGCACCTGGCAGAGGAGGTCCGATCGGCGGTGAGCGGGAAGGAGGAGGCCGGGGTTCATGAGGGTCGCTACCGGGCCGACGCGACAGGCGATGACGAACGGGCCGCGATCATCGCCGCACTGGAGAAAGCCGACGGCGTGCGAACCAGGGCGGCGGAGCTGCTCGGGATGGGCCGCACGACGCTGTGGCGCAAGATGAGACAGTACGGTCTCGACACCTCGTGATCCGCGCCGCTCCCCTTAACGCATTGGGAACCGCGCCGGCGACGTGTGGACGTCACCACCCTCCGTGAGCTTCACCAGCCGCCGCGATGCCAGCTATGCAGTCGGGTATAACGGCGGCGCCTGACCTGTGGGCTCCCGACTGGCGCCGCCGGGTCGACCATCCCATGCTTCCAAGCGTGGCTCCGCCCCCCGCCCCCACCCCGATGACGGGAGAAGTCTGACAAACCCGATGTCTCGACAGCGGTATGCACCTCCGGCCGCGTTCCTCGCGATCACCCTCGCCTGCACGGCCCTGACCGTCTGGGGCTACCGGGCGGCGACTCGCGCGCCCTACGGCGCCGAAGACCAGTTCTACGGCGTCTGGCAGGGCGCGGCGAGCGATCGGCAGCCCGTGGGCGTGGACGACGCCAACATCTTCTTCGTCTACGCGCGCAACCTGGCGAACGGCGCCGGCCTGCGATGGAACGAGGACGGCGAGCGCGTGGAGGGCTACTCTTCCACGCTCTGGCTGGCGATCGTCACCGCGTTCTACCTGCTGGGGCTACCGCTCGAGATCGCGCTTCTGGCACTGAACGTGCTCCTGACCGGCGGCGCCCTGACCCTGCTGGCGTTCGAGGTGGAGCGACAGCGACGCCGGACGGGTGATCCAGCGACCCGGCTCTCGCTCGCCGGGCCGCTGGTGGTGATCTGGAGCCTGGCGGTGCCGGGCTACCTGGTCTGGTGCTGCCTCTCGCTGATGGAGACCGGCCTGTGGAGCGCCATCCTGATCGCGTCGACGGTCGTCGTGCTGGCGCAGATCCGCAGCGACGAAGTCGATCGCCGGAGAACTTGGGCGGCCGCGGCCCTCATCGTGGCCATGCCGCTCACGCGCCCGGAGGGGATGCTGTGGGGCGGCATCCTCGCGTTCCTTTTCGGCGCCGCGGTCCTGATCGGGCTCGGAGATCGGTCACGGGCGCTACGGGCGTTCGGCGTGCTGGCCGTCGCTCACCTGGCGACCGTCGCGGCACTCACGACCTTCCGGCTCCTTTACTTCGGCTACCCGTTGCCCAATACCTATTACGCGAAGATCGCTCCCAGCCTCGTCTACAACATCAAGGCCGGCGGCGTCTACCTGCTTCTCTTCCTCGAGTCCAACCCGCTCCTCTGGCTGGCGGTCGCGATGGCCATCGGGACCGTCGTCTACGGCGCCCTGCGCCTGCGTCCCTGCCTGCGGCGGCCCGCGTCCCGCAGCTGCACGGTCGACATGTCCGCCCTGGCGGTCTCCATCGTCGTCCTCGTTGGCATCGCCGTGCCGGTCCTCGAGGGCGGCGAGCACTTCGTGCTGTTCAGGTTCTACCAGTCGATCTGGCCGCTGATCGTCGTACCGCCCGTGCTACTGGGCGCGCGCCTGGCCGGCGCGCTGGGCGAACGGCTGCCGAGCCACCCGGTCGTGCGCGTGAGCGGCCTGCTGGGTGCGACCCTGCTCTTCGTGCTCTCGAACCGCGCCAGCTGGGCCGGGCTCGCCGTTGAGGACATCCAGATCGAGTTTCGCTACGCTCAGCTGGGCCGGGAGATCGGGGGCTATCTGAACGACGCGTTCCCGGCCCAGCCGCCGGCGGTCGGCGTGATCGCCACCGGCGGCTTCGCCTACGCGTACGAGGGCGAGACGGTCGACCTGATGGGCCTCAATCTGACCGCGATGGCTCATCATCCGGGCGACCGCCGTGGCTTGAGCGGTCATGCGGCGTTCAGCCCGGAGGTCTTCTACCGGCTGCAACCGGAGATCGTCGTGCCCTGGCTGGTCCCCTCGCCGGAGGCCCTGCCGCCCTATTACACCTTCTCCTGGTTCGTGCTGCCGCTGAAGGGGATCCAGACCCAGGACCGCTTCCGGCGACTTTACCGGCTGGCGGTCATCCGGCCCGCCTCGGCGCCGGCGGGCCTGCTCCTGTCGGGGTTCTTCCGACGCGACTACCTGGCGAAGCTGGAAGCGCGCGATTTTCGCACCTTTTAACCCGAGGCAGGCTAGAACGAACCCTCTAATGAGGACCGGTCACCCGCAGGCAAACGCCCCACGGCCGAGGCCTCGGCCGTGGGGCGTGATCCCATTCGGGACCGGCGTGGGTCAGAACACCCAGACGGCCTTGCGCTTCGCGCCGGGGTTGTCCGCGTCGTCGCCGCCCAGGATCATGACGTGGGCAACGCCGTTCGGATCGATGTAGGTGATGGCGGCGTGGTTGAAGAGGTTACCACCGCCCTTGGTGGCGATGCTCCTGTTGTTGTTCGCCCCGTTGAAGTCGCTCACATCGCAGTCGGCCGCGATCTGAGCGAACATGTTCTCGCTGGAGCCGAGCGTTCCCAGCAGCCCGTCGTAGAGGCCCCCGCTGCGGAGTACGCCGCCGCCGGCGATGATGGCGGTGTGCTTGGACCGCGCTTTGGGCGGCAGGGTGCCGTCGATGAGCCATCCGCCTTGCACCAGGTCGCCGCTGCGGAGATCGATCCGGGTCCGCACGATATCCTGAACCCGGCTCGCCGTGATCGAGTTATCGTTCGGATTCACAGCGGCGCTGTCGCCATCGAAGATGTGCAGGCAGTTCCCGATGACCGTGAGCTGGTGGTAGCTCCGTGGCCCCGGCAAGCTTGCCAGCGCCTTCCACGCGCCGAGCCGGCCGAGGGTGTCGATGGGCGCCCGGTAGACCGTCGTCACCGGTTCGTTCCCGACCCGGGCACCGCCGGCGATATAGATGTTGGAGCGGAAGACGATGGCTTCCAGCGAGTGGAGCGCATCGGGCAACGAGGTCGTCTGGCTCCAGCTTCCCAGGGTGCCGTCGGCATTGATCGGGGCCCGGAGAACGGTTGCCACGGGATCCCCGCCCTTCGCCTCGATGCCCCCGAGAGCGTAAAGCCAGCCTTCTCCCAATACGCGGGAGTTGAACGGTGTCGCCGCAACGGAGGCGTGGAAGGCGCGAGCCGCCGGGAGCGGCGTCGTCCCCGTCCAGGCGCCGAGCGAACCGTCGGACTGGACGATCGAGAAGGCCACGTCGACCCGGGGCACGCTGTCGTTCGAGGCGCCACCGCTCAGATGCACGTGGTGGACGGTGCTCCCAAGGGTCGGCTCGGTGGGCACCCGCACGGCCGCGTGCCCGCTCACCCCCACCGGCAGGTCGGTCGTCTGGGACCAGTCCACGCTCGAGGGGCTGAAGGAAGCCTCCTGGGTGACCGTGAAGGTGAGGGCGTTGCTGGTCCCGGTGGCGGTGACCACGACCAGGTCGCCCGTCTCCGCACCGGATGGCACGGTAGTCAGGATGAAGGTGTTGGTCCAATCGTCCTCGCTGGCGATGGTCGCCTCGATCGAACCGCCGACGCCGTCGGAGAAAAGCACCTTGCCGACGCCTCGAAGGTCACCGAAGGCATCGCCGTCGATCACGACCGTGCTGCCGACCTTGCCCGAAGGCTTGCTGGCTCCGTTGACGAAGTCCAGGTCCGGTGCCACGGCCGCGAACGACGCGGTCAGTTCGGCAAAGGTGGAGTCTCGGTTGCGGATCGTGACATCGTAGGCGACGCCCGCTGTGAGGCCCGGTGGCGCCAGGGCGAAGATCAGGGTGTCGTTCACTATGTCCACCGAATCGGACTCCAGGCCGTCGAGGAACACCCGGGCATCGGTGCGGAAGTGCTCCCCGATCAGACGGATCTCCGTGCCCACGGTACCGTGGTCCGGTTCGAGGCTCGTCAGGCTGGGATCGGGCCCCTCGTTGACCCGGACGCTCGCCGTGTCGGCGGCGTCGTCGGCCTTCGCCACGATCTCGACCAGTCCCCGCCCCACGCCAGTCACCATGCCGCTGGCGCTCACCGTCGCGATCAGCGTATCCGGGCTTGACCACTCCGGGCTACGTTCGAAGATCGTATCACCGTCCGCGCTCAGCAGCGTCGCCGAGAGAGCGAGCTGCTCCCCCGCGATGATCGTGTCAGCGTTCGGCTCGATGATCACCGAAGCGACCGGGATCGCGTCCGGCCCGGTCGCGTCATCGCCGCCGCAGCCCATCGCCAGCACGGCCAGCACGGCCATCATCGTCAGTTTCATGCCTCTCATCGTAATCCTGCCACCTGCGGGAATCCGCGCTTGCTGGGTTTCGAAGGGACAGGAGGTCAGGCCAGGGAGGGTCTTCGCCACGCTCCAAGAATAAAGACGACGGATGAGGCGGACGGGTCACAGCTGCCACGCGCCGTGCTCGACTGTGACTCGATTCAGGAGGTCGGCCATTCGGTAGTCCGGGTTGCCCGAAACGCCGAATTGATCCTATGTGCTAGGGACAGTGACCGCGTGGGAGGAACGAGCCGCTCGGCTCCGGGTAGCGCGGTTGAGGATGGCGTTCAGCTGCCGCTGGCTTCGCCGCCGAGGCGCTTCAGGTAGTGGACAGGACACGACCCCGCCCCGTTTCACAGGACCCGTCCAGGGAGCCGCGCCGTCTCCCCTCCTAGCTCAGCAACTCCCCGACCTTCTCCTCCAGGATCTCCAGCAACAGGTCGACGGTGTCCAGATGCGTTCGGAAGGTGAGAGCCGCGAACCGAAGCCAGAACACCCCGTCGAGCTGGGTAGATGAGATGAACACCCGGCCGTCGCGGTGGATGGCGTCGATCAGCGCCGCGTTGAACGCGTTCGCGTCACCGGTCTTCGGCACCCAGCGATAGGTCGCTACCGACAGTTCGGGCTCGGGACCCACTTCGAAGCCGAGCCGCTGCACGTGCTCGTGGAAGTAGCGGGCCAGCAGCAGCTTCTCCTCCAGGCAGGCCCGGAACGGCGTCAGCCCGTGCATCTTCAGCGGCAGCCAGGCACGCAGCCCACGGAAATGCTTGGTCAGCTCCGGCGACAGCTCCGCCGGCGATTCGCCCGCCGCGCCCCCGGCCTCCGCGTCCTGCAGGTACGCGGCCTGGTACGCATGAGCCCGGCGCAGCGCCCCCCGGTCCTTCACCACCACCGCACCGGTCCCGTACGGCAGGAACAGCCCCTTGTGAGGATCGACGACGATCGAATCGGAGAGCTCCATCCCGGCCAGCCGGGGCCGGCATTCGTCCACCAGCGCGAAGAAGCCGCCGTAGGCGGCGTCGATGTGATACCACAGTTCGTGGTCGCGAGCGATCCAGCCGATCTCCTGCAACGGGTCGATCGCACCCACGTCGGTCGTCCCCGCCGCCGCGATCACCAGCCACGGGATGAGACCGGCATCCCTGTCCTCGTGAATCAGCCGCTCCAGTTCGGCCGGTACCATGCGGTACCGCTCGTCCATCGGGACCTTCCGCTGGACCGCCTCCCCGAGCCCGGCCACACGCAGCGCCTTCTCGATGCAGTGATGCGCCTGGCCCGTCAGGTAGACCACGGCCCGATGATAATCCCGGGCCCGGAGGCCCCGGGCGTCCCGGGCGGTCACGATCCCGATCAGGTTCGCTATGCTGCCGCCGGACGCCAGGTTGCCACCGGCACCTTCGGGATAGCCGACCAGCCCGGCCATCCAGTCCAGCAGCAGGTCCTCCATCTCGACCGCACCGGGCCCAGCGAAACGGACTCCGGCGTAGCGGTTGGTCACGGCGGCCAGGTAGTCGCCGAGGGCGGAATAGTAGATGCCGCCGCCGGGTATGTAGGCGAGGTGCCCGGGCGCAGCCGGGTTGAGCCCGGGCTCGACCAGCGCCGACTCGAGCAGCGCCAGCAGCTCGTCGATCTCCGCCGGCTCCTCGGAGAGGGGCGCGGCTCGCAGCCGCTGCACACCGGTCCTGTCGATCTCGTACGTCTTCAGCCCCGGCAGGCGATCGACGAAGCCTTCGCCGTACTCGATCACCGCCGCGTCCACCCGGTCGCGGGCGGCCCGCGGCGGCTCCAATCGCCGGCTGGTCGCCTCCAGCTCCCGGATCCGCTCGAGAGTCTCCTGTTCCGTCATGGTCGCGCGTTTGCCCCAACCGTGATTCTGGCCCGATTGCGTGAAGGTCGGTGCAATGTAGCGAGGGGTAGCGTCCGGGTCACGTCGGGTGGGCCGTTGGATGTGTGCGTTAGAGAGGATTACTGCACCTACCTGGGAATAGGGAGTTGAATGTGATCATTGTACCGGTCGGTTTGATCGCTGAATGTTGAGTGTCGAACATTCGACGGTCAAACGTCCAGGCTGACCTGTACAACGTTCACGGTCAACTTCCAACTTCCAGCTATAGCATCGCCGCGTGGTATTGTCTCGAGAGGCTCCTAGCGCTCCTCCATGGTGGGCGGAAACGGGCTCTCCTCGCCCGCCGCCTCACGCATCCGATCGACCAGGCTATGCATCCGCGCCACGACCTCGTCGATCATTCTGTCCACGTCCTCCGGCGCGTCCTTGCCCTTCGCGACGATCGTCAGCCGGTTCAGGTTGCGGACGTTCAGGATGAACTCGTCCGTCACCGTCCTCAGCTTCATGTACTTCCGCTTCTCCCGCGCCACATCCCGTTCCGAGTCCAGCGCCACCCGCAGGGTGACGTGAAGCAGCGGCAGGACCGCGACGACGGACAGGAGAGCGCGCACCCCGGGATCTCTGATCAGCACGCTCACGAAGACCAGAGCGATCACCCCACCGAGGGCAACCCACAACCAGGCCTTGTGGAATTTCATCTCCGCGAGGTCTCCCTGTTTGGCTCAAGCGTTAGGGGGCGGGGCGGACGGAATTAGGGGAGCAGGGGGCAGCCCTAAGTTAACAAATGACCGGCGAATCCGCATCTGGCGCCGGATCCTCGCCCGCGCTCTCCCAACCTGTGCAAGCCGGGGCGGCTCGTGCGTCTAACAATCGGAAGGCAAAGTCCCGCCTGTACGGTGAATACGGGAGGTGCACGATGCAGGTCCTTACCATGAGACAGCTTACGATCGCCGGCCTGGCCGGCCTCATGATCCTGGCCGCCGGGCGGCCCGCCGCTGCCCAGGGTTGGATCGAGCCCCACACGAACCGCTGGTTGCCACGGCACGGGGTGGAGCGGGTGCGGAGCGATGTGAACGTGACGATCGACCCCCGGCGGCGGGTCGCACAGGTCGAGGTGGAGGAGATCTTCCGTAACCGCTCCGGGCGGATGCTGGAGGGCGATTATCTCTATCCCATCCCGTCGGAAGCGGTGTTCACGGAGTTCTCGCTCTTCATGGGCGAGCAGGAGTTGCGCGGCGAGATGCTGCCGGCCGACGAGGCACGGCGGATCTACGAGGAGATCGTCCGACGGAAGAAGGATCCAGCGCTGATCGAGCTGGTGGGTCACGGCGTGGTGCGGGCCAGGGTCTTTCCCATCGATCCGGGCGACGAGCGCCGAGTCATCCTGCGCTACACGCAGATGCTGGGCAAAGACGGCGACATGTACCGTTTCCGCTACCCGCGAGTGGTGGCGCTGCCCGGTGGCGCGCCCCGGGAAGTTCCGGCGATCGACCCGCGCTCCCGGCGCGATCATCCGTTCACGATGACGATCCGAATCCGGGACGCCGATATCTTCGCCACGCCGTACTCGCCGACCCACGCCATCGAGGTGCGGGAACGCCGGAACGACGAGCTGGTCGTCGCCCATCGCGGCGACGGCGCCGCTCGCGATTTCGAGCTCTTTCTGCCGCTCCGAGAGTCGTGGGTCGGGGCCAGCCTGATCGCTCACGCGCCGGGCGCCGAGGCCGGCTACTTCATGCTGCTCCTTTCGCCGCCGGTCGACGGAGACGAGCTCGAGATCCCCCGCGACGTGACGCTCGTCCTCGACGTGTCGGGCTCGATGTCGGGCGGCAAGATCGAGCAGGCCCGCGCCGCCCTCGATCAGATCCTGGCCGGTCTGAGGCCGGAGGATCGCTTTCGGCTCATCACGTTCAGCAGCGTCGTGCGCACGTTCCGCGATGATTTCGCTCGCGCCGACCGCGAGACGCTGCGCGAGGCGCGGGATTACCTGGCGGCCGTGCGGGCCGAAGGAAGCACCAACGTGATGGACGCGCTGCGGGAAGCGCTGGAAACCGAAACGCAACGCAGCCGTCTGTCGCTGATCGTCTTCCTCACCGACGGCAAGCCCACGGTGGGCGAAACGCAGCCGGAACGCATCGCCGATGTGGCCGCGCAGCTTCGTGACGGCGAGCGCATCTTCGCCTTCGGCGTCGGCTACGACGTGAACACATACTTGCTGGATCGTCTGGCCGAGGGCGGTCGCGGCAGCGTCAGCTACGTGCGGCCTGGCGAGGACGTGGAAGAGGCAGTCTCGTCGCTGACCCGCAAGATCAGCTTCCCGGCGCTGGCCGACCTGCGCATCGTCCGGGCACCCGCCGAGCTCGAAGACTTCTATCCGAACCCGCTCCCCGACCTGTTCTACGGCGAGGAGCTGGTGGTGTTCGGGCGCTATCGTGGCGATGGCTCCGGCGACCTGGTGATCGAGGGGACCCGGGCCGGTGAGACCCAGCGCTTCACCTACCGGGTCGAGCTGCCGCGGCGCCAGCGGGACAATGAATTCATACCGCGGCTCTGGGCCGCGCGAAAGGCGGGCTGGCTCACCGCCCAGATCCGACTGCATGGCCCCGACGGCGAACTGGTCGAGGAGATCCGCCAGCTGGGCCTGCGCTACGGTATCCTGACCGAGTACACGTCGTACCTGGTGGAGGAGCCCCAGTTGGCCAACTTGCGGCCCGAGGAGATCATGGAACGCGGCATCGTGCCGGCGGCCGCCCAGGCGCCCCGCGATCAGGTCGGCGCCGAGTCGTTCAGCAGCGCCGAGCGGAGCAGCCGCATGCGCGAGACCGACCAGCTGGCCGAGGCCGAAGCGGCCGTAGCCGCGATGGCCGACGAGTACAAGCGGCGCGACGGGCGCGGGGCGGGCCAGGCCGCGGCGCTGCGACAGGTGGGCCGCCGCGTGTTCGTGCTGCGGGACGGAAGCTGGACGGATATCGGGATGAACGACAGCTTGCAGGTAGTCGAGCTGGCGCCTTACAGCCCGGCCTACTTCCAGCTGCTCGAGCGGCTGCCGGCGCTGGCCCAGTACTTCGCTCTGGGCGACGACCTGGTCATCGCCGGCGACGGCGTGGCGCTGCGATTGGTCGAGACGGGCGCGACGACTTTGAACTCGAGGGATCTGCGGGCCGTGGTGGCCGGACTGGAGGCCAGCCTCTGATCCGGTCCGCCGATCCTGGAACCTGGAGAGACATTGGATCTCTCTCGAGCCTATCGCGAGTACTATCGGTCGCTGGTCCGCTTCCTGTATCGGCGGATCGGCGACCAGGCTCGTGCCGAGGATCTGGCCCAAGAGGCGTTCGTCCGCGCCCTGGAGCACCGGCCGGAGAAGCCGCGGGCCTGGCTGTTCACGGTGGCGGCGAACCTGGCCCGGGACGAAGGTCGTCGGGGCGCGGTGCGGCGGCGCCACCTGACGCTGCTCAAGGCCGAGGCCCGGGCCCGGCCGCCGGAGCCCGGGCCCGAAGTGGCGTTCGAGCGGCGCCAGAGGATCGAGAAGGTCCGGCGGGCGCTGGACGACCTGAGCGAGCGGGACCGCGAGGCGCTGCTCCTGTGGGAAGAGGGCTTCGATTACGACGAGATCGCCGGGGTGCTGGGGCTCTCCCGCGGCTCCATCGGCACTACGCTGGCCCGGGCGCGGCGGCGCCTGGCCGCGGCGATAGAAAAGATAGAGGACGAAGAAGGTGACGAAGATGTCGCACATCCCTGAAGGCACCCTGCACGCCTACCTCGACGGCCAGCTGAGTGGCCACGAGCGCGTCGAGCTCGAGGAGCACCTCGCCGGCTGCGCCGAGTGCCGCGACCGGCTCGAGGAGGCGGGGCGGCTGATCGCCGACGCGTCGGGCGCCATGGCCGAGCTCGAGCCCGGCGCGGTCCAACCGCCGCCCTGGCGCGAGATCGAGGAGCGCGCCGCGGCCCGAGCCGGCGCCAGGTCCGGCCGTCCGCGGCTGCGGCCCGGCCTCGCCTGGGCGGCGACCCTCGTGCTCGCCTTCAGCGTGGGCTGGCTCTCCCATGAATACTGGCCCGAGTGGACGAGAAGCCTCGGATCGCCGAACGGCGACGCCGCGTCCCGGACCGTCGCCGAGCCGGCCCCGGCACGGGAGGACGAGCGGGCCGCCGCGGACGCCGCGGTGGAAACCCAGCCAGCGGCGGAACGTCCGAGCACCGGCGGCGGCGAAAGCTTCGAGTCGGAGGCCGACGCCGAGGCGGAGGAGCGGGAGGCCGAGCCACGCCAGCCGCCGGCGGAAGTCCCACCCGCCGTGGACGCGCCGGCAGAGGCCACCGAACCGGCGCCACGCGGCCGGGCTCAGGCACGCCGCGACGAGGCAAGGGCCATGGCACCGGAAGAGGCGGAAGGGGCCATGGCGCAGGCCGAAGCCGACGCGCTGGCGCCTTCGGCCGCCGCGCCGGCCCGGCAGCTCGGCATCGGCAACGAAGCCAGGAAGATCTCCGACCCCTTCTTCGTCGTGCAGCCCGAGGAGGCGTCGACCTGGCTGGGCATTCGCCTGCGGACGCTGCCCCAGCTCGAGCTGGAGCGCGTCGAGGTCGGCCCGGGCGCCGCCGTGGAGGGCGGACTGGCCGGCCTGCCCGCCGTTCGTCTCACCTACCGTGACGCCGCCGGCCACGAGCTCACGCTGATCCAGCAGCTCCTCGCGCCGGGGGGCTCGAGACTGGGCGACTACGCCGGTCCGGCGCTGTATCTGGATCCCGACGGCCGCAACGCCTACCGCTGGTTCGACAGCGACGGTCGAATGCTCATCCTGGTGGGCGACGTGAGCGGGGATTCCCTACGCGCCCTGGCCGACAGCGTACGCTGAGCCCTCCCCGGCCACCCCGGGCCAGTGGGTCGGGCCACTGAAACTTCGAGCCCGCCGGACGCGTTGTGTATCACAGGGGCAAGTCGAAGCAATCAGTGGGCATGATGTCGGGACAGCGCGAACGTGGCGTGCTGGAGGGACACGCTCCCAGGCCCCAGGAGGCGTGTTATGACTAGCTATCTCCGCTTTTCCATCCTATCGGCAGCGGCCCTGGCCTTCCTGGCCGTCCCGTTACCGGACATCAGCGCGGAACCGACGGGCGATCCCGCCGTGCAGGCGCACCTCCTCAAGGGCGACGAGTTGGCGGCCCAGGGGAAGTACGGATCGGCCCGTGACGAGTACAAGAAGGCCGTGGAGCTGCAGCGGCAGCGGGGCGAGCTGCCCGCCGAGGCGCTCCGCCGCATAGCATACAGCTACTTCTACCAGGAGAGGTTCCAGGCCGCCGGTCACACGCTGGTGTCGCTGGCCGAGGAGGCGGCGACCTACGGCGATATCGCCACCGAGGTTTGGGCGCTCGCCGATGCCGCCTGGCTGGCCGGCGTGAACGGCAACTGGCAGATGGTCGAGAAACACGTGGCCCGTGTGGAGAAGCTGCTGACTTCACCCTACCTGCCGGACGAGATCAAGGCGAAGGTCAGGCAGCAGCGGCTCGCGTCGATCGAGTCGGGCGAGTTCCTGACGCTCACGCCTTGAGCGACGGCGGCTGCTCAGCATAGAAAACGGGGGGCTCCCGGCCCGTGACCCGTGCCCGCTCGAAAGGAAGGGCTCGAGGTCGGGTAGTCCCCCGCTCCTTTTCGCCGCGATCCGCCGACCGACGTCGCCGAGGCCCCTAACGACGCGCGATGATCGTCAGCCCGTCCACCTCGAAAGAGGCGCCCAGCAGCTTCTCGGCCAGGTGGATGTTCGTGCGGGTGTGTGAAGTGATCCCCGAGGTCAAAAGGCTGCCACCGGAGACCGCGATGAACGGTATCAGCTGGTCCGCCAGATAGCGGTCCACCGCCGCACCCGCGTTCAGCTCCCCCATCAGCGACCGGGCCGCCTCGCGCCCCACCTCCTCCGCCGGCTTCCCCTTCTCCCCCAGCGCCGATCCGCCGAGCGGCGGTCCGATCTCCGATTCGGTCCACAGCGTTATCCCGCTACCCAGGTTCGCCGCCTCGGAGTACACCGTCTCGATCTCCACGTCCACGCCCAGCCGCTGCAACAGGTGTTCCGCCGCGTCCGCCTGCCGTTCCGTCACGTTCCGCTCGCTCAGCGGCTGCGTCGCGTGACTCACGCCCCGAATCGCCTTCACCGCACCGGCGTCGCGCAGTTCGAGGGCCGCGCCCAGCCCGGAGCCGCCCACCAGCCGGGCCAGCAGCCGGCCGCCGCCCTTCGGGTAGTAGCCGCGCCGCGCCACGTGCATCTGGCCGAGGCCGAACGAGCGCAGCACCGGAAGCGTCACGTTCAGCAGGTACTCCGCCGGCGGCGACCAGGGGACGTCGGTTCCGCCCCTGATGTCGAACCGGAACTCGCCCGGCAGCAGCAGACAGGGGAGAAGCACCGTCTGCAGCACCAGCGTGGCCGAGCCCGCGGTCCCCACATCGAACTCGAACTCACCGCCCCGCACCGGCCCGGGCGCGAAGGTCACCTCCGTCGAGCCCAGACCCACGCCCTGGACCCGAGCCCCGCACACCGCCCCCGCCGCCTCCACCGCCTTCAGGTGCTGGGGCGCCAGCCCCGGCTTGCTCCGGCCCGCTCGGATGTTGCGGATCCGCACCGGCTTCCCCGCGTAAGCCGCCATCCCCAGCGCCTGCCGCAGCAGCGCCCCGCCACCTTCGCCGTAGGATCCGTCTATGTCGATCAT
>JABAHQ010005254.1_pt2 | contig 32902 bp, 34 predicted proteins | sample 7062091 | NCBI WGS metagenome assembly JABAHQ01 (sample SAMN14534359, study PRJNA622989) | marine sediment metagenome | biome: marine biome [ENVO:00000428]; feature: marine pelagic biome [ENVO:01000023]; material: deep marine sediment [ENVO:00002113] | place: India: Gulf of Kutch | collected... | reverse complement strand
CAGCGTGGTGCCGGCACAGGTGGTACAGGACATCGGCGCGGTGCGCCTGGAAGATGCGCTCGACTACGCCGGCGGCGTGGAGCGCGGCAACAACTTCGGCGGGCAGGGCCTGACCGATTCCTGATTCGCGGCTTCAACAGCCAGGAGTTCTATCGCAACGGTTTCGCCGTCAACCGTGGCTACCCGAACATGCCCGACGCCAGCACCATCGAACGCATCGAAGTGCTGCGCGGCCCGGCCGCCATGCTCTACGGCCGCAGCGACCCGGGCGGCACCTTCAACATCGTCAGCAAGCAGCCGCAGGCCGAGCGCCGCACCGTGCTGGGCAGCCAGGTCAACAGCGAAGGCTTGCGTCGCGGCACCCTCGACACCACCGGTGCGCTGGACGAGCAGGCCGACTTCACCTATCGGCTAAACCTGGTAGCCGAAGGTGGCGACAGCTTCCGCGACGACGTCGAGAGCGAGCGCTACAACGTCGCTCCCGTGCTGCGCTGGCAGCTCAACGAAGCCACCGCCATCACCCTCGAAGGCGACTACCTGCACAATCGCCACCCGCTCGACCGCGGGGTCACCCGCTACGCCAACCAGCAGGGCAAGCTTCCGCGCGACCGCTTCCTCGGTGAAAAGGCTGCCGGCAAGCTGACCAACGAGAACGCCAGCACCCAGCTGCGCATCGAACACCTGCTCAATGAGAGCTGGACCCTGCGTGGCGGCGTGCAGTATCTCGATGGCGAGATCTACGGCGGCGCCGTGGAGAACAACAGCAACGCCTACACCGGCTTGCCTGCAGGCTCCACTACCATCGGACGCAACTACAACGAACGCTGGCTGAACTGGAACGACGTCAATGCCCAGGCCAACGCCGAAGGCAACTTCGACCTCGCCGGCTTCGCCCATACCCTGCTGGTGGGCGTGGAGTACGACAAGTTCAACTACAACTCGCTGATCATCCGCTCGCCCGGTGCTGGGGCCTACCCCATAGATATCTACAACCCGGTACACGGCCAGCCGCTGCCGGCGCTGACCCGCACCACCACCCACGACAGCGAGAACCTCGAGTCCTACGCCTTCTTCCTCCAGGACCAGATCGCCCTGACCGAACGCCTCAAGGCGCAACTGGGCGCGCGCATCGAGCGTTTCGAGCAGAGCTATAACGACAAGCTCAACCCCAACGGGAACTGGGACCAGGCGCATAACGCCGTCACCCCGCGCTTCGGGCTGATCTACGACCTCACCGACGAGCTGGCGGTGTTCGCCAACACCTCGCGCTCGTTCAAGCCCAACCGCGGCGCCGACCGCCTGGGTAATTCCTTCGACCCGGAAAAAGGCGTCGCTCACGAGGTCGGCATCAAGTACGACATGGCCGACCGTGACCTGAGCCTGACCGCGGCGATGTTTCATATCGTCAAGGAGAACGTGCTGACCAACGATCCGCTGGACAGCACCCGCAGCGTCGCCGCCGGCGAAAGTGCGCAGCCGCGGCTTCGATATCAACCTGGCCGGCAACATCACCCCGCAGTGGCGTGTGATCGGCGGCTATGCCTATGTCGACGCCGAAGTCACCGAAAGCACCAGCGCCAGCATGCCGTCCGGGTCTCGCCTGGGTAACGTGCCACGCCACAGCTTCAACCTGCTGGATACCTACGAGTTCGCCGGCGGCCCCCTGGCCGGCCTCGGTGTCGGGCTCAAGTACGTCAGCGATCGCCAGGGGCAGACCAGCAACAACACCTTCGACATGGACGGCTACGGCCTGGTCGATCTGCTGGCCTATTACCCGCTTACCGAAAACGTGCGGCTGAACCTGAACCTGAACAACGTGTTCGACAAGCACTACGAGGAACGCGCCTGGAACGCCTGGGCCTATCCGGGCGAGCCCCGCACCCTGCAGGCCGGCATCTCGATCAGCCTCTGATCTCCGCGGGCGCAGCCACCCTGGCTGCGCTCCCGCTCGCGCTATTGCACCGCCTCATAGGGCAGCCCCACATAGTTTTCCGCAATGGTCGTCAGCGCCGCCGGCGTGCTGGTGAAGTAATCCTGCTCGCTCGCCTGAATACGCCGGGCGAAGGCATCGGTATCCGGGAAGCGATGCAGCAGGGCGGTCATCCACCAGGAGAAGCGCTCGGCCTTCCAGATGCGCCGCAGACAGATCGGCGAATAACGCTCCAGCAGGTCGACACGCCCCTCTCGATACACCTTGAGCAGGATGCGGTACAGCGTGCTGACATCGCTGGCAGCCAGATTGAGCCCCTTGGCGCCGGTCGGCGGCACGATATGGGCGGCGTCGCCGACCAGGAACAGGCGGCCGTACTGCATCGGCTCCACCACGAAGCTGCGCAGCGGCGCGATGCTCTTCNNTTCCACCACGAAGCTGCGCAGCGGCGCGATACTCTTTTCCAGCGAGGGGCCGGTGATCAGGCGTGCCGCGACGTCCTCCGGCAGGCGCCGCCTGAGTTCGTCCCAGAAGCGCTGGTCGCTCCAGTCCTCGACTTTCTCCTCCAGCCCCACCTGCAGGTAATAGCGCGAGCGGGTGGCCGAGCGCATGCTGCACAGCGCGAAACCCCGCTCGTGGCTGGCGTAGATCAGCTCTTCGGCCACCGGGGGTGTGTCGGTGAGCAGGCCCAGCCAGCCGAACGGGTAGATGCGCTCGAACTCGGTCAGTGCACCTGCCGGAATGCTCCTGCGTGACACCCCGTGGAAGCCGTCACACCCGGCAATGTGGTCGCAGTCAAGGCGCACGGTCTCGCCATTCAGCGTGAAGCTGACCCAGGGCGCCTCGCCTTTCNNATCAGGTCGCGGGTGACTTCGGTCTGGCCGTAGACCATCACGGTGTCGCCGCCGGTCAGCGCCTTCAGATCGACCCGAACCCGCCGCTCGCCGAAAGCCAGTTCGACACCTTCGTGAATCTGCCCCTCTCGGTCCATGCGCTCGGCCACCCCCGCCTCACGCAGCAGATTGACCATACCCTGCTCCAGTACCCCGGCGCGGATGCGCCCGAGTACGTACTCGGGCGTCTGCCTTTCGATGATGACGTTGGGGATGCCAGCGTTGTGCAGCAACTGCCCCAGCAGCAGGCCAGACGGGCCGGCACCGATGATGGCGACACCTGTTTTCATGGCTCGGTCCTCACTTGTTATTGTCGAGCGCGACCGCTTGCCGCACCCTGTCGAGACGCTCCAATGGTGTACCCGCGACAACCCTGCGGTAATGGACGAAGCCGTGCGGCTATTGGACTTTCATAAACTCGGTTCGATTAGCGCACAGCAGGAACACTGGCGATGAAGCCCCGCGACGCCCATACGACCATTCCCGTCTTCAAGCTCTATGGAGACGGCGCCGACTGGCCGACGCCCGACCTGCTGCACTGCGAGTCCATCGCCGCGCGCAGTCGCCTGCACGATTGGGAGATCGGCGCGCATCGCCATGCAGACCTGACTCAGCTGCTTNNATATCCGTCGCGGTTGGGCTGAAGTGGAGATCGAGGGGGAGCGCACGCGGATCGAGCAGGCGGCGATCCAGGTGGTGCCGCCGCTGTGCGTGCATGGTTTTCGCTTTTCCGAGCGTGTAGAAGGCTATGTGCTGACACTGGCCAGCCCGCTGCTAAGGCAGCTGGAGACCGAGCTGGATGGCCAGCAGGACGCGTTGCGCAGCGCGGCCTTGCATCTGGCGGGTGCCGATCGGTGCTATCTGAACACCCTGTTCGAGGCGATCGACAGTGAATACCGCAACGCCGCACCGGCCCGGGAGCTGTTGCTGCAGTCGCTGGTGGGGGTACTCGCCGTATGGGTGGCCCGGCAGATGCTGGTGCGTCGGGAGCAACGGCCGAGTCGCGGACAGGAACTGCTGGCACGTTTCACGCGCCTAGTGGAGCAAGACTTCCGCCAGCAGCGCTCGGTAGAAGCCTATGCCATGCAGCTCGACATCAGCCCGGCCTACCTCAACACGCTGGCCCGACGCTTCGCCGGTCACACCGCCCTGGGCTTGTTGCACCAGCGATTGTTGCTGGAGGCCAAGCGGGAGCTGATCTACACGGCCATGACCATCAGCCAGATCTCGGATCTACTTGGATTTTCCGAACCTGCGTACTTTTCCCGATTCTTCAAGCGAATGACCGGGCGATCGCCGAATGACTTCCGCCAGCACCCCAGCGGCGCTTGAGCATCAGCTGTCGGCGCGCACCAGCGCGGCGATGTCACCAAGCACGTCGCGCCACTCCTCTTCGCTGATCTCCATCAGGCGAAAGAAGCGCAGCGTGAAGATTCCTTCCGTGGCAAAGAAGGCCAGCCGCGCCCGCCGGCCCGCCTCGCTGGAGGTATCGAGACCGGCCAGGCGCGCCTGATACCAGGCGCGGGTCGAAGCCAGGTGCTCGGGCGTCTGCAGCAATGCCGCCATCAGGCTCGCGGCCTTGGCATCGGCGTCCGAATCGGAGGCGCGGGTCGCCTCGACATGGGCACGCACGGCCGTCAGCGGGTCGGGATCGTCTCCGGCGATGCGCTGGAACTGTTCCGTATAGCCCTTGCCCCAACGCTCGAACATGGCATTGATCAGGTCGTCCTTGCTGCCGAAGCTGTACTGCACGCCGCCCTTGGTAATGCCCGCCGCCTTGGCGACTGCGTCAATGGTCAGCGCGGCAGCGCCCTGCCGATTGACGATACCCTCGGCCACATCCAGCAACGCTTCGCGATCGATCGTCTTCTTTCTGCCCACCGACGCCCCTTTTAATTCAATACGTATGTATTTATATTCTGCCGGAACAACCATGCTCCGGCCAATCGCGCTGCCACCCGCAACCTGAAGGATCGACTCGTGAAATCGCCTCTTCGCTGGCTGGTGCTGGGCATCCTGTCCAGCGCGCTGCTGCTGATCGTCATCGACATGACGGTAATCTACCTCGCCCTGCCCAGTCTGACCTACGAGCTGCGTGCCACGGCCAACGAAAAACTGTGGATCGTCAACGCCTACGCTCTCACCGTTGCCGGCCTGCTGCCGGGCATGGGAGCGCTGGGTGACCGTTTCGGCCACAAGCGGATGTTCGTCGCCGGGCTGGTGGTGTTCGGCCTGGCCTCCCTCGGCGCCGCCTTCTCGCCCAGCCCAGCGCTGTTGATCGCGGCACGCGTCACACTCGCGGTTGGGGCGGCAATGATGATGCCGGCGACCCTGGCGATCATCCGCCATGTTTTCGACGATGATCGCGAGCGCGCCCTGGCGTTCGGCATCTGGGCGGCGATCGCCTCCGGTGGTGCAGCCTTCGGGCCGGTGGTCGGCGGTGTGCTGCTCGAACACTTCTGGTGGGGCTCGGTGTTCATCATCAATGTGCCCATCGTCCTGCTCGCTTTGGTTCTCGCCTTGCGCTGGGTGCCAACCAGGCCCGGCAATCCCGAGCGGCCGTTCGACCTGCTCGCCTCGCTGTGGGTCATGGGCGCCCTGGTCGGCCTGACGCTGGCCATCAAGGAAGCCGGCAAGGCCGACTTCTCGCTCCTGCAAGCCGGTGTGGCGGCAATCGCGGCAGTGATCTGCAGCCTGGCGTTCCTGCGACGTCAGCGGCGAGCGACGATTCCCATGATCGACTTCACCCTGTTCCGTGACCGCAGTTTTTCTGCCGGTGTGGCCACCGCGCTCATCGCTTCCGCTGCACTGATGGGTATGGAACTGGTGGTCAGCCAGCGTCTGCAACTGGTGGTAGGCCTGTCGCCCCTGCAGGCGGGTCTGACCATCCTGCCAATCCCCCTCGGCGCCTTCATTGCCGGCCCGCTGGCGGGGCTGGCACTGCCGCGCCTGGGCGCCGAACGCATTCTCAGTGCATCACTGGGCCTCGCCGCAGCCGGAGCCCTGCTCTACCTGCTGGGCTACAGCGCCGCGTACTGGATTCAGCTGGTCTCATTCGCCCTGCTCGGTTTCGGCGTCGGTGCGGCAATGACGGCCGCCTCCAGCGCCATGCTGCTGCATGCTCCGCCAGACCGCGCCGGCATGGCCGCTTCGATCGAGGAGGTTTCGTACGAACTCGGCGGCGCATTCGGCATCGCCGTGCTGGGCAGCGTGATGTCGGCGGTTTACACCCGCGCCTTCGCTGCCCCTGCCAGTGTGGACGCCCCGGCACTGGCCCGTGACAGCCTGGACGGCGCGCTGATCGCCGCCGAGTTCCTGCCCGACAGCGTCGCTGCTCAGCTCATCGGCGTGGCACAAAGTGCGTTCGACAGCGCATTCGTGACGGTCATGATCCTGGTCGCCGCCCTGCTGACAATGGCCGCACTCGGCATCGCCCTGACCACGCGAAGGGCTCGGTAGCCCAGCCGCCACGCCAACAGCGCTCATAAACGAAAAAGCCCGCATCGCTGCGGGCTTTGAGTTCTGTGGTGCCGGAGACAGGAGTCGAACCTGCGACCTTCGCATTACGAATGCGCTGCTCTACCTACTGAGCTACACCGGCGCCAGGCGGCGGATTATCGGAGGTTATGCGATCGGACTCAAGCCCACCGCGCGTCTCGCGAACGGCAACCCGCCGACGCTCCGTCAGTGCGGCCGTGAGGCCGGTTGGCCGTGATCGCGCTCCAGGTCGTGCTTTACCTGGCTGGCCAGATGCTCACCTTCGGCACTGGCCATTTCGTAGCCTTCACGGGCCTTGTGCTTGAGCTTGCCGGTCAGCTCGTCGCTCTTCTGACCCATCAGTTCGTCTTCACGACGGGTCGGTGGAACGGTAGCAGCCAGCAGAGCTCCCAGGGCAATACCCATGGCGCCAAGGGCGAGCGGCTGCTCGTTGAGCAACTGGCTGAAACCACCACGAGCGCGATCGGCGGTGTGCTTCAGGCTTTCCGCCGCCTGACGGCTGGAGTCGCTGACCCGATGGCGGGCGCTGCCCAGACTACTGGAGGCGTCATGACTCATCTGAGCCGCCTTGTCCTTGATGCCGGTGCCCTGCTGCTTCAGGCCCGAGGCCTTGGCCGCGAGCTTGTCGGTCATCGACGGGCCGCTGGAAGCGTGGGCACTGTAATCCGGGCGACGATTCTGCCCGGCCATCAGCCAGACCAATCCGATGCCGGTAAGCAAGGTGGGCACGGGGTTAGCCTTCACCGTATCGCTGAGATTGTGCAGGAACTCACCGCCACCACCTTTGGCGTAGCCCAGTGCGGTGTCGATCATCTGCCCCGGCGACAATTTGCTCTCCAGAGCGTGGACGATGTTGCCGATCTCGGCACGCTGCTGATCGATCTCGCGTTCGAGCGTGCTCGGGTCTTTCTGCGCTTCCAGATCTATCTGATTGTGCGTACTCATGCGTGCCCCCTGACGATTTCTTTGTCCTTCTGCAGAGAATGGATGGTGCGGTCAGGCTTCAACGAAGACGCTTCGAATTTCTTCTTGCCCGCCGAGACCATGATCAGGCCTACCACCACCACGACCACGCCGACGATCAGCGCAGCGAGCCACAGCTCCATCATCGTTCCGAGGAAGTACACGGCCGACATCAGCAGCACGATGAAGCCAGCCAGCAACACGGCACCACCGGTGGCCACGCTCGCGGCGCCGGCTTTGGTGGCACGGATGGATTCGCTCAACTCGGCCTTGGCCAGAGCCAGCTCCTTGGTGAACAGTGACGGCACTTCACGCGTTAGCTGCCGCAACAGGCCACCCACGGAAGTGTCGTGCTCGGGGTTCGCCGCCGGTTCGTAAGGCGTGTTCAGGTTACGTTGCTCGTTCATCGATTCAGCCCTCCGTTTGTGCCTCTGCCGTTGGCGCCGATGCCGTTGGTGCTGCCCGGCGTCGAGGTCATGCCCGCATTGCTGACGCTGCCGACCGTACCGCCCGATGCGCCGCTGGAAATGCGCGAATCGAGTTCGGCCTGGCTCGGCAGGGTTTCAGCTGTTACGTCAGCCGGAACGCCCAGCGGTGAAGTGGGATGCGGTCGAGCAGCATCGGAATGGCCGTAATCGGTGGTGGGCTCGCGTGCCGTCGTGTGGGTGCGATAACTCGAAGCCCGCGCAAAGCGGGTCAGGCCGAAGCCGAGGGCGACGCTGCCGGCAATGAACAGGCCCGGATTGTTGCGCGCCAGGCGGTTCACCTCGCCGACCAGCTCGTCGACGCTCTTGCCGCGCAGGTTGTCGGCCAGGTCGACCATGCTCTGAGCAATGTCGGACACGTAGTGGGACAAGCCGGTGCTGTCCTGATTTTCCAGCTCTGCGGCGGCAGCCTTGGCGCTTTGCGCGACCTTTTCCAGTTCGTCGGCAGCGGTGCCGCGATAGCTGTCCAGCTGTGCCTTGCCCTGATTTTTCAGCTGTTCGCCGGCTTCGGCCGCCTTGGCCTTGATGTCCTCGCTGGTCGCACCCTGGCTGGCCCGGGAGCCACTCATCGGGGCCGCACCAGTGCCGGACGACGAACTGCTCGACTGTCCGCTGGAGGCGGCCGTCTGCGGCGTGCCGGTGCCGGCTTGGCCGCCGTAACCTGTGATTTCTTCATCGGGTGTCGTCATTTTGTCCACCTTTATAGGGTTATGGATTGGCCGGATGACCACGGTCCGTTGAAGCACAGCGATGCGGATCGCCGCGGCCGTGCAATGTAAGTGCGCACATAAATGGTGACCGGACTCCATTTTTCGAGTTCCGTGGCTCGGGCCAGACGGTTCCGGCGTTCGCTGGCGGGCTATCGCGGCGGCGCCGGTAGTGGACGAGCGAGCCGGACAGCGCTGGTTTGCTGGCGCTCTGCCCACGATGCGCCTGCAGGCGGCATCGCGACTGGGCTACGGATCGGCGTACGAAAACAAGCGAAACGGCGCGCGACGGCGCGTTTGTGACCGAATGGTCGAAGGTAGCCGGCGCCGGGCTGTCTCGAGCGAGCCGACGAGCTGTAGCAGACAGGCTGGGCGCTGAAACGCAAAAACGGGCCCGAAGGCCCGTTCTTGCTTGAGGGTGAAGTCCTTACAGCGGACCGATGCTGGTGCAGCTGTGCGCGGTCTTGGCGTGCTTCTGCAGAATCGGCAGCTGCGGGCGGTGCTTGCCACTGGTCACGTCCAGCGACAGTGCGTACTCGCCCCACCAGGGACCTGCTGCCCAGTAAGTGCTGGGGATGCAGTTCTGACGCAGGTAAGACAGCAGGTTGTCAGTGGCCACCAGGGCGGACGGCGAGAAGTCCGGAATACCGTGCTCACCGATGTAGCCACGCAGCTTGTTCTGCTTCAGCCAGTCGACGAAAGGCTTGACGCGATTGACACCGATCATCGGGTCGAACTTCTCGTTCTTGTCGAAGTAGNNGAGAAATCCTTGTCGATGTACATGTGTGCTTCGTACACCAGGTTGTTCTTCGGATCGCGCATCCACGGGTTGCTGATTAGCTGAGTGTTGTAGTGCGGCCAGTGGAAGGCACTGGACCAGCGGTCACCGGCCACGTAGATCCAGCGCTTGGAATCCACGGTGCGGATCGCCTGAGCAGCAGCCAGGGCGGCCTGCGGCCAGAGCCCATTGGTCGAATGTGGCTCGTTCATCAGCCCGTAACCTTCCACCGCCGGGTGGTTGACCACTTCCTGCGCAATCTGCTTCCACACCGCCGCGAACGAGCTGATGGGTACTTCGTTCGAGCCGATCAGCTTGTTGAAATAGCGGTAGTAGTTGTGCAGGTCGAGGATCACCTTGACGTTGTGCTTCTGCGCGAAATCCAGCGACTGCTTCAGGCGCGCAAGTTCTGTGGCATTCAGCGGCGTGTTCAGCTTGGGCTGGATACGCTCCCAGAGGAACGGCAGGCGTACCAGCGGCATGCCGAGGTCGGCGTACTTCTTGTAGTACGACTCGGCCGGGTAGGTGTAGTTGGTGCCGTGTGTACCGGGAACCACCGACGGGCCGAAGCCTGCACCGGACAGGTTGACGCCAACCAGCAGCGGCTTGCCATTGGTGGTGCTCGGCGCTGACGGCGCTGGGCTCGGGGCCGGCGCCACAGCAGCAGGCGGCGTGGTGACCGAGGGAGCCGAAGGCGTGGCGGAGGTGCTGACCACGGAGACCGTCTTCGGGTAGCCGACAGCAGCGCCGTTGATGGCCGCGCCTTCCAGGAACACGCTCATGTTGCTGCCGACCAGTTGGGTACGCAGAACCTTGCGCACCTGGCCGTCAGCCAGTTTTATCGATGCACCGGTCTTGAAAGCGGCGACGTTGGCGCTGGTTGCCTGGATGGAGAACCCGGCGGACGCACGGAACACCCCGTTCAGCCACTCATTGTTGGTGAAGCTGTTCAAGTTGGTGGTGGCAACGACCGAAGACGAAGGTGCGGTCGGTGCCGGAGCAGTTGCGGTAGTACCGGCGAGGGTCAGCTTGTTGGGCGCGCCCACTACACTTCCGTTAACCGCGGCGCCTTCGAGGAAGACGCTCATGTTGCTACCGACGACTTGTGCCTGGGTAATCTTGCGAACCTGGCCATCGGCCAGTTTTACCGAAGCACCGACTTTGAAGTTGGCCTTATTGCCATCGTTGGCCGGAATGGAGAAGCCCGGCGACTTGCGCCAGACACCATTGAGCCAATCGGTGTTGGTAAAGGCATTAATGCTGGTGGAGTAAGCAGTCGCCGTCGACGGCGCGGTTACTGCAGGCGCCGCGGTAGCGGGAGCCGAAGTTGCGGCAGCCACGGTTGCGACCGACTGCGGTGCACCCACCTTGTTGCCATCGAGCTTGGCGCCATCAAGGAACACACTCATGTTGCTGCCGACGACCTGCGCGCGGCTGATGGTGCGCACTTGGCCATCAGCCAGGCGAACCGAGGCGCCCGCCTTGAAAGCCGCCTGGTTGGCAGCCGTGGCCGGAATGGAGAAGCCTGCGCCAGTACGCCAGACACCATTAAGCCAGTCGGTATTGGTAAAGGCGTTGACCTTGGTGGAAACGGAGGCTGCAGCGACAGCGGTAGCTGCAGCAGCGTAAGGAACAGTTGCTACGGTTACGCCACCCATGAGGGCAGCCATGGCGATGGAAGCGACGAGTGCCTTACGGGCACCGGTAAACAGGTTGGTGGACATTGAGTCTCTCCGGAACTTACTACTTCAAAGGCCCAGCCTTCGAAAAGTGACGGGAGGTCGATAAGTCGTGGGGCGATACTGGAAGGAACCGCGGTGTCACAACAAACGAACCGTTCTACAAGAAATTTCCCGCCGTCCACCCCCTGAACAAACCGGTAAATCGTCTTGCGTGGCGGCTTTATAATAGGTTTGAAAAAATAATGGAAATCTTTGTGGCGGAAAAAGATCGCCAATAAGTCGCCATATANNGCCATTATATAAATGGGTGCAGATATCGATTTGATATGACGCTTAGCCCCCTTGCTAGAGGAATTTGTCGTTCCGCTTGCGACGGTTTTTTGAATCCGCCAACTTTCAAACAGCATTAAATCCTATGATTTTGTCCCGACGAACGGCACCGGATAATTGCGCGAAACGGCAGGGATTAAGCCCTATATAAGGGTGACGCTCGGGCAACCGTCGGCGCGCTTTCGAGGTCCAACATGAGGATCAACAGACGCAGGCGGAGGTTAGCGATGAGCCATAAGTTCAAGGTCGGCGATCACGTGAGCTGGAACTCGGAAGCGGGACGAGTCCGCGGTCGCATCACTAGGGTGCACACGGCCGACACCGAGTTCATGGGCCGGACCCGGCGTGCCAGCCCCGACGCACCGCAGTACGAGATCAAGAGCGACAAGACCGATCACGTGGCGATGCATAAAGAGTCGGCGCTGACCAAGCTGGACTGATTGCATGACTGACACGCTGACCATCTGGACCATTGGCCATTCGAACCGCTTGCTGGAGGCCTTTGTCGAGCTGCTGCAGCTGCACGGCATCGAAGCCATCGCCGACGTGCGCCGCTTCCCCGGTTCGCGGCGGCTGCCACAGTTCGGCAGCGAGGCGCTGCAGGGTGCATTGGGTGAAGCGGGTATCGGCTATGCCTGGTTCGAGGAGCTTGGCGGTCGCCGACGGCCGCTTGTGGATTCGCCCAACCTGGCCTGGCGCAACAGCTCCTTTCGCGGCTACGCCGATCATTTGCAGAGCGACGAATTCAACCGCGGGCTCAACCGTTTGCTGGAAATGGCGGGCCGGCAACGCACCGCGATGATGTGCGCCGAGGTGCTCTGGTGGCGCTGCCACCGCTCACTGGTATCGGATGTGCTGAAAACCCGAGGTATCGAGGTGCTGCACATCCAGGACGAGAAGCCGCCCGCCGCCCACCCTTTCACTGCCCCGGCACGGCTGGTCGACGGCCAGCTGAGCTATGCCGCAGGCAAGGGCGTGCCGCTGAGGAAGGAAGCTGGCAGCCAGATCGACCTGGATCTTTAGCCCATGACGCGCATCAGGGGCGCTCGATGCGGTCCGGGTGGATGACGATGCGGCCCTGCTTGTAGAGCCCGCCGATGGCCTTCTTGAAGTTGCCCTTGCTGACACCGAACCGCCGCGTGATCTCTTCGGCCGGGCTCTTGTCGCTCACGGCCAGTACGCCCTGGTTTTCCTCCAGTTGCTGGAGGATCAGCGCCTGCAGCGCATCGGTCGCCTCGCTGCCGATCGGCTGCAGACTCAGGCTGATCTTGCCGTCGGCGCGCAGCTCGCGGATGTAACCCCGCTCACGCATGCCGCCGCGCAGGAACTTGAACACCTCGTTCTTGTGGATCAATCCCCAGTGCTGGCCGTTGATGATCGCCTTGTAGCCGAGATCGGTCGGTTCGACGATCAGCAGGTCCACCGCGTCGCCCACCCGGTAGCGCGCCGGCGTCTTGTCCAGATGGCGATCCAGCCGTGCGGTGGCGGTGATGCGACGGGTGCGCTGGTCGATGTACACGTAGACCACACAGTAGTCGCCGACTTGCAGCGGCCGCTTCTCCTCCGAGTGCGGCAGTAGCAGATCCTTGGGCAGCCCCCAGTCGAGGAAAAGCCCGACGCGGTTGATTTCCGCCACCTTGAGACTGGCGAACTCGCCGACCTGCACCCTGGGCTTTTCCGTGGTCGCGATCAGCTTGTCCTCGCTGTCGAGGTAGACGAATACGTTCAGCCAGTCGTCCACCTCGGTCGGCACATCCTTGGGGATGTAGCGGTTGGGCAGCAGAATCTCACCATCCGGCCCGCCGTCGAGGTAGAGGCCGAAACCGGTGTGCTTGACGATCTGCAGGCTGTTGTAACGTCCGATGGCGGCCATGGCGGGTGTCCCAGTGATGAAGGCGGCGATTCTAGCGGCGCGGCAAGGCATAAGCGATGACTGAATCCCCTGCCTTGGTGCCCAGCGAGCCATGCCCGCCGGCGACCACCACCACCATCTGCCGCCCGGAACGGCTCTGGTAGGTCATCGGCGTCGCCTGGCCGCCAGCCGGCAGGCGCGCCTTCCACAGCTCGCGACCGGTACTGACGTCGTACGCACGCAGATAGTAGTCCAGCGTGCCGCTGAGAAACGCCACGCCACCGGCGGTGACCATCGGCCCGCCCAGGCTCGGCACCCCCATCTTGAACGGCAGCGGAATCGGCGAGCGATCCCGCACGGTGCCGTTCTTGCGCAGCCAGTGGGTCTTGCCGGTGCGCAGGTCGGCGCCCGCCACATAGCCCCACGGCGGCGCGGTGCACGGCAAGCCGATCGGCGATACGAAGGCCTCCAGTTCCACCGCGAATGGCGAGCCGAAGTTCTCGTTGAGAAACGGCTCCTTGTCCGAGACATAGGTCGTCTCGTCGTCCTCACGCGGGATCAGCCGCGAAGTGAAGGCCAGGTACGCCGGTGTGCTGAATACCATCTGGCGTACCGGATCGACCGCCACCCCACCCCAGTTGAAGACGCCGAAGTTACCCGGATGAACCAGCGTTCCCTGGGTGGAGGGTGGCGTGTAGCGTCCCTCGTAGCGCAGCGAATGGAACTGGATATGGCACATCATCTGGTCGATCAGCGTGGCACCCCAGAGGTCCTTGCCCTGCAGCTTCGGCGGTTCGTAGGACAGTGCCGACGCAGGCTGCGTCCTGGCGACCCAGTCGCCTTCGGCCGCACCTTGTGGCGCGGGCACCTCGCGCACCGGCAGGATCGGCTCGCCGGTGCGGCGGTCCAGCACATAGATGTCGCCCTGCTTGGTCGGCGCCACCAGCGCCGGCACCGGCCCCTCCTCCGTCTGGATGTCGATCAGGCTAGGCTGTGCCGGCACGTCCATGTCCCAGAGGTCGTGGCGCACGGTCTGGAAAACCCAGCGCAGCTGGCCGCTATCCAGGTCGAGCGCCACGATGGAAGAGGAAAAACGCTCGCTGTTCTCGCTGCGCCGCCCGCCCCACTGATCCGGCACCTGGTTGCCGAGCGGAATGTAGACCAGCCCCAGCGTCTCGTCCGCGCTGGAAATGCTCCAGCTGTTCGGGCTGCTGGCGCTGTATGTCTGCCCGGCAGCGATGGGGGCGGTCTCGTCGGGGTTGCCCGGGTCCCAGTTCCACAGCAGCTTGCCGGTATAGACGTCATAGGCGCGGATGACCCCGGACGGCTCGTTGGCGCGCACGTTGTCGTTCACCGCACCGCCGATGATCACCCGGTCGCGCGCGACCACCGGCGGAGAGGTCGAGTAGTAGAAACCCTCTTTTACGTGGGGCATGTTGGCCCACAGGTCCACTTCGCCGTTGTCGCCGAAGCCGGGGCATATCTCGCCGGTTCTGGCATCCAGCGCGATCAGCCGGGCGTCGGCAGTGGGCATGAACAGCCGCTGGCGACAGCTCTGCGCCTGGCTGGAGGCGGGAGCGGCATGATAGGAAAGCCCACGACAGGTCAAGTGCTGGCGGTTGACCGAATGCGGCACCTTGGGATCGAAGCGCCAGCGCTCTTCGCCGGTCTCGGCATCCAGGGCGATCACCAGGTTGTGCGGCGTGCACAGGTAGAGGCTGTCGTCGACCTTCAGCGGAGTGACCTCGTAGGTGGTCTCGTCCGGGTCGTCCGGACCGCGCAGATCGCCGGTCTGGTAGTGCCAGACCGGCTCCAGGCGCTCGACGTTCTGCGGAGTGATCTGCGCCAACGGCGAATAGCGCTGGCCATGCTGGGTACGCCCGTAGGCATGCCAGTCGCCCTCCGGCACGCTGTCGTCGACGGCAGGCGCCTCGGCCAATGGCGGCGGCAGCATGCCTTTGATGTCATGGCTGTCGCGCCCCACCGCATAGATAGCCGCCACACCCCAGAGCAACACCGCCAGCATCAGCGGAAGCGCTGCACCACCCCAGGCACGGAAGCCGAAATGCTGCCAGCCCAGGCGACGCGCGATCCATGGTGTGAGCAGCCACAGGCCGAGCGGCGCGATGATGCTGCCGCGTGGCGCCAGTTGCCACCAGTCCAGGCCGACTTCGTACAACGCCCAGCCGAGCGCACCGAGCATGAGCAGGGCGTACACCCACAGCGCCGTGCGGCGGCGCATCAGCAGCAGGACACCGGTCAGCAGAAAGCCGGCCGCCAGGATGGCGAAGTACCAGGTTCCGCCGAGGCTGATGACCTTTGCACCGCCGACGCCAAGCGCCAGCCCGACGATGATGCAGAACAATCCGCTGATGACTACTGCCACGGCGCCAACTCCTCGCTCTTGTTATTCGACCTGCACACATTCCAGATGACCGGCACGGACGGCCATCACTGGAATGGACAGGCGATGAGCGGGAATGCTCCGTGGAAACGGCAGTGCGGCGGAGCAGGCCGCCTGCCCGCCGCTGCCCCGGCGCTTAGTTGCTGTCCAGCCCTACCTGCAGCAGCTTGCCGTCAGCGGCATCGGTGAGCAGGTAAAGGAAGCCGTCCGGCCCCACACGCACGTCACGGATACGCGCATTCAGGTCCTTGAGCAGACGCTCCTCGCCGACGATCCGATCGCCATCCAGCTGCAGCCGGATCAGCGACAGGTCTACCAGGGCGCCGATGAACAGGCTGCGCTGCCAGGCCGGGAAACGCTCGGCATCGTAGAACGCCATGCCGCTGATACCCGGCGATTTGTCCCAGACGTGATGAGGCGGCTCGGTGCCCTTCACGGTTTTGCCCTGGGCCTCCGGGATCGGCAGCATGCTGTAGTTGATGCCATGGGTCGCCAGCGGCCAGCCATAGTTCTTGCCGGCCTGAGGGATGTTGATCTCGTCGCCACCACGCGGGCCATGTTCGTGCGTCCAGAGCACGCCGCTCCAGGGATTGAGCGCGGCCCCCTGCTGATTGCGGTGGCCGTAGGACCAGATTTCCGGACGCACGCCGTCGCGCCCCACGAAGGGATTGTCGTCGGGCACGCTGCCGTCCAGGCCGATGCGCACCACCTTGCCCTGATGCTTGTCGAGGTCCTGCGAGGTGGAGCGCTGGTTGTTCTCGCCCAGCGCCACGAACAGATGGCCGTTGCCATCGAAGACCAGCCGCGAGCCGAAATGAATGCCGCTGGACAGCTTGGGCAGCTGGCGGAAGATCACCTCGAAGTTTTCCAGCCGGGATCGATCATCACTGAGCCGGCCGCGGCCGACGGCCGTCCCGGCCTTGCCGTCCTCGCCAACCTCGGCGTAGCTCAGATAGACCAGGCGGTCCTGCTCGAACGCCGGCGACAGCCGGACATCGAGCAGGCCACCCTGCGCGCGGGCGAATACGTCCGGCACGCCAGCCAGCGGTTCCGATCGGCTGCCATCGAGCCCCACCAGCCGCAGCCGACCGGGCCGCTCGGTCACCAGCATGTGCTCGCCATCCGGAAGAAAGGCCAGCCCCCACGGGTTCTCCAGCCCCGCGGCGATCTCCTTGACGGTTACCTGCCCCGCCTCGCTAGGAAAGCGTTGCGTTTCACCGGCAACCTGGAACGAAGCGGCAATGACGAAACCGCAGAGCGTGGTGCGAATGGCTTGACGCAGCATGAAGGTCCTCCGGTGATGGGGCGTTGTGATTCCCAGATACGCCGCTTCATTGAAGACCAGAGCGTCGGCTCGGTGGTTGCGAAAACGCTTCAAGAAATGACCGACCGTAAAAAGCTGAACAAAATTTGATCAAATCTGTATAATGCCCGGTTCGACTGATTGAAGGAAAAGCGATCCATGGCCACCAAGACCACCAGCGCCAAGCGCAAACCCGAACCCGCGACCGAAACCAGCCAGTCCCTGGCAGAGCAGATGGCCGCGTTCCTCAAGGCCGGCGGTGAGATCCAGACCATCCCCAACGGCGTGAGTGGCCAGACCCAGGGCCCGTCCCGGCAGATCACCATCAGCAAGAAGTGATGCGCTGACACGAACCGCTTTCGGCGAGCCGCTCTGTACAGGAGGCTCGCCGCGTTCCACCTCCTTCCTGATTTCTCCGAGCATCCCATGACCGATCCCGTGCGCCTTGCCAAACGCGTCGCCGAGCAATTCGGCTGTTCCCGGCGCGAGGCCGAGCTGTACATCGAGGGCGGCTGGGTCACTGTCGACGGCGAGCTGGTCGAAGCGCCCTTCCTCAAGGTAGGTCCGCAGCAACGTATCGAACTGCAGCCCGGCGCCACGGCGAAGGAAATCGCCCCGGTGACGCTGCTGCTGCACAAGCCAGCCGAACTCCCGATCGACAGCGATAACGATGGCCCCCGCCGTGCGCTGCAGGCCAGCGAACACTGGGCCGATGATCCGTCCCGCACCGAACCACTGCAGCGCCACCTGCTGCGCCATACCTTGCTGCTGCCCCTGGATGCCGATGCCAGCGGCCTGAGTGTGCTCAGCCAGCAGCGTGAAGTGATCCGCCTGCTCGGCGACACGCGCAACAAGCTCGAGCAGGAGTACGTCGTCGAGGTCAGTGGCGAAGCCGAAGAAGGTGGCCTGGCGCTGCTGGCCAAGGGAATCGGGCATCGTGGCAGGATCCTGCCCAAGGCCAAGGTCAGCTGGCAGAGCGAAAACCGCCTGCGCGTGGTGGTCAAGGAACCCGCACCAGGCGAGGTTCGCATGCTCTGCGAGGCCATCGGCCTGCGCGTCGTCGCCAGCAAGCGCATACGCATCGGCCGACTGTCGATGGCCAAGCTGCCGGTGGGGCACTGGCGCTTTCTCGGCGAACACGAGCGTTTCTGACGCTACCGCCTGCACCAGTCGGCGGAGCGCGCTTGCCTTGCCCGCCGCGCTGAACCAGTCTTGAGCGCTGGGCCGGGGCAATTCGCCACGACGGCCCACCCTCCAAGACAGGACCGCGATGCAGAAACTGCTGCTCTTGTTGCTGATTCTTCTATCGCTGCATACCCAGGCGGCCGAGCCTGTCACTGTCTGGGCCTATCAACCTTCTCCGCCGTTCGCCTCCGGCCAGAGCCCCGGCCTGTCCGAAACCCTGGTACAGCTGCTCAACGAGCACCCGACCAACCAGGGTCGTTACGAATTCCGCCTGACGCAGCTGCCGCGAAAGCGACTCGATGCCCGGCTCGCCGCCAACGAACCGGGCATTCTTTTATGGGCCACACCGGAGTTCTTTCCCGAACGGTTAACCGCTCGGGCCAGCTGGACGCGACCGCTGCTCTGCGACATTCAGGATTTCGTCTCGCGGCGGGCGGCTCCGGTCGACTACGACGGCCCGCGCTCGCTGCACGGCCTGCGCCTGGGCGGAATCCTCGGGCATCGCTATCGCACACTGCAGGCGGATATCGACAAGGGGCTGATCCGCCGCGAAGACGTGCATACAGACCTGCAGAATCTGAACAAGCTGCTCTCAGGGCGCATCGATGTCGCCCTCATCCCGCGCTCGTCACGCCTGTTCTACAGCCTGACCGAGGTGCCAGAAGCGCAGCTGCACGTTTCACCGAGCCCCCTGTACGTGTTCGACCGCCACGTGCTCATGACTGCCAGCCTGCCCGCCGCGACCACGCAGTACATCCAGCAGCTTGTCGCCGACCTGCCGCACAGTGCCCGCTGGCAGACGTTGCTGCGACGCTATGGCCTGCAACAGATGAACGCGCCCTGCCCCAATTTCTAAGCGAACGTAAGCCGCACTGGCGAATCGAAGCAGGCACGCCCCATACTGGCGAAAAGAGAACGGAGTACCAATTCAGCCATGAAAAAGGCATTGCTCTTCGGCCTGCTGTTGACTCTCGGCGGTTGCGCCAGCCAATCCTGCGATCGCGCCTGGGACGACGACGGCTGTCGCGCCGAGCGTCTGCTGTACCAGAACGATCTGATGCAGGCCAAGATTCTGATATCGGTCGGTGATGAAGACAGCTACGAACTGGCCCAGGCCCTGCTCGATCGCAGCGCGCGGCTGGATCGGCGCGGTGAGACCGAGTTCTACCAGGCGCTGCTGCTGATCCGCCAGGGCCCGGAGCCCTCCGAAGTGCTGCAATTGCTGGAGAAGGCCAAGCGCAAGGGCCATCCGCACGCGGTGGCGCTGCTCTACAAGATCTACCAGGAGCCCTATCTGATCGAGCAGGCGGACCCGATCAGGGCCGAGGGCTATCGACAGGCGTACGGCGAACTGGACGTCGCGCGCAGCGGCTACCCATCGTTCGACAAATCGCTGGAACTGGTCGATCAGCTGGTTGCGCCACCGCCACCCTCTGTGCCGTACCAGGCACCATGCCCGCAACACTGCCTGGAGCAGTCACGCTAGCATCGCGGGCTGGCGAGGAGCGATCAGGGCGCAGGGGTCTGCGAAATCCGCGGTTCCTCTTCGCCGTCGGCGACCGCACGCGCTTCCGCTTCGGTGGCGTAAGGGCCGCCGACGATGGTGCCGTTCAGTTCCACCACCCAGCATACGGCCCAGGTCGGGCGCCAGGCCTTGGGTACGTCTTCGCCGCTGAGGTGCTTGATCTGCGAGGTCATGGCGTTTCTCCATTGCTACTGAGACAAGACGGCCGTCCGCGCCGCGGAGCCGGCCCCATGCAATGCAGACCACAAGCCGGCACGCTTTGCTCGTCCCGATCGACGAAACGGACCGAGCCAGAACCCTTGGCGGCAGCTGGGCTCTACACACACAGGTGCCGCCCGCTGAGGAAAGACGATGCGCTCCACCAGCCGCCTGTTTCTGCTGATGTTGCTCTGCACCTTCCTGCTGGTCGGCTGCAGCCGCGCAACCCTGGTCTACCGCAATCTCGACACGTTGATTCCCTGGACACTCAACGATTACCTGGACCTGGACAGCACCCAGCAGCGCGAACTGCGCCAACGGCTGCGCGAACACCTGGCCTGGCACTGCAGCACCCAGTTGCCGGAACTCCTTGCCAGGCTTGACCGGCTGGAGCGAAGCAGTGCCGACGGCCAACTCCAGCCGAGCGATCTGGAGCCACACTACCGCGGCGTACGCGACGCCATGCACAGCATCGCGGTGGAGGTCACCCCGACCGCCACCGATCTGCTGCGCGCATTGAACGACGCGCAAGTCGAGGAACTGCGCAAGGCGTTGGACGAGAACCGCCGTGAACACCGGGAGAAATACCTCGAGCCGCCCTTGGAGCAGCAGATCCGCGAACGCGCCGAGCGCATGCAGAAGCGCCTGCAGTACTGGTTCGGCCCGCTGAACGCGCAGCAGCGCCAGCGCGTGCTGCGCTGGGCGCACACCCTGAGCGAGCAGAACAGCCGCTGGCTGCGCAATCGCGAGCAATGGCAGACCATGCTGCTGGCCGCCGTCGAGCAGCGCCACGGCGCCGATTTCGATAAGCGTATCGCCCGGCTCTTGCAGGATCGCGAAGCGCTGCTGAACGAAGATGACCGCGCGGCGCTGCAACGCGCAGAACAGGCCGGTCTGGAACTGGTGGCCGACCTCCATCGCCTGGCCGACGACGGCCAGCGCGCCCATCTGAGCGGACGGCTGACGCAGCTGCAGAGCGACTTCGGCAGTCTGAAGTGCCTGGCCCAGGCCGGCTGACGACCGGGCCTCAGCGCCCCGTCGAGGTCAGCCGGCGCAGGGCCTCACGCTGCGCCGGCTCGTCGAGGTCGAGCAACCACTGCGGCTTGCCCGCCACCAGCGCCGCCAGCGGCACGCCATCGCGGTAGAGGATGCGGTTGCCCGGCAGCGCCGGCACCTTGCTGCCCGGCAACAGCGTCCCCAACTGATTCAGCGGATCGACCGCCGAGACCGCCAGCAGCTCGCCCGCCAACGGCCGCTTGCGCACCTCACGCAACAGCGCCAGCGCTTCCGGCAGGGCGAACTGCTCGCCCGCCACGCCTGCGACGAAACGCCCGCCGCGGATCTCGCCACGCGCTTCCAACCGGTGGTAGACCCGCAACAGCTCGCGCCAGGGCGGCAGCCAGTCCGCCTCGCGCGCCAGCAGTCGCCAGAACACCACGCCGTAACGGCGCAGCAGCACGCGGGCAATATGCTCCAGCGCCTCGATCGGAAGAACGGCGTGCCCGGCGACATCCCCCGCCACCGGCTTGCGCACCAGCGCCCAGCGCCCCGCGTCGGCCATACCGCCGATAAAGGCGCCTCCGCGGGTTCGCCGCGCCGTGCGCGAACGCTTGCTGGCCGGCGTCAGCAGCGCACGCAGGCCGGCGAAGCTGTCGGCGTTCACCAGCCCGACCGCCACCAGTTCGCCCAGGGCGTCCTCCAGTTCGCTGCGCAGCAGATGGGCATCGTGCTGCAGTTCGTCGAAGAACAGCGCGCCATGGGTCTGCAGGCAATCGAACACGCGCTGCGCCCGCGATGACAGTTCCGGCGCGGGCGCGTCGCTGGCCAATGCATGCCAGGCACCGAGCTGGCGCCGCGGCAATAGTACGATAGGCGTGCCACGTACCGGCCCGCCGCTGGCCTTGAGACGCCCGGACAGCCGCGTCCAGACAATGCGACCGGAGCGGCACAGCTCATCCAGCCAGGTGCTGCCGTAATCCTTCAGACGGGCCGGCAGCAAGTCGCTTTCCCAGGCCGTCGCGGCCGCCTGGAAGCCTTCCAGCTGCTCGACCAGTGTGCCCAGCGCCTCGCGCCCCTGCATGCGGGTGCCCGCCGAGAGATGCTGCCAGTCGGCGAGAAAGCGCATGCAGTCGGCAAGCTCCACCGGCTCGATATCGCGGCGCAGGCGCTTGACCGTGTAGCGATGGATGCGCGCCAGCAGGTGCCGCTCGCACCACTCGTCCTCGCTCGCTCCCGGGCTGAAGCGCCCGCGCAACACATAGCCCTGGGCCTCCAGACGGGTCAGCGCCAGCGCCACCGCCGAGGCCGGCAGGGCCAGCGGTCTAGCGATCAGCGGTACCGGCAGCGGCGCGAAACCGCTCAGACGGGCGCGGATCAGTTCCACCAGCGCCTCCTCTTCGTCGAGCAGCTGGTCATAGCCGGCCGGCAATGGCAGACACGGCTCGCAGGCCGCCTGCGGATAGATCGAACGCAGCCAGGCCAGGCGCTCCAGCGGGGTCCAGAGCGCGCGGTCGTGAGCCACCTGCAGGCGTGTCGCCCGCCCCGCGCGGGCCAACTCGGCGAGCCATTGCAGCCAGTGCGGCTGCCCCGCCGCCTCGGCCTCGGCGATGCAGCCCAGCGCCGTCAGCGCCTCATGCAGCTCGTCGCTGTTGCGCGCCTCCGGCCAGGCCTCCGCCCCCACCGCCGCAATTGCCTCAGGGTCGAGCGCGCCAAGGTCGTCGGTCGATTCCGGATCGCTCCAGCGACGGGCGAGCACCGCCTGGGTGCGTCGCTCTTCCAACGGGGCGTCGTCGAGAAAGGCGTACGGGCGCGCGCCGAGGATTTCCATGGCGAGTGGCGACGGTGACGGCAGGTCACGTGTCAGCAGCTCGACCTCTCCCCTCTCCATGCGCCGCAGCAGCGCCAGCCAACCCTCGCTGTCCATGGCCTCGTGCAGGCAGTCGTCGAGGGTCTGGCGCACCAGCGGGTGGTCGGGAATCTCCCGCTCACCCACGATGTTCTCCAGGCAGGCCACCTGATCGGGGAACACCAGGGCCAGCAGGTCTTCGCTTTTCATCCGCTGCAGCTGCGGCGCCACCTTGCGCCCGCCGGCCATGCGCGGCAGGGCCAGCGCGGTAGTGGCGATCCAGCGCCAGCGCACGCCGAACAGCGGCGCGTCGAGCAGCGCCTGGATCAACACCTGTTCGGCACTGGCCGAATGCAGATAGCGCCAGACCTCATCCAGCGCGAAGCTGTGACTGGTCGACAGCGAGAGGATGATCGCGTCCTCGGTGGCCGCCGCCTGCAGCTCGAAGTTGAAGGTGCGGCAGAAGCGCTTGCGCAGCGCCAGGCCCCAGGCGCGGTTGATGCGGCTGCCATAGGGCGAGTGGATCACCAGCTGGGTGCCGCCGGACTCATCGAAGAAGCGCTCCATGATCAGCCGCCGCTGGGTCGGCAACGCGCCCAGCGCCGAACGCGCTCGGGACAGGTATTCGACGATCTGCTGCGCGGCTTCGCGTGGGATGCCCGGGGTATCGGCGAGCCAATCGATCACCGGCTGCAGGCGTTCGGCCGCTTGCGACTCGGCGCTGGCCAGCCGCTGGTCGATTTCCCCACGCAGGCGGGCGACCGCGAAGGACAGCTCGTCGCTGCGCCCTGGCGCTTCGCCGAGCCAGAACGGGATGCTTGGCGGCATGCCCTGGGCGTCCTCCACGCGCACCCGCCCCGCCTCGATCTTGAGGATGCGGTAGGAGGTGTTGCCGAGCTGGAACACGTCCCCGGCCAGACTCTCCACGGCGAAATCCTCGTTCACCGTGCCGATGTTCAGCCCCTGCGGCTCCAGCAGCACGGCGTAGTCGGAGTTGTCGGCGATGGTGCCGCCGGAGGTCAGCGCGGTCAGCCGCCCGCCGCGGCGGCCGCGCAGGCTGCGGGTCGCCAGGTCGCGATGCAGATAGGCGCCGCGCGCGCCATGGCGAGTCGTATAGCCTTCGGCGAGCATCCTCAGCAGCGCCTGATAAGTGGCGTTATCCAGCACCGCATAGGGCATCGCCCGGCGCAGCAGCGCCAGCAGCGCGTCCTCCTGCCATTCACGGCTGGATACCTCGGCAACGATCTGCTGGGCCAGCACGTCCAGCGGCGCCGGGGGAATTCTCAGCGTGTCCAGTTCGCCGCGGCGCACGGCGATCGAACGCGGCGAGCCGAGCTGGCAGACCAGCTCCACGTCGCCGATATCGATGCCCAGTTCCAGCGAGGCGGTGGCCACCAGCACCCGCAGTTCGCCGCGTTTGAGCTTCTGCTCGGCCGTCAGCCGCTGCTCGCGCGCCAGGCTACCGTGGTGCGCCGCCACCACCGCACCGCCCAGCCGTTCGGCCAGATGGCGGGTGGTGCGCTCGGCCATGCGGCGCGTGTTGACGAACACCAGGGTGGTCCGATGCTCGCCGGCCAGCGCGGCCAGGCGGTCGTAGACCAGCGCCCAGGCATCGTTGCTCATTACCGCTTCCAGCGGCACCGGCGGGACTTCCAGCGCCAGGTCGCGGGCGCGGCCATGGCCGATATCGACGATCTCGCAAGAACGCTCGGTTCCGACCAGAAAGCGCGCAACCGCGTCTATGGGCTTCTGTGTGGCGGACAACCCGACGCGCACCAGCGGCCGTTCGCAGAGCGCCTCCAGCCGCTCCAGCGACAACGCCAGGTGGCTGCCGCGCTTGTTGCCGGCGATGGCGTGGATCTCGTCGACGATCACGCTGCGCACATCGCGCAGCATCTGCCGCCCGGACTCGGAGCCGAGCAGCACGTAGAGCGATTCCGGCGTGGTGACCAGGATGTGCGGCGGCCGCTTGCGCATCGCGTTGCGCTCGGCCTGCGGCGTGTCGCCGGTGCGCACAGCGGTGCGAATGTCCACCGGCGGCAGGCCGAGCCGTTGCAGCTCGGCGCCGATGCCGGCCAGCGGTTGCTCGAGGTTGATATGGATATCGTTGGACAGCGCCTTGAGCGGCGACACGTAGAGCACCTGGGTGCCGTCGACCAGCCCGCCCTCGGTCAGGCCCTGCTGCACCAGCGCGTCGATGGCAGCGAGAAAGGCGGTCAGCGTCTTGCCCGAACCGGTCGGCGCGGCGACCAGGGTCGAGCGACCGGCGCGTACCAACGGCCAGGCTGCTGCCTGAGCCGGTGTCGGGGCGGGAAAGCTGCGGGAAAACCAGCCCGCCACGGCGGGATGGAAGCGGCACAGCGGATCGGGGGCAGGCATGCTCATGCCGATGAATATGGTGCCGCGCCTGCCATTGCACAAGCGACAGCCGGTCGGCTGTGGGGAAACGGCACCGGCATATGGCGGTCAACTCCAGACAACGGCAACGCAACGGAGACGATCATGACTACAACGCCCCTGAGCCTGGACAACGCGATGCAATTGGCCTCGGAAGCCTTTCTGCCCTGTGGCTGCGTGACCAGCGCTAACCCCGAAGACGACAGCTTCGGTTTCACCGTGATGAACGGCAGCGGCGAAGAACTCGCCCGGGTGGCGCAGGTGCGCGACTACGCCGACCCGCTGCGCATGGCCCAGGTCATCGAGCAGACCCGCCAGGAGCTGATCGACAAGGGCTGCACCCTGGAGCCCTGGACGATGCCCTTCATCACCGACGCCAGCGCCATTCCGGAAACCACTCCGAACTACTGAGGAGGCGGCATGAGCGATCCCGTTCTGTTGATCACCGGCGCCTCGTCCGGGATCGGTGCGGCCACCGCGCGCCAGGCCGCCAAGGCCGGCTATCGCCTGGCACTGGCCGCGCGTTCGGCGGACAAGCTGCAGCGGCTGGTTGATGAAATCGGTCCGCAGCGCGCCATCGCCATCCGCTGCGACGTCACCGACTACGCCGAACAGCAGGCAATGGTGCAGCAGGTGCTGGAGCGCTTCGGCCAGCTCGATGCGGTCTACGCCAACGCCGGCATACCGGGCAGCGAAGGCGGCTTCAGCGCGGCCGACCCGGCGGTATGGAAGGAGATGCTGCTGACCAACGTCTACGGCGTCGGGCTGACGCTGCGCTGCACACTCGCCGCGCTGAAGGCCAGCCGCGGCCATCTGCTGCTCACCGGCTCGGCGGCAGGGCGCTTCGTCATTCCCGGTTCGATGTACAGCGCCAGCAAATGGGCGGTGACCGGCATGGGCCTGAGCGTGCGCGAGGAGCTGCGCGGCGGTGGTGTACGGGTCACGCTGATCGAGCCGGGCATGGTCGATACGCCACTGTTCGACGAGCCGCCGGCCTATGCCCTGCAACCGGAGGACATCGGCCGTGCGGTGGTCTATGCGCTGTCGCAACCGGCCCATGTGGATGTCAACGAAATCCTGATCCGCCCGACACCGCCGCTGCAGGACAAGCAATAGGCGCGGCGCTCAGTGCGGGTCGCTGCGCTGCTGCTGTTGCCGCAGGCGGCCCGACTCGTTGATCTCCGCCGGTCCGGCCGTATCGCCATGCCGGTGTTCACCCGCGCCACGCACCCGCTGCAACTGGATGACCTCGCCCTTCTCCCAGGCATTGGCAGCCGGGTCGACCTCAGGTTGCACGATCGATTCGCGGTCACGGCGCCTGGCCTGGGTATCCACACCCAGGCGCTCGTCACGGGCCTTTTCCAGCGCCGGGTCGAGCTGGCCGTCGGCGGTAAAGCCCATCATCAGCGCCGGAATGCCGTAGGGCAGCTCCTTGTCTCGATCGGTATGCCAGGTATGCCAGGTCTTGCCGTAGGTGCTGACCACCTGTTCCATCAGCCGCCTTTCCGCTGCCTGCGGTAGACCCGGCGCAACCAGGCTGCCGGATTTCACCTCGTAGTCGTGGCTATGCCAGAGCTTCTTCTCCTCTTCCGGCAGGGTCTCGAACAGGCGCGCGCTGATGATGTACTCCACCCCCATCAGCTTGGCGTCGCGGCCGTTGCCGTCGTAGATCAGCGCCTGCATCACGTCCTCGTTGAGACGGGTGACGTAGTGGTGCGCCTCCATCTGTCCGTTCATGTCGCCGTTGTAGAAATGAAAGCCGTTGAGATAGGCGCTCACCGCATTCAGCGGGGCCTGCCCCTGCAACAGCCTTGCCCCCGCCTCCAGGGCATGGGTCTCGACGCTTTTCGGCTTGCCCGCGGTCTCGGTGTAGGACGCGGTGTCGTGCTGGGCGCAGGCGGCGAGCCCGAGCGCCGAGCACAGCATCAGAAACTGTCGCATGGATCGAACTCCTGCTTGGCTTCCTACAGGGAGTGGCCAGGCGTCAGGCGAGTTCAGGACCGAGCAGAAACTTTTGCCCGGCCCGTCGGGTCGCTATGGGAGGCCGTTTCGGTCGTGCAGACACCGCAGGGGGGAACGCCATGGGCAACCTGGCAGAGCAGCCACATCCGCACCCGGCACTCGCCGAACTCGATCAGCTTTTGCAGCGCTACCGCCTGGTGCGCGCCGCCAGCGAGGCGATCTGCACGCCGCTGCAGGTGGAGGACTATGTCATCCAGAGCACACCGGAGGTGAGCCCGCCGAAATGGCATCTGGCACACGTCACCTGGTTCTTCGAGACCTTCGTGCTACTGCCCTACCTGCCTGGCTACCGGCGCCTGAACGAGGCCTACGACTACCTGTTCAACTCCTACTACCAGACCCATGGCCTGCCCTTCCCGCGAACGCGGCGCGGCGTGCTCTCGCGTCCGGGGGTCGAGGAGATTTATGCCTATCGCCGGCATGTCGATCAGGCCATGGGCGAGCTCTTGGTCAATCCGCCGCGCGAGCAGGCTGCCGAGATCGTCCGTCGCGTCGGCCTGGGCCTGCAGCACGAGCAACAGCACCAGGAGCTGCTGCTCATGGACATCAAGCACATTCTTGCGCAGAACCCCATGCACCCGGTCTATCGCGACGACCTCGCCAGGCCGCAGCCGAGCAGCCCGGAGCGCCCGCGCTGGCACGAGTTCGCTGGCGGCGTGCAGCATATCGGCCATGCTGGCAGTGAGTTCGCCTTCGACTGCGAGACACCGCGGCACCGCCAGTTCGTCGAAGATTTCCAACTGGCCGAACGCCTGGTGAGCAATGGCGAGTACCTGTCCTTCATCGCCGATGGCGGTTACGCGCGACCGGAGCTCTGGCTGTCGGACGGCTGGGATCTGATCCAGCAGGCTGGCTGGAATGCCCCGCTGTACTGGCTGCGCGAGGATGGCGCCTGGCACGAGATGACCCTCGGCGGGCTGCGCACGCTGGATCTGGAAGCGCCGGTCTGCCATGTCAGCTATTACGAGGCCGACGCCTATGCGCGCTGGGCCGGCGCACGGCTACCCAGTGAAGCCGAGTGGGAAGTGGCGGCAGCCGACCAGCCGCTGCGTGGCAACTTCCTGGAAAGCGATTACCTGCAACCGGTCGCCGCGCCTGCCGGTCACCACGGCCCGCAGCAGCTGTTCGGCGACGTCTGGGAGTGGACCGCCAGCGCCTACCTGCCCTACCCCGGCTTTCGCCCGTTGGAAGGCAGCCTCGGCGAATACAACGGCAAGTTCATGTCTGGACAGATGGTGCTGCGCGGCGGCTGCTGCGCCACGCCGGAATCCCACGTGCGGGCGACCTACCGCAACTTCTTCCAGCCGGCGATGCGCTGGCAGTTCGCCGGGCTGCGCCTGGCCAGGGGGCTTTGAACATGGCATTGGCGATACATTTTCACGATCAGCTGCAGCAGCCGCACGAGGCCTCGCTGCGCGACGAGACCCTGGTCGGGTTCGCCGCCACGCCCAAATGGGCGTCGCCGAAATTCTTCTACGACCGTCGCGGCTCCGAGCTGTTCGAGCAGATCTGCCGGCAGCCGGAGTATTACATCACCCGCACCGAGGAGCAGATCCTCGCCGAGGCGGCCAACGACATCCTCGACATCGCCGGCCCTCACAGCGATCTGATCGAGCTGGGCAGCGGTGCCAGCNNAGCGCTGCACCCCACCAGCTACCTGGGCATCGACATCTCCGAGGACTTCCTGCTCAGCAGCACCCAGCGCCTGGCCGCGGATTACCCCTGGCTGGAGGTGCATGCTGCCTGCACCGATTTCTCTCATGAGCTGAACCTGCCGGATGATTTCTCCAGCGAGCACCCGCTGGTGTTCTTCCCGGGCTCGAGCATCGGCAACTTCACACCCGCCGAGGCCGCGGCATTCCTGCAGCGCCTGCACGATGTGCTGCCGGCCGGTGGCGGTCTGGTGATCGGCGTCGACCTGGTCAAGGATCGGGCGGTGCTGGAAGCGGCCTACAACGACCGCGCCCATGTCACCGCCGCGTTCAACCTCAACCTGCTGCAGCGCATCCGCAACGAGCTGGACAGTGACATCGACCCGTCGCGCTTTGTCCATCGGGCGTTCTTCAACGAGGGCGAGTCGCGCATCGAGATGCACCTCATCAGCCCCGAGGCGCAGGATGTGACCATCGAGGGCCGACGTTTTCACTTCGATGCCGGCGAGAGCCTGCATACGGAAAACTCCTACAAGTACACGCTGGACTCCTTCGCCGCCCTGGCCGACTCCGCCGGCTTCGACTGCCGCGGCCAGTGGACCGATCCGCGCGGGCTGTTCAGCGTCAACTACCTGCAACGGCGCTGACCCATGACGTGTCGATTACCTGCTTCGTTCGCCCTCGGCCTCGCCATGTTCGGGGCCATGGCCACCGGCCCGGTGGCTGCCAGTGAGGAACTGCGCATCGCCCAGCTCACGCGATGCGGCGATCTGTTCGCCGAGAACGCGCTGAGCTGGTGCCTGAATGCCCGAGGCCTGCCCCGTGCCGACGTGCACCTGAAGCTGAGCGGCGAGGCGCTGCCCGCCGAGCAGATCAGCCGCGACGGCAATCAGCTGCGTCTGACCCTGCCCGCCGACCAGGTCCGCAGCGGCCCGCTGTGGCTCGAGCACGACGGCAAGCGCAGCAATCCGGTCTGGCTCTCGGCAGGTCGCAGCCAGGCACTCGCCGCCAAGCCCGACGAGGTGGCGCGCAACATGGATGACCTCACCACCTATGTCGATCTGGTCAGCCTGATCATCGAGGAAGACCACGAAGGTCTGGAGAAGGCCCGCCAGCTGGCCGAAAAGTACGGCGCCGAGGTGGTCGGTGCCATCCCGCCGCTCAATACCTACCAGTTGCGCCTGCCGGTGAAAGACCTGACCGAGCGCGATGCCATGGTGCTGCGCCTTGGCAGCGAGGTCGGCGTAGATGCCGTGGTGATCGAGGAATCCGCCGCGGAAAGCGACGAACAGGACAAACAGGAACGGCCGCGCCGGCAGAGTCGCGAATGGGCGGCCAACCGCTTTCTCGATGCTGTCGACTATTACCGCGAGCGCATCCCGGATGACCAGCGCGCCGCCGACCGCGCGCCGGTACGCATCGGCATCATCGAACGCGNNCGCCCCGCACTTCGCCGAATACCTCCAGCCCTGCGATCCGCACCGGCAACGCACCTGCCTCTATGCCCGCGACGCCGACAAGCCGGACAACCACGGCAGTAGCGTGGCCGGCATCCTCGCCGCCCACGCCAGCGACGCCCGAGACCAGGGCTTTCTCGCCTCCCTGGACGGCACCGGCCCGGGCTTCGAGGTGATCGTCGAGCGCAACTCGGACGCCGGCATCACCGCCAATGTGGCGGCCTCGGTGAATCTGGTCGAAGACGGCGCGCGGATTCTCAACTGGAGCTGGGGCATCCATCGCATCGGCACGGTGGACGTGGAAGGTGAACCGGTGGATTCGCTGCTGCGCTCGGGCATCGCCATGAGCGGCTACGAGGAGCTGCTGGAAGAATTCTTCCTCTGGCTGCGCCGCGAACATCCCGACGTGCTGGTGATCAACTCCGCCGGCAACGGGTCGGCGCATTCCGGGCGCGACGATTATCGCCTGCCGTCGTCCTTCATCACCGAGCAGCTGCTGGTGGTCGGCGGCCATGAGCGCAACGACAAGAAAGATGTCTCGGTGGAACACCCGGACTATGTGCGCAAGCGCAAGTCATCCAATGTCGACATGCGTGTGGATATCACTGCCGCAGCCTGTACGCGCGCCGCCACGCTCGATCCAGAGCAGCGCGGCGACGTGCACTGCGGCACTTCCTACGCCACACCGCTGNNNCCGAGGCGGACGACCTTACCGCGCCGATCCTGCCGTCCGAGCGCGGCTATCGGCTGGATGACAACGATGTCGGCCGCTCGGCTCGGCTCGACATGCGCAAGGCCCTGGAACTGACGGTCAAGAGCCTGGAGAACACGCGCTAGGCCACGTCACTCCATGTCGCCACAGAGCTCGGCGGCACGCAGCAAGGCCGCCGTCAGCGCGTGGCGCTCCCACGGCGGCAGCGCGGCGAAACGTGTGCGGAATTCCGGCGGCAGCAACGCCGGTGCGTCCTGCAGCAATTCCCGGCCGCTGTCGCTGAGCAGCAGCCATTGGCGGCGGCGGTCCTGGTCGTCGCGCTGACGTTGCAGCAACCCGCGTTCCTCCAGTCGATCGAGCTGACCGGACAGCGTCGCGGCGGTCAGGCTCACGCGCCGGCTCAGGGCACTGGCGGTCATCTGCCCTTCACCGGCCAGCACCTGCAGGATCATCAGCTGCACCGGGCTCAGGCCGCCGTAACGCGCCAGACGCTTGGCATGCACTTCGGCATCCTGCTGCAGCCGGCGCATGGCCTGGAACAGCGGCAGTTCGAAGGCCTGAACCTCCAGCGCATTGATTTCATTTGAAACTGTTTCTTCAGCCATAATCACGCTTTCATTGACCCACTCACTTTGACATCAAAGCATTTTTTTGCTTTGGTGTAAAAAGATGACTGACCCGGGCTCACGCCGATCCAGCGCCGCTGCGCTGGTCCGAAAAGCTGAACTTAGGCGATGACGGGTCAGTCACACTCCCCAACGGCAAAACCGGTAAGGACCTTATGTGTGGCATAGCTGGAGAACTTCGTTTCGATAACCGCCCCGCCGATCTGGCCGCGGTTGAACGCATCACCCAACACCTGACCGCACGCGGCCCGGACGCGTGCGGTTTCCACAGCCAGGGGCCGCTGGCCCTCGGCCATCGACGCCTGAAGATCATGGATCTGTGTGAGGCGTCCGGCCAGCCGATGATCGATTCGGCTCTCGGCCTGTCGATGGTCTTCAATGGCGCCATCTACAACTACCCCGAACTGCGCGCAGAGCTGGAAAACCTCGGCTATCGCTTCTTTTCCGAAGGCGATACCGAAGTGCTGCTCAAGGGCTACCACGCCTGGGGCGAGGCATTGCTGCCACGCCTTAACGGCATGTTCGCCTTCGCTATCTGGGAGCGCGACCGCCAGCAGCTGTTCATCGCCCGTGATCGCCTCGGCGTCAAGCCGCTGTACCTGTCACGCACCGACCAGCGCCTGCGCTTCGCCTCCTCGCTGCCGGCCCTGCTCAAGGGCGGCGACATCGCCGGTGTGCTGAACCCAGTGGCGCTGAACCATTACATGAACTTCCATGCCGTGGTCCCGGCACCGGACACCCTGATTGCCGGCATCGAGAAGCTACCCCCGGCCAGCTGGATGCGTGTCGACGCCGATGGCACGACCACCACCGAGCGCTGGTGGGAGCTGCAGTTCGGTGCCCGCGAAGACGAGCGCGACTACAGCTTCGAAGACTGGAAGCGTCTGACCCTGGACACCATGCGCGAAGCGGTGGCGATCCGTCAGCGTGCCGCGGTGGACGTCGGCGTGCTGCTGTCCGGCGGCGTCGACTCCAGCCTGCTGGTGGGTCTGCTGCGCGAGGCGGGTGTCGACGACAACCTGCTGACCTTCTCCATCGGCTTCGAGGACGCCGGCGACGAGCGGGGCGACGAGTTCCAGTACTCGGACCTCATCGCCAAGCACTACAACACCCGCCATCACCAGCTGCGCATCCAGGAAAAGGAAATCCTCGAGCAGCTGCCGGCCGCCTTCCAGGCCATGAGCGAGCCGATGGTCAGCCACGACNNCAGGGTGCGGACGAGCTGTTCGCCGGTTACCACTGGTATCCGCTGGTCGATGGTGCCGAGGACCCGGTGGCGGCCTACCTCGCCGCGTTCCGCGACCGCAGCTACGAGGAATATGCCCAGACCATGCAGCAGCAATGGGTGCAGGGCGATTTCTCCGGTGATTTCGTGCGCCGCCACTTCGCCCAGCCGGGTGCCGAGGCCGCGGTGGACAAGGCGCTGCGCATCGACAGCACCGTGATGCTGGTGGATGA
>JABAHQ010002050.1_pt3 | contig 32907 bp, 28 predicted proteins | sample 7062091 | NCBI WGS metagenome assembly JABAHQ01 (sample SAMN14534359, study PRJNA622989) | marine sediment metagenome | biome: marine biome [ENVO:00000428]; feature: marine pelagic biome [ENVO:01000023]; material: deep marine sediment [ENVO:00002113] | place: India: Gulf of Kutch | collected... | reverse complement strand
GCAATACTGATGTACCTTGACGACGATCAGAAATGTGTCGATCGTCTGCTGAAAGAAGTGAAGATCGAGTCGTTCAGCCGATTGCCGGTCGAGGGGCATAGACCCGGCCCGGCTGGTGGCTGGTACGGCGATTCGGCACCTTACCAGTCCGGGTTGCTGATCAGCGTGCTTCCCGACGACCACGCGAGCCGCCTGGTCGACGCCGTGGCCGGCTGCACCGGTGTTCAGGACCCGCGGCACCCGATCCGGGTCGCGGTGCTGGACGTAGAGCGTTTCGTCTGTTGCGAGATGAATGACAGAAACGAGGGAGAGCAACAATGAGCCTCGAGCACAAGATCCGACTGATCGCCGGCACCTTCGTCCTGGTGAGCCTGGCGCTGGGCTGGTGGGTGAGCCCCTGGTGGTTCCTCTTCACCGCCTTCGTCGGGGTGAACCTGATCCAGTCGGCGTTCACCAAGTGGTGCCTCATGGAGGACATCCTGCGCTGGACGGGGATCCATCGGGAGCGTCCCGCGGTGCCGGGAGCCTAGCACCTCTCCTTTCTCGGCGCCCCGCCGGGGCTCGGGCTGAGACGCCCCGGGGCGGGGGGACGGGTCCGTCTTGTCCGCCACCGGTCGATCGGCCAGCTTTCACGCGCCGACGGGACCCTCCGACCGGGACCCCGGCCCACCGCTTCCCCAGGACGAGGACACCGGCGCATGACCAGCACCCCACGATCCGGAGCCGCCCTCCTTCTCCGCTCGGTGGTTCCGGCCCTCCTCGTGGCCGGCGTGGTCGCGTGCGGCGCCGGGGCCGGGCCGGGCGCCGGCGAGCCGCCCTCTCCCCGGGCCCGCGGGGCCGCCGGGGACACGGCCGAGATGCTTCCCACCGAGCCCTCGCCCCGGGAGGCCGTCCAGACCCGGACGGAGGGCGAGATCGGGACGGAGGCGGGTCGGCGGGCCCCCGGCGGGGTGCTCCTCGACACCGTCCGGGCCGGGCGCTTCGACGACGGCAGGATGTGGACCTTCGAGTATCCGCCGATCGACTATCTGGCCGAGGCCTATGGCTTCCGCCCCGACACCTCCTGGTTCCGGAGCGCCCGTATGGGAGCCCTGCGGATCCCGGGCTGCTCCGCCTCCTTCGTCTCGGCCCACGGGCTGGTGATGACGAATCACCACTGCGCCCGGGAGAGCGTGACCGGGGTGAGCGAGGACGGGGAGAACCTCCTGGACGAGGGATTCTACGCACGGAGCGTGGAGGAGGAGCGGCCCGTCGAGGAGTTCCACGCGGACCGGCTGGTCGAGATCCGGGACATCACCGACCCGGTCTACGCCCGCCTCGAGGGGGCCTCCGAGGAGGAGCGCGGGGAGCGCCGCCAGGCCGTCCTCGACTCGATCCAGGCCGCGATCCTGGACGAGTTCGGGGGCGAGGACGGGGGCCACGCGGTGGAGACGATCTCTCTGTACAACGGGGGTCGGTATTCGGCGTACGTCTTCCGCCGCTACGACGACGTCCGCCTCGTCATGGCGCCCGAGCTCCAGATCGGCTTCTTCGGCGGGGATCCGGACAACTTCACCTATCCGCGCTACAACCTGGACGTCTCCTTCTACCGGGTCTACGGCGAGGACGGCGAGCCCCTGGATCCCGGGAACCACTTCTCCTGGAGCACGGGCGGCGTGTCCCGGGGAGACGTGGTCTTCGTCATCGGGAACCCGGGCTCGACGAGCCGGCTCCAGACGGTGGCCGAGCTCGAGTTCCGTCGGGACGTCTCGGACCAGAAGCTCCTGGAGTTCCTCCGCAGCCGGATCCGGGTCCTGGAGGCGTTCCACGAGGATCACCCCGAGGTCTCCGAGGAGATCGACCTCCGCAACACGATCTTCAGCTTGAGCAACTCGGAGAAGGCCTATTCCGGGATGGTCCGGGGGCTGAACGACCCGGTGATCATGACCCGTCGCCGGGATCGGCAGCGGGCGTTCCTGGACTCGATCCGCTCCGATCCGGCCCTCTCGTCCGAATACGGCGGCCTCGTCGAGCGGATGGCCGAGCTCCAGGCGCGCAAGCGGGACGTGGCGCCCGCCTACGGGGCCTTTCTGGCCATGACCAGCGAGGACTTCGCCTCGGCGACCCTCCGTCGGGCCCTCTTCGCACAGCAGCTCCTCGACGCCCGGGAGCGGGGCGTGCCGGAGCAAGCCCTGGAGGGGGTGATCGACCGGATCCTCGCCGTGGGGAGCCAGCCGGCGGATCTGGACGAGGGCCTCATGGCCGATCGATTCCGGGACGTGGTCCGGAACTACGGCGAGGATTCCGAGGTGGCCCGGAGCCTCCTTCAGGGTCGCACCCCCGAGGGACTGGCCGCGGTGATTCGGGAGAGCTCGGTCCTCGCCGACTCGGCCGAGACCGCGGCCGCCGTCCGGAACGCCTCCCTGAGCGGAAGCGATCCCGCGGTGCGGGCGGTGGGGGCGTACTTCCCCACCTTCATCGACTTCCAGCGCACGCTCCAGGAGGTCTCTCCCCGGGAGGACGAGGTCGCCGCGGAGCTCGGGCGGGCGCGGTTCGAAGTATACGGGACCTCGGTTCCGCCGGACGCGACCTTCTCCCTGAGGATCGCCGACGGCGTGGTCGAGCCCTACGAGTACAACGGCACCCGGGCCCCGATCCACACGACCTTCTACGGGCTCTACGATCACTACCACTCGTACCGGGGCGACGACGCCTGGGCCCTCCCCGAGCGGTGGCGGGCCGTTCCCGAGGGCTTCGATCTCTCCACCCCCCTGAACTTCGTCTCCACCGCCGACATCATCGGCGGCAACTCGGGCTCTCCGGTGATCAACCGGGACCTGGAGGTGGTGGGCCTGATCTTCGACGGCAACATCGAGAGCCTGCCCGGGGACTACATCTACCTGCCGGAGATCTCCCGGGCGGTCGCGGTGGACGTCCGGGGGATCCTGGAGGCCCTGGACGACGTCTACGACATGGACCGCATCGTGCTCGAGCTCACCGAGGGGCGTCTCGCTCCCACCGAGACCGAGGCCGACCGGATCCGGGCGGGCGGGTCCCGGTAGGCGTCGACGGATCACCGCGCGGGCGGGTCCGTTGCTTGACCCGCCCCGCGGGCGCTCCGTACAATCACCGTCCCCCGAAATTCGCCGTTCTCCCGGCCACTCCTCGCGGGCCGCTCGTCGCGGAGCGGTGACGCGCGGGCGGGAAACGGCGATCGGGCCGAGGCTCACCCCGAACACGAGCAGGAGTGTCCATGGCGTCCGCGAAGGAGTATCCCACCGACAGAATCCGCAACGTGGCGGTCCTGGGCCACGGAAGCTGCGGGAAGACGACCCTCGTCGACGCCCTCTGCTACGCCGCGGGCACGTCCACGCGCAGGGGGGACGTGGAGGAGGGACACGCCCTCACCATGACCACGCCGGAGGAGGTGAATCACGGGATCTCGATCCAGCTCACGCCCGCCTTCGCCGAGTGGATGGGCCACAAGATCAACCTCCTCGACACGCCGGGCTACCTGGACTTCACCGCCGAAGCCCTGGCGGCCACCCGGGTGGCCGACGCGGCGGTGATCGTGGTCAGCGCCACCGCGGGGGTGGAGGTGGGCACCGAGAAGGTCTGGGGATACTGCGAGGACCGGGGGATCCCCCGGATCTTCTTCGTCACCGCCATGGACAAGGAGAACGCGGACTTCGACGCCGTCTTCGAGGAGATCCGGAAGCGCCTCACCCCCTCGGCGATCCCCGTGGAGATCCCCATCGGCGCCGGCGAGGAGTTCGAGGGGATCATCAACCTCTTCAGCGAGAAGGCCCACCTCTACAGGGAGGGGACCGGGAAGGGCGAGTACGACGAGGGCGAGATCCCCGAGGAGCTCCAGGGGAAGTTCGAGGAGTGGGAGACCGAGCTTCAGGAAACCCTGGCCACCACGAACGAGGCGCTCCTGGAGCAGTACCTGGAGGGGGGCCACATCAGCCGGGAAGAGGCGATCGAAGCCATGGGCCTGGGGATGGCCCGGGGCGACGTGGTCCCGGTCTTCTGCGGCTCCGGTGGCCGCACCTACGGGGTGAAGGCGCTGCTGCGGAAGGTCGTGGAGCTCTTCCCGGGCCCCGCGGAGTCGGGCGGCGAGCTGGCCCGACGCCCGGAGCTGGACCAGGAGGTGACGCTCCTGGCGGAGGACGACGGACCCCTGGCCGCCCTGGTCTTCAAGACCGCGGCGGAGCCCCACGTGGGCGAGCTCAGCTTCTTCCGGATCGTGAGCGGATCGGTGTCGAACGGGATGGAGGTCCTGAACGCTTCCCGGAACGTGACCGAGAAGCTGAACCACCTCTCGGTGCCGGTGGGGAAGGAGAGGCTGGAGGTCTCGACGCTCCACGCCGGTGACATCGGCGTGGTCGCGAAGCTGAAGGACTCCCACACCAACGACACCCTCTGCTCCCCGGGCCGCCCCCTGATCCTGGACCCGATCGAGTTTCCCGAGCCCGACATCTCGGTGGCGCTCCACGGGAAGACCCGCTCGGACGAGGACAAGCTCGGCGAGGTCCTGCAGCGTCTCCAGGACGAGGATCCCTCCTTCCACGCCGAGTTCGACCCCGAGCTCGGACAGACGATCGCCCGGGGGATGGGCGAGCTCCACCTCGACGTGCAGATCGAGCGCATGGAGCGGAAGTACGGCGTGGAGGTGGAGACCGAGCGCCCGAGGATCGCCTACCGGGAGACGATCACCCGGCCGGGAGAGGGTCGGGGGCGGCACAAGAAGCAGACCGGGGGGCGGGGGCAGTTCGGGGACTGCGAGATCCGCCTCCAGCCGCTGCCCCGTGGGGAGGGCTACGAGTTCATCGACTCGATCAAGGGCGGCGTGATCCCGAACAAGTTCATCCCTTCGGTGGACAAGGGGATCCAGGAGGCGGCCCGGAAGGGGGTCCTGGCCGGCTATCCCGTGGTGGACTTCGCCGCCGAGGTCCACGACGGCTCCTACCACTCGGTGGACTCCTCGGACGTGGCGTTCCAGGTGGCCGGCTCCCTGGCCTTCAAGGACGCGGTCTCCAAGTGCAGGCCCGTCCTCCTCGAGCCGATCATGGAGGTGGAGGTCGTCACCCCCGACGACTACGTGGGGGACGTGATGGGGGACCTGAACCAGCGGCGGGGAAAGGTGTTGGGGATGGACTCCGGCACGGGGAGCACCACGATCCGGGCCCGCGTGCCCCAGGCCGAGCTCTACCGGTACGCCGCGTCGCTGCGCTCCATGACCCAGGGCAAGGCCCACCACACCCGGAGCTTCCACCGCTACGAGATCGTCCCCGGCGACGTGGCCGAGAGGATCGTCGAGCACGCCACGGCGGAGGCCAGCTAGCATGGCCGGGGTCCCGACCCGGGCCGCGGCCCTCGGCGTGGCTCTGACCGCGGCGGCCCTCGTGGCCGGGTGCGGCCCCGGGGCCGAGGCCTTCGACCTGGTGGTCGCCGGCGGCCGGGTGATCGACCCCGCCTCGGGCCTCGACGCGACACGACACGTGGGAGTCCGGGACGGCCGCATCGCCGCCCTGACCACCGATCCCCTCGAGGGGGAGCGGACGATCGACGCCTCGGGCCTCGTGGTGGCCCCCGGGTTCGTGGACCTCCACGAGCACGGCCAGAGCCCCGAGGCCTACCGCCTCATGGTCCGGGACGGCGTGACCTCGGCGTTCGAGCTGGAGGTGGGCACCGCGGACGTGGACGGGTGGTACGCCGAGCGGGCCGACGGACGGCTCGTGAACCACGGGGTGAGCGTCGGCCACATCCCCGTGCGCATGGAGATCCTGGGCGACCCCGGCGACTTCCTCCCCGCCGGGGTCGGCGGCCACGGCACGGCGTCCGAGGAGCAGGTCCGGGAGATCGAGGCCCGGATCGAAGAGGGCCTGGAGCAGGGGGCCGTGGCCGTGGGCCTGGGCGCGGCCTACACTCCCGGGGCGCCCATGGCGGAGCTTCGCCGCGTCTTCGACGCGGCCGCCGCCCACGGCGCCTCGGCCCACATCCACCTCCGGGGGGGGCTGGCGAGCCTCGACTCCACGCTGGCGGCGGCCCGGGACGCCGGCGCGCCCCTCCACATCGTCCACGTCAACTCCACCTCGGGCGACGAGATCGACGCCTACCTGGCGCGGATCCGGGAGGCCCGCGAGGCGGGTCAGGACGTGACCACCGAGGCCTACCCTTACGCTGCCGGGATGACCCGGATCGAGTCGGCCCTCTTCGACGACTGGCGCACCTGGCCCGACACCGCCTTCCGGCGCTACCAGTGGGTAGCCACCGGGGAGCGCATGACCCGGGAGAGCTTCGGCCGAGCCCGGGAGGAGGCGGGAGGGGTGATCATCCACAGCCGCACCGAGGAGCAGACCCGGACCGCGGCCACCAGCCCCCTGACGATGATCGCCAGCGACGGCTTCATCGAGGACGGGCGTGGCCATCCCCGGACCAGCGGCTCGTACTCCAAGGTCCTGGGGACCTACGTCCGGGAGCAGGGCGTCCTCACCCTGGCCGAAGCGCTGCGGAAGATGACGATCATGCCCGCCCGGCGCCTCGAGGCCCGGGTCCCCGCCATGGCCCGCAAAGGCAGGGTCCAGGAGGGGGCCGACGCCGACCTCACCCTCGTCGACCCCGGCACCGTGATCGACCGCTCCACGTACGGGGACGCGACGATCCCCCCCGCAGGGATCCCGTACGTGATCGTCGGCGGGACCGTGGTGGTGGATGGCGGGGAGATCGTCGAGGACGCGCGGCCGGGAAGGGCGATCCGGGCGCCGGTTCCCTAGGTGACCCGAGGGCCTTGGCCTTCCTCCTTCCACGTTGAATCCCCCACCCCCAGCCGTTACTTTTCCTCTCCGAAGAAACCCCAAAGTCTCCCGGGCCGCGCGGAGGGGCGTCGGGGGGCTCCGGCTCCCTCTTCGCGGACGCCGCGCGCCGGCCTCCGTCCGGACCCTCCCGTTCCCATCCCCGCGGCCCGGGCGCCCGATCCGACCGGAGAATCCATGGCCGGACACAACAAGTGGTCGAAGATCAAGCGCCAGAAGGCGAAGGAGGACAAGCGAAAGGGGAAGATCTTCGGCAAGATCGTCCGGGAGATCACCGTCGCCGCCCGGGAGGGGGGCGGCGATCCCGAGTACAACCCGCGCCTGCGGCTGGCGATCGAGAAGGCGAAGGACGCCGAGATGCCGCAGGAGAACGTGGAGACGGCGATCAAGCGCGGGACGGGGGAGCTGGAAGGGGTCGAGTACCGGGACGTCACCTACGAGGCGTACGCGCCCGGCGGCGTGGGGATGGTGATCGAGACGGCCACCGACAACCAGAACCGCACGGTCCAGGAGCTGCGCCACGTCCTGGACACCCACGGGGGTAACCTGGGGACCGACGGTTCGGTGGCCTGGCAGTTCGACCGGAAGGGCCAGGTCTACGTCGACGCCTCCCGCTACACCGAGGACGCGGTCCTCCAGGCCGCCCTCGAGGCCGGAGCCGACGACGTGGATCGCCTCGACGAGGAGTTCGTGGTCACGACGCGGGTGGGCGAGCTGCACCGGGTCCAGCGGGCGATGGAGGACGCGGGGGTCGAGACCGCCGACGCCGAGCTGGCCTGGATCCCGTCGGTCACGGTCCCGGTCGACGAGAAGGACTCCCGGAAGCTCCTGCGCCTCCTCGACGACCTCAACGACCTGGACGACGTGCAGGACGTCTACGCCAACGCGGACATCGACCACGACGTAGTGGCGGAGACCGCTTGACGGCCCGTTCCTCACGCTCCGATTCCGGGACTCCGTCCCCGGCGAGCCGGTCCGACGGCCCGGTCCACGTCGTGGGGATCGACCCCGGCACCGCGGTGACCGGCTACGGCGTGGTGGCCCGGGAGGGCGATGGCACCGTCTCCCTCGTCGAGTGCGGCGTGATCCGGACCTCGTCGAACGAGGCGCTGCCGGCGCGGATCCGGGAGATCTTCGAGGAGGTCCGCGAGATCATCGAGCGCTTCGAGCCCGGCACGGTGGCCGTGGAGGACGTCTTCCAGGGGAAGAACGTGCGCAGCGCCCTGACCCTGGGCCACGCTCGGGGCGCGATCCTCCTGGCCGCGGCCCTCCAGGAAGTGGAGATCGCCGAGTACACCCCCGGCGCGATCAAGAAGGCGGTGGTGGGCACGGGCCGGGCGAGCAAGGATCAGGTGGGGTTCATGGTCCAGAAGCAGCTCCGCCTCCGCTCCGCCCCCACCCCGGCCGACGCCGCCGACGGGGTGGCCGCGGCCCTCTGCCACTGCATGGCCGTCCGGGTGGCCGCCCCATGATCAGCCGCCTGAAGGGGACGCTCCTCGCCCGGGAGATGGAGCGGATCGAGGTGGAGACCGGGGGCGGCGTGGTCTACGAGGTGTGGGTCCCCCTCTCGATCGTGGAGCGGCTGCCCCCGGTGGGCCGGGCGGTGGAGATCCGCACCTATCAGGTGGTCCGGGAGGACTCGGTGGCCCTCTACGGCTTCCTGGAGCCCCACGAGCGGGAGCTCTTCGGCCGGCTCCTGAACGCCCAGGGGCTGGGCGCCGCCAAGGCCCTGAACATGCTCTCCACCTATTCGGCGCGCCGCCTCGCCCGGGCCCTGGTGGAGAAGGACCTGGCGGCCCTGACCCAGGTCACCGGGATCGGGAAGAAGACCGCCCAGAAGATCGCCCTGGAGCTGGCGGACAAGGTGGAGGATCTGGCCGTGGGCCCCGAGGGCGCCGAGGACGCCGCTGACGGGTCCCGGGAAGCGGTCTCGGCCCTGGTCTCCCTGGGCTATTCCTTTCCGGAGGCGGACCGGGCGGTGCGGCAGGCTCTGGAGGACGGCCGGCCCGAGGGCACCGAGGAGCTCATCCGCCGGGCGCTGGCCACCCGGGAATGAGTTGGGTCGTCGGGGGGTTCCTGGTCCTGGCGGTCGTGATCGTGGGCGGCGCGGTCGCCCATCGGGCCTACGTCCACTGGCTCCTGGACCGAACCTCGGGGGAGCTGCCGGTCTACCAGGTCGCCACCCTGGACGCCCCGGCGGGCACGACCCGGGCCCGGGTGATCCTGGGCGGGACCGAGGAGACCCTGGAGCTCCGGTACCTCTCGGCCCCCGAGGACCGGGCCGAGAGGATCGGCTTTCGCCCCCCCGAGGGGTTCGAGGAGTCCGAGGAGGGGAGGGAGCCGGGGCATCTCTCCTGGAGTCCCCGGGATCCCCTCCCGATCCTGCCCGGGCAGCCCGTTGAGCTGACCTTCGGCTACGATCCCGGGGCCGAGGGCAGCCTGCCGGTCTTCGGCCACACCGAGACCCGGATCGGCCTCGGGGGGATGGGGGCCGGCTTCGTCGTACTCGTGGGAAGCCGCTCACCCCTCGAGGTGGAGGCGTCGAACCTGCGCTCGGAGCTCCTGGCCCGGGCCCGGGAGCGGAGCGTGCCCCCCCGGAGCCTCCCCGACTGGTCCCGTCTCGAGGAGATCGAGGCCCGGCTGGCCTCCGCCGGAGAGGAGCCGGAGGAGACCCGGTCGTGACCACGCGGCGGGAGGTGACGACCCCGGAGGAGCTCCAGGAGGACCTCCAGGCCGAGCTCACCCTCCGTCCCCAGCGCCTCGAGGAGTTCATCGGCCAGGAGAAGGTGAAGGAGTCCCTGGAGATCGCGATCCAGGCCGCGAAGCAGCGCAGGGAGCCCCTGGACCACATCCTCTTCCACGGCCCGCCGGGGCTGGGCAAGACCACCCTGGCCACGCTCCTGGCCCGGGAGATGGGCGTGAACATCAAGACCACCTCGGGGCCCGTGCTGGAGAAGCCCGCGGACCTGGTGGGGATGCTCACGAACCAGCGGGAGGGGGACATCCTCTTCATCGACGAGATCCACCGCCTCCGGCCGATCATCGAGGAGTTCCTCTATCCCGCCATGGAGGACTTCCGGGTCGAGATACGCCTCGGCGACGGACCGAAGGCCCAGAGCGTGTCCATGCAGCTCGAGCGCTTCACCCTGGTCGGGGCGACGACCCGCTTCGGGCTCCTCACCGCCCCCATGCGCGCCCGCTTCGGGATCGTCCAGCGACTGGGGTTCTATCCCTCCGAGGACCTGGCGACGATCGTCTCCCGGAGCGCCGCGATCCTGGAGGTGGAGGCGACCGACGCGGGGGCCGGGGAGCTGGCCAAGCGGGCCCGGGGCACGCCCCGGGTCGCGAACCGGCTCCTGCGGCGGGTGCGGGACTACGCCCAGGTCCGGGCCGACGGCGTGATCGACGCGGACGTGGCGGCGGCCGCGCTGGAGATGCTGGACGTGGACGAGTACGGCCTGGACGAGATGGACGCCCGGATCCTCAAGACGCTCATCGAGAAGTTCGAGGGCGGGCCCGTGGGCCTGAACTCCCTGGCCGTGGCCCTGGGCGAGGACGCCCTCACCCTGGAGGAGGTCTACGAGCCCTTCCTCATCCAGGAGGGCTTCCTCATGCGCACCCCCCGGGGCCGGGTCACGACCCCCCGGGCGTACCGGCGCTTCGGCTACGAGATGCCCGAGGAGATGAAGGAGCCCGGAGCGTCCCAGTCGAGCCTCTTCGAGGAGTGAGGCTCACCTGTCCCCCGCCCGGCCCACCCTCGGCGCCGCCGACGCCCCCGTGACCCGCCCTCCGGGCACGAGGGTCGCGGACTACGAGTACGATCTGTCCCCCGATCGGATCGCACGCTACCCCGCCGACCGTCGGGACCGGAGCAGGCTCCTGGTGGTGCGGCGCGACGAGGACCGCCTCGAGCACCGGGTCTTCCGGGAGGTCACCGAGCTCTTCGAGCCCGGCGACGTGGTGGTTCTCAACGAGAGCCGGGTCCTGCCCGCCCGGCTTCTGGGCCGGAAGCCCACGGGGGCCGGAGCCGAGGTCCTCCTCCTGCGTCCCCACCTCCCGGGCCGGGCCGGGAGCGTCGGCGCCCGGGACGTCCTCGCCGAGCCCGACGCACCCGGCGGCCGCGAGGCCCGAGAGCCTCGGGGAGGGCCCCTGCTCTGGGAGGCGCTGGTGCGGCCCGGGGGGAAGCTCAAGCCCGGCCGCCGGGTCGTGGTCTCCGACGAGCTCCAGGTCTCGATCGTGGACTCGACCCCGGAGTCGGGGCGGGTCGTCCGCCTGGAGACCGACCTTCCCGTGGCCGAAGCCCTGGCCCGCCACGGCCACGTGCCCCTCCCCCCCTACCTGGAGCGGGAGGACGAGCCCCTCGACCGGGAGCGCTACCAGACGGTCTACGCCCGCACCGCCGGCTCGGTGGCCGCCCCCACGGCGGGGCTCCACTTCACCCCCGAGCTCCTGGCGGACCTCCGCCGGAGGGGCGTGCGGGAGGCCCGGATCGTGCTCCACGTCGGGGTGGGCACCTTCCGCCCGGTGGAGGCCGAGAGGCCCGAGGAGCACGAGATGCACGCCGAGGCCTACACCGTGCCGGAGGAGGCCGCGCGGGCGATCGGGGAGGCGCGCCGACGGCGGGGACGGGTGTGGGCCGTGGGCACCACGGTGGTCCGCACCCTGGAGACCGTGGCCGACCCCGACGGGACGGTGCGGGCCGGAAGCGGCGCCACCGACCTCTTCATCCATCCGCCCCACCGGTTCCGGGCCGTGGACGCCCTGATCACGAACTTCCACCTGCCCCGCTCCACCCTCCTCATGCTCGTCGCCGCCTTCGCCGGCTACCCGACGACGATCGACGCCTACCGGACCGCCGTGGACGAGGGCTACCGCTTCTACTCGTACGGCGACGCCATGGCGATCCTGTGAGCGCCCGCTGACGCTCCATGTTCGACTTCACCCTCAAGGCCACCGACGGCGCCGCCCGGGCCGCGACCTTCACCACGCCCCACGGGACCGTGGAGACCCCGGTCTTCATGCCCGTGGGGACCGCGGGGACGGTGAAGGGCGTCTCGCCGGAGGAGCTGGAGGCCGTGGGGGCGTCGGTGATCCTGGCCAACACCTACCACCTCTATCTCCGGCCCGGGCACGAGCGCGTCCGGAGCCTGGGAGGGATCCACGGGTTCATGCGCTGGGGAGGGCCGATCCTCACCGATTCCGGAGGGTTCCAGGTCTTCTCCCTGGCCTCGATCAACGAGGTGCGGGACGACGGGGTCGTCTTCCAGAACCACGTGGACGGCTCGAAGCACCTCTTCACCCCCGGCCGGGTCGTGGAGATCCAGCGCGTCCTGGGCGCCGACGTGATCATGGCCTTCGACGAGTGCCCGCCCGGGGGCGCCGAGCGGGCGGCGGTGGAGCGGGCGGCCGAGCGCACCTCGAGGTGGCTCGAGCGCTGCCGGGACCGCTTCGACGAGCTGGAGGAGAGGGGGGAGTATCCTCCCCAGACCCTCTTTCCCGTCGTCCAGGGAAACGTCCACGACGACGTCCGCCGGGATCACGCGCGCCGGGTGCGCTCCGCCGGTGAGTGGGACGGCTACGGGATCGGAGGGCTCAGCGTGGGCGAGGAGAAGCCCGACATGTGGCGGACCGTGGACCTCCTCCACCAGGAGCTCCCCGAGGAGCGTCCCCGCTACCTCATGGGCGTCGGCTACCCCGACGACCTCCTGGAGGCGATCGGCCGGGGCTGCGACATGTTCGACTGCGTCGCCCCGACCCGGAACGCCCGACACGCCACGGCGTGGTCGTCCCACGAGGGACAGCTCAACCTGAAGGGCGCCCGCTTCAAGGACGACACCGACCCCATAGACCCCGTCTGCGACTGCTACACCTGCCGCAACTACGACCGGGCCTACATCCGGCACCTCCACGTGAGCGGCGAGCTCCTGGGGCTCCGCCTGGTCTCGATCCACAACCTCCGCTTCCTGATCCGGCTGACCCGGGAGGCCCGGCACCGCACCCTCGACGGAACCTTCTCGTCGTGGAGCCGGGAGTGGCTGGAACGCTACCGGGGAGAGGGGGTTTAGCACCCTGCTGCGGGTCGACGGCCACCCGAGAACCCGGAATCGGAGAACTACGTGTACGAAGCGGCGTCCATAGTCCTCGCCGCCCCCCGGGAAGGGGGCAGCGGGACGATGATCTTCGTCCTGCAGATGGTGGCGATCTTCGCCATCTTCTACTTTCTCCTGATCCGCCCCCACAAGAAGGAGCAGCAAGAGCACGAGACGATGATCGAGGCGCTGAAGAAGGGGGACGAGATCGTCACGAACGGGGGCGTCGTGGGAACGATCATCCACGCCGACGGCGACCGGCTCACGATCAAGACCGCGGAGAACACGCGTCTCGTGGTGCTCCGGGGCAGGGTGGCCCAGAGGGTGGGCGGCGAGGAGGAGGCCTGAGGGAGATGTCGATTCGCGAGATCGAGCTCCTGGGGAGCGAGGTGCTTCGGAGGCCCGGAGAGGAGGTGGAGGCCTTCGACGACGAGCTCCGGGAGCTGGTTCGGGACATGTTCCAGACGATGTACCACGCCGACGGGATCGGCCTGGCGGCGCCCCAGATCGGCGTCTCCCTGCGCCTCTTCGTCATCGACGTCCCCGAGGACCACGTGGAGCGGGGACAGGAGGCGTTCCGGGCCGCGGTGGTGAACCCTCGGGTCGTGGAGGTCGCCGAGGAGACCGAGAAGGCCCCCGAGGGCTGCCTCAGCATCCCCGGCCTCGAGGGTGTCGTGGAGCGCCCCTCGGGGGTGGTGATCGAGGCGTTCGACCCGGAGGGAGAGCCGATGCGGATCGAGGCCGGGGGACTCGTGGCCCGGGCCCTCCAGCACGAGGTCGACCACCTCGACGGGGTGCTCTTCATCGACCGGGTGGGCCCCCTCAAGCGGAAGATGCTGCTCAAGAAGTGGAAGAAAGCCCGGGCCGAGGCCGAGGAGGAGGCCGCGGCCCTGTGAGGATCCTCTTCTGGGGCACGCCGGAGTTCGCCCTGCCGTCGCTCCGGGCCCTGGGCGGAGAAGGACACGAGATCGTCGGGGTCGTCACCCAGCCCGACCGCCCCGCCGGTCGGGGACGGAAGCTCCGGCCCTCCCCGGTGAGGTCCGTCGCCCGGGAGGAGGGATATCCCGTCCTCACCCCGGAGCGGCCCCGGGGCGAGGCCTTCCTGCAGGCGATCGCCACCCGGGACCCCGAGCTCTCCGTGGTCGTCGCCTACGGTCACATCCTCCCCCTCGACGTCCTCGAGGCGCCTCCCGGGGGCTCCCTGAACGTGCACGCCTCCCTCCTGCCGAAGCTCAGGGGCGCCGCGCCGGTGACGTGGGCGATCGCCCGGGGGCACGAGACCACGGGCGTGACGATCATGCGCATGGTCGAGGAGATGGACGCCGGGCCGATCCTCTTCCAGGCGGAGGAACCAATCGATCCCCGGGAGACGGCGTCGGAGCTGGGCGCACGTCTCTCGGAGTTGGGAGCCCAGGCCCTGGTCGAGGCCCTGGCCCTCCTGGAGGCCGACGCCGTGGAGGAGCGGGAGCAGGACCATGGAGCGGCCACATACGCGCCCAAGGTGGACCGGGAGACGGCCCGGGTGGACTGGGACGGGGAGGCCCGGGACGTGGCCAACTGGATCCGGGCGATGGACGAGGTACCCGGGGCCTGGAGCGTCCTCGAGGGCGACCCCGTGAAGCTCTTCCGCTCCCTTCCCCTGGAGGACGAGGATCGGGACGCTCCTCCCGGCACGATCGTGGTGGCCGACCCCGACCGGGGCCTGGTGGTGACGGCGGCTCGGGGCGCCGTGCGGATCGACGAGGTCCAGCCGGCCGGCAAGCGGCGCATGGCGTCGGAAGCCTGGCTCCGGGGACGGGGCGCGGAGGCGGGCCAGCGCTTCGAGTGAGGGCCCGGGGGCGGTGAGGGCGCGCCCGCTGCCTCGGCTCCACCTGGTCAGCGACGATCGGGTCCTCGCCCGCCCGGACTTCGTCCCCACGGCCCACGGCCTCCTCCCTCGGGGCGGGGCCGCCCTGGCCCTCCACCTCCGGGGACCGGGGACGGCGGCCGCCGAGCTCTTCACCCGGGGCCGGGAGCTCCTGGAGCCGTCCAGAGAGAGCGGATCCCTCCTCGTGGTCAACGATCGGGTGGACCTCGCCCTGGTCCTGGGGCTGGAGGGGGTCCAGCTCGGCGCCCGCTCCCTCCCCCCCTCGGTCGTCCGGGAGCTCCTCGGCCCGGAAGCCCTGGTGGGGGTCTCGGTCCACGGCCCCGACGAGGCGGTGAGGGCCGAGAACGGTGGAGCGGACTACCTGGTCGTGGGTACGATCTTTCCCTCGCCCTCCCATCCCGGCCGATCGGGCGCGGGACCCGAGCGCGTCGCCGCGGTTTCGGGAGGGACCCGGGTCCCCGCCCTGGCGATCGGTGGGATCACGCCGGAGCGGGTTCGCGCCGTGCTGGAGTCCGGAGCCCACGGGGTCGCGGTGCTGAGCGGGATCTGGGACGCCGAGGATCCGGGGGCCGCCCTGGATCGGTACCTGGGCGCGCTGCGGGACCGGGCGTAGCACCCCGAACGGCTGTGGGAGGATACGGGGAATCGGAGCGGCACGACCGACGACACGGAGGCGGAGAAGACGGTGGAGGTCCGACTGAACGGCGAGACGCGGGAGATTCCGGCCGGCCTCTCGGTCCGGGGGCTCCTGGAGCACCTGGACCTGGAGCCCTCCCTGGTCGTGGTGGAGCGCAACCGGGAGATCCTCGAGCGGGAGCGCTACGACGAGGTCCCGGTGGAGCCGGGGGACACGCTGGAGCTGGTGCACTTCGTGGGTGGAGGATAGGACGATGGCGAGCGAGCGGGCGACGAAGGAGAGTCCGGGGGCGGGTCCGACCGGAGCCGGAGCGACGGTGGGGACCCCCACGGAGGCGGATCAGACGGCGGCGCCCGACGAGCCCCTGACGATCGGGGGCCGGGAGTTCCGCTCCCGCCTCATCGTGGGGACGGGGAAGTACCCGGACGCGGAGACGATGGACCGGGCCCTCCGCGCCGCCGCTCCCGCCATGGTGACGGTGGCCGTGAGGCGCGTGGACCTGGACCGGAGCCGCGACGACGGGATCCTCGCCCACCTGGACCCCGACGAATACGCCCTCCTCCCCAACACCGCGGGCTGCCACACGGCGGAAGAGGCGATCCGGTACGCGAAGCTCGCCCGGGCCGCCGGCTTCGGCGAGTGGTTGAAGCTGGAGGTGATCGGGGACGAGGCAACCCTGCTGCCCGACGTCTTCGAGACCCTGGAGGCGGCACGGGTCCTCGTCGACGAGGGCTTCAAGGTCATGGCCTACACCAACGACGACCTGGTGACGGCCCTGAAGCTGGAGGAGGTCGGGGTCGTGTCGGTCATGCCCCTGGCCAGCCCGATCGGGAGCGGGATGGGGGTCGTGAACCCGTACTTCATCCGGGAGATCAAGCGCCGGTGCGACGTGCCGGTGATCGTGGACGCCGGCGTGGGCACCGCCTCCGACGCGGGCGTCACCATGGAGCAGGGCGTCGACGGGGTCCTCATGAACACCGCGATCGCCCGGGCCGACGATCCCGTGACGATGGCCGAAGCGATGCGCCTGGCCGTGCGGGCGGGTCGCCTGGCCTTCCTGGCCGGGCGCATGCCGGCCCGGGAGATCGCCGTGCCCTCCTCGCCCACCCGGGGGATGCTCGACTGACCGGACCCCGGCGACGGTGGCGGCTCCCGGACGCGCCCTCCGGAGACCGGCCGTGTCCAGGGTGAGCCCGGCCCGCCGGGCCGGGCTGGAGGTCCTGGAGGCGGTGGACCGCGGGCGGCGGCTCGACCGGGCCCTGGCCGAGGCGCGCGCCACGGTTCCCGAGCGGGAGCGGCCCCTCCTCCATGAGCTGACCTACGGGGTGACGCGCCTCCGGGGCCGGCTGGACCACATCCTCGACCATCACCTCCGGGAGGGGATCGGCAGCGTGCCCTCCCGGGTTCTCCAGCTCCTTCGCTCCGGCGCCTACCAGCTCCTCCACCTCGACGGGATCCCGGCCTACGCCGCCGTGTCCCAGACGGTGGAGCAGGCCCGGGAGGACGCCGGCGAGGGGCTCGTCGGCCTGGTCAACGGCGTGCTCCGGTCCGTCCAGCGGACCGGCGAGGATCCCGCCCTCTTCCCGGACCCCCGGACCGACCCGGCGGGCCACCTCTCCACGTGGGGCTCCCACCCCCGATGGCTCGTGGAGCGGTGGCTCGCACGCTGGTCTGCCGAGGAGGTCCGGTCCCTGGTGGAAACGAGCAACGAGGTTCCACCGCTCTTTCTGCGGCCCGTGGGCGTGGAGGCCGGGGCCGCGGTCCAGCGCCTGACCGAGGCGGGAATCGAGGCCCGGACGGTCGGTGGGGGGACCGGGTGCGTCCGGCTCGGGGAAGGCACGGATCCTGCACGAGCCCTGGGGGTGGTCCCGGCCGTGGTGCAGGATCCCGGGGCCGCCCTGGTCGTGGCCTACGCCGCCCCGCCCCCGGGGGCTCGGGTGGCGGACCTGTGTGCCGCGCCGGGGGGAAAGGCGCTCGCCCTGGTCCCGGAGGCCTCCTATGTTCTGGCCGCCGACCGGTCCGGTCCCCGTCTCCGCCTGTTGCGGGAGAACGCCGAGCGGCTCGAGGTGGGGCCCGACCGTCTCGGGATCGTGGGGGCTCGGGCCGAGGAGCCGCCCGTGGCCTCGGCGGACCTCGTCCTCTTGGACGTGCCCTGCACCGGCACCGGGACCCTGCGGCGCCATCCCGACGCGCGCTGGCGCACCGGTCCCGACGGGCCCCGGCGCATGGCCGAGGTCCAGGCCCGGATCCTGGACGGCGCGTCCTCCGCCGTGGGGCCGGGAGGACTGCTGGTCTATTCCACCTGCACCCTGGAGCCCGAGGAGAACGAGGAGATCGTGCTCGCCTTCCTGGAGCGCCATCCGACGTATCGCGTTGAGGCCGGGGACGGCGTGCCACCCTCTCTCGTCGACTCCCGCGGGTTCCTGCGGGTGCTTCCCCAGGAGACCGGGTTCGACGGCGCCTTCGCGGCCCGCATGAAAAGGGGCGGGGCGTGAGGCTCGGCGGTTCGATCCGGCGTCGCCGCTCGGGCGGCATGGAGGCCCGGAATCTCTTCGTCCGGATCGCGGTGGGGATCGTCCTCGTCGGGGCCGGCTTCGGCGGCGGCTATCTCCTGGCCACCGAGCTGATCTTCCCGGCGCCCGAGCCGCCCGAGGACGTCGTGTCGGTGCCCGACCTCCGGGGCGTGGCTACGGCCGAGGCCCGCATCCGGGTCGACGACGCAGGCCTGGTGGCCGGTCCCCTGGACTCCCTCCTCCATCCGACCCTTCCCGCCGGAGCCGTCGTGGGGCAGAGTCCTCTCCCGGGCCAGCACTCGGTGCCGGGCGACACGGTGCGCCTGACCGTCAGCTTGGGGCCCGAGCGGCGCCCCGTCCCCGACGTGTCCCGCCTCCGCGGTGACCGGGCCCGGGCGGTGCTCGACGCCACGGGATTCCGCGTCCGCGTGGACAGCGCGGAGAGCTCACTTCCCCGGGGCACGGTGATGCGGATCTCTCCGACGCCCGGCACGGAGGTCGCCCTTCCGAGCCCGGTGCGCCTCACCGTCAGCCTGGGTCCCCCCCGGGTCCAGATGCCCGTGCTCCTGGGGATGAGCGAGGAGGAGGCGCTGGACGCTGTGGACTCCCTGGGTCTGGTCGCGGCGGAGATCGCCACCCGCTTCCGCTTCGGCCTCGATCAGGGCGTGGTGGTCGAGCAGGAACCCCCGGCGGGGGAGATGGTGGAGAGGGGTTCCGCCGTGCGGATCGTGGTGGGCGCACGGGGGCCTCCTTGAGGTGTCCGGAGAGGAACTTTCCCCCTGTGGGACCGTAGAATGCGGCGGATTTCAGGCGCGACTTCCGGGCCCGTTCCCGCTTCCATGAAGACCGATTCCTCGCGGCTCCCCTATCTTCTCGCCACGGCGGCCCTCGCTGTGGTGCTGACCCTCGCCTGGGTCAACCGGGCCCGCTTCGCCCCCGTGGTGCCCGGGAGCGAGGCGCCGACCTTCGAAGTGCAGGACCTGCGGGGGGAGCCGGTGACCCTGGAGGACTTCGAGGGCGAGGTCGTGCTCCTCAACATCTGGGCGACCTGGTGTCTGCCGTGCCGGACCGAGATGCCCTCGATGCAGCGGCTCTACCGGGAGTTCGAGGGTCGACCCTTCGAGGTGGTGGCGGTCAGCGTCGACGCCCGACGGGGCGGCACCGACGCCGCGGGTCGGCCGGGGGGGGACGTGGCGGAGTTCGCCGAGTCCATGGATCTGACCTTCACGATCCTCCACGACCCCTCGGGGCGAATCCAGCAGACCTACGGGACCACGGGCGTGCCCGAGTCCTTCCTGATCGGGAGCGACGGGGTGATCTACAAGCGAGTCACCGGGGCGACCGAGTGGGACGCCCCCGAGCACCGTCAGCTCGTCGAGCGTCTCCTGGAGGAGGCTCCCCGCGCCTCGGCGTCGCCGTAGGAGCCCCTCCGTGGCCTTCCCCCCGGCGCTCGTGACCCGCAACTGGAAGCTGAAGCTCGCCGCTCTGGGCCTGGCGCTCCTTCTCTGGACGTCGCTTCGCATCGAGGCCCTCGACCGCCAGTCCCTCCCCAGCGTTCCCGTTCGGGTTCAGCTCAACGATCCCCAGTGGGCCCAGACCGGGGAGCCGGAGCCCACCACGGTGACCGTGCACTTCAGCGGCCCCGCCCGGGAGCTCCTCTCTCTCTACCTGGAGCGTCCCACGGTGACGGTCCCCGTCGACGAGGTCACGGCGCCCGACAGCTCGGTCCTCCTCCGCTCCGAGTGGGTCCGGCTCCCGAACCGGCCGGGGGTGACGGTGGAGGAGATCGAGCCCCGGATGGTGCGGCTCGCCTTCGAGCCGATCACCCAGGGGGTCGTCCCCCTCGCCGTCCGGGTCCAGGGAGAGCTGCCCCAGGGCCTCGCCCTGGCCGATCCGATCACCGTGAACCCGGATTTCGCCCGGGTCATCGGGCCCCAGGGGCAGATCGAGGAAGCCGACTCCCTCTACCTCGAGCCTCTCGATCTCTCGGAGATCGAGGCGGCAGGGACCTTCCGGATGCCGGTGGACACCTCCGGCCTCACCGGGGTCGTCATCTCCCCGGGGAACGCCGAGGTCACGGTGCCCCTGGAGGAACGGGTGGAGCGCAGGGTGGAGGGCGTTCCCGTCACGACCCCCGCCAGCGTCTCCGAGCTCCGGCCCGAGCCGCTGAGGGTGCCGGTGATCGTTTCGGGGGCCCGGAGCCGGGTGGAGGCCCTGGACTCCACGATCCTGCGGGCCGAGGTCCCCGCCGACGCGGTGGAGGGATTGGAGGACGACGAGGAGCGGTCGGTGCCCCTGGAGGTCCTGGGCGTCCCCCGGCTCCTGGAGGCTCGGCCCGCGGTCGACTCGGTGACGGTCCGGCGTCCCCCCCCGGAGGGGATGTGAGCGACACCCTCGTCCTCGGCCTGGAGACGAGCTGCGACGAGACCTCCGCCGCGTTGCTTCGGGGCGAGCGGGAGATCCTGGGTCACGTGATCCTCTCCCAGGACGAGCACGAGGTGTACGGCGGCGTCGTGCCCGAGCTGGCGGCCCGTGCCCACCTCCAGAAGGTGGACGACGTGGTCGACGAGGCCCTGAGGCGGGCCGACCGGGGCCTGGACGAGGTGGAGGCGGTGGCGGTGACCGCGGGGCCGGGCCTGATCGGCGCGCTCCTCGTGGGGGTGTCCTGGGCCAAGGCCGTGGCCTTCGCCCTGGGACGCCCGATCGTCCCGGTCCACCACATGGAGGCGCACCTCTTCGGGCCCCTCCTGGAGGATCCACGGGCGGAGCCGCCCTTCGTGGGGCTCCTCGTCTCCGGCGGCCACACCCTCCTGATCCTGGCAGAGGCGTGGGGAGACTACCTCCTTCTGGGAGAGACCCGGGACGACGCGGCCGGCGAGGCCTTCGACAAGGTGGCGAAGCTCCTGGGCCTGCCCTATCCGGGGGGGCCCGCCGTGGAGCGCCTCGCCGCCGTGGGAGACCCGGAGCGCCACCCCCTTCCCCGGCCCATGCTCCGGGGAGACCAGGCGCCGGTGGACGCCGACTACTACGACTTCTCCTTCAGCGGCCTGAAGACCGCGGTGGCGACCCTCGTGCGGGAGCTGGAGGAGGAGGGACGGGTGGAGGCCGAGAGGGCCCACGTGGCCGCGGCGTTCCAGGAGGCCGCGGTGGACGCGCTAGTGGCGAAGACGATGCGGGCCGTGAAGGCGACGGGCTGCTCGAGGGTCCTGGTCGGCGGCGGGGTCTCGGCGAACGGGCGCCTTCGCGAGGAGCTCGACCGGAGGCTCGGCGCCGAAGGAAGCCTCTTCCGCGCCTCTCCCCGGCTTTCCCTGGACAACGGGGCGGTGGTGGCCCGCTGCGGGCTCTTCCGCCTCGATCGGGGCGAGGTCGGTGACCTCGACCTCTCGGCCCGGGCGGATCTGCCCTTTCCGGGCCTGGAGCGCGCCCGTCCCTCGGGAGTTCGGCCCGGCGATCGGACGGCACCGGCCTCCGGCACCCTCGAGCGGATCCACCGGGGACCGTAGGGCGTGTACCCGATCCTCTTCCGTCTCCCCGGGTGGATTCCGGTCCTGGGTGGGGAGCCGATCACCTCGTTCGGGGCGATGATGCTCCTGGCTTTCCTCGCCGCGGCGTTCCTCCAGCGGGCCGAGCTGAGGAGGGTCGGGCTCGATCCGGACCACACCTGGGACATGCTCGTCATGGCGGTCCTGGGAGGCATCCTGGGCGCCAAGCTCTACTACCTCCTCCTCCACGTCGACCTCACCCTCCAGGCGCCGGTGGCCATGGCGCTCTCCAGGGGCGGAATGGTCTGGTACGGGGGCTTCCTGGGCGCGGCCGCTCTCGTGGTCTGGCGGATTCGTCGCTCCGACCTCCCCCTGGGCACGGTGGCGGACGGGACCGCCCCGGCCCTCGCCCTGGCCTACGCCGTGGGGCGGGTGGGGTGCTTCCTCGTGGGCGACGACTACGGTCGGCCCACCGACTCCTGGGTGGGGATCGCCTTCCCCCGGGGGACGCCCCCCACCCGGGTGGACGCCCTGGAGCGGACCTTCGGGATCCAGGTGGACCCCGCCCTGGTGGAGCGCTTCGGTCCGCTGGTGCCGGTCCACCCGACCCAGCTCTACGAGGTCGTGCTCTCTTCGGCGATCTTCCTCGTCCTCTGGAAGATCCGGGATCACCGCCACCGGGCCGGGTGGCTCTTCATGCTCTGGCTGGCCCTGGCGGGGCTCGCTCGCTTCGCCGTGGAGTTCGTGCGCGTCAAGGACGACCGGCTCTTCGGACCCCTGAGCCTCGCCCAGGTCATCAGTCTCGGCCTCGTGGCCGTGGGGGTGTGGGGCGCCCGGGCGCTCCGGGGGTCGGACCGGAGCGAGCCGGCCGCGGCCCCGTCGCCCTCCTGACGCCATGCTCACGGTCCTCCACGGATCCGACCTCCACTTCGGGAAGCCGTACAAGCCCGAGGCCGGCGAGGCGTTCCTCGCCGCCGCCCACCGGGCGGCTCCGGACCTGGTGGTGATCTCCGGGGACCTGACCCAGCGGGCCAAGGTGCGGGAGTACGAGCAGGCCCGGGCCTTCCTCGAGCGTCTTCCCGAGGTTCCCCTGGTGGTGACGCCCGGGAATCACGACGTGCCGCTCTACCGGGTCTTCGAGCGGATCTTCACACCCTTCCGCAACTACCGCACCTACATCCGGCGGGAGCTGGAGACGGTCACCCGGGTGGACGGGGCGGTGGTGGTCTCGCTGAACTCCGCCGCTCCCCGGCGGGCGATCGTGAACGGGCGGATCGATCGGGAGCAGCTGGAGTTCGCGGCCCGGGCCTTCGAGGAGGCCGGCCCCGACGACGCCCGCATCCTGGTCGCCCACCATCACCTGGCGCCGGCGCCCGACTACGAGAGCGACACCTTCATCCCCCGGGCCCGGGAGGTCCTGAACTGGTGCGACCGGATGGGGGTGGAGATGATCCTGGGAGGACATCTCCACCGGGCCTACATCGGGGATTCCCTCGACGTCTATCCCGGGGAGGAGGTGGACAAGGGAATCGTCATCGTCCAGAGCGGGACGACCACCTCCCACCGGGGGCGGGCCCGGGAATCGGCGAAGAACAGCTTCAACGTGATCCGGATCGCCCGGAAGCATCTCGAGATCACCCACTTCATGTACTTCGACGACGTGGGCGGCTTCGCCCCCTTCAGCATGCACGCGTTCCCGCGCAGGGACGATCTCTACTTCGCCGAGGATCCCTTCCAGACGGGCGCCCTGATCCTGGAGGACGGGGAAGCGGGCGGGGGCGACAGCACGGGACGGGTCCCGTGAGCCCGCAGTGGCGGCGGCGAGCGGCCGAGTGGCGGGAGACCCTGGGTGCGGCGGCCCTGGGGGCCGGCGTGGGCGTCGCCACCTTCTATCTCGTGCGCATCTTCCTGGCCCGGGACGAGGTGTCGGGCTCGGAGCGGCGGAGCGAGCCGCCGGCGACCGAGCCGCCGGAGGACCCGGCCCGGGAGGAGCCGTGAGGCGGCCGGTCCTCCGGGCGCTCTCGGCTCTCCTCCTCTGCCTCGTCGGTGCCCTGCCCCTGGAAGGGCAGACGAACCAGCCCGAGATCGCGTCCCTAGGCTTCGTGGGCAACCAGTCGTTCTCGGACGGCGCCCTGCAGAGGGCGATCGTGACCCGCCAGACCGAGTGCCGCACCTTCCTCCTCCAGATCATCCCCTTCTGCCCCGCGGGGGCGGACTGGGCCCACCGGCGGGCCTTCCTCGATCGTCGCACGCTGGTCAGGGACATGGCCCGCATCCGGCTCTTCTACTACCAGAGAGGCTACCGGGAAGCCCGGGTCGACACGGTCCTGGCCCGGCCGACGGAGGGGAGGGTGGCCCTGTCCTTCCAGATCCGGGAGGGCCGGCCGGTCCGGGTGGACTCCCTGGCGATCACGGGCCTGGAGGAGATCCTCGGACGGGAGATCCTCGGCGAGGAGGTGGATTCCGGGGTCGTGCGGGACCTCCCCCTGGCCCTGGGCGACCCCCTGAGCATGCTCCTCATGGAGGCGACCCGGGATTCCCTGGCGAGCCGCCTGCAGAACCGGGGGTTCGCCCACGTCGACGTCTTCCGGAACTACTTCATCCCCACCCACGACCCGTACGTGAGCGGGGTCACCTTCGAGGTCTTCCCGGGCCCCCCCGCCGTCATCGGACCGATGACGGTGGTGGGGAACGAGGTGGTCTCGGACACGGTCGTCCGGCGGATGCTCCCCTTCCGGGAGGGGGATCCCTACGACCGGGAGCAGATCTTCGACGCCCAGCGCAACCTCTTCAACCTGGAGATCTTCCGGCACGCCGAGATCCGGGCGGATCTCGAGCACCTTCCCGACAGCGTGGTCCCCCTCCAGATCCAGGTGAACGAGGGCGACGCCCACCGCGTGACCACCGGGGCCGGCTGGAACAACGCCGACTGCCTGAACACCGAGAGCTCCTGGACGAGCCGGAACTTCTTCGGGGGCGCCCGCCGGCTCGAGGTCCGCGGTCGGCTCTCCAACATCCTGGCGCCAAACCTCAACCAGACGATCTGCGACGAGAGCGGCTCGGGGGAGTTCGGCGAGCTCAACTGGCTCCTCTCGGCGGACTTCAACCAGCCCTGGTTCTTCTCGGCGCGGAACTCGTTCGGTACCGGCCTCTTCGTGGAGCGTCAGAGCCTCAAGGACGTCTTCATCCGGGAGTCTGTGGGCGCCTCCCTCTCTCTGAGCCGGTCCCTGGCCCGGAGCACGACCCTGGGGCTCTCGTACCGGCCCGAGGTCACCCGCCTCGACGCCGCGGAGATCTTCTTCTGCACCAGCTTCCTGGTGTGCGACCCGGCGGACATCGACGTGCTCCAGTCCGCCAACCTCCTCTCCCCCCTGGTGCTCACCTTCACCCGGGACCGCAGCAACCGGGTGCTGAATCCCAGCCGGGGGTACACCCTCTTCGGGGAGCTGGAGCACGCGTCGGGGCTCACGGGCTCGGACTTCGCCTACAACCGGGCCGTGGGCGAGGTGAACGTGTACGCCGAGCCCCTGCCGGGACTCGTGACGGCGGCAAGGCTCCGGGCGGGCTGGATCACCCCCGAGACCTTCGGCGCCCTCTCGGGACGGGTGGAGAACGCCGACATCGTCCACCCCCAGAAGCGCTTCTTCGCCGGGGGCTCGAACAGCGTCCGGGGCTACGCCCAGAACCAGCTCGGCCCGAGGGTGCTCTCGGTGCCGGTGGACCGGCTCACGTCCGATACGATCCCGGGGTCGGGCGGGGTCCCGGTGTGCCTCCCGGTGGAAGTCGCCTCGTTGGGCTGCGACGCCTCCCCCCTCGGCGACGGGCGATTCACGTCCCGGCCCACGGGGGGGAGCCAGCTCCTCGAAGGGAACGTCGAGCTCCGGTTTCCCCTGGTCGGTGACCGCAGCCAGGGGGCCTTCTTCCTCGACTTCGGCCAGGTGTGGCCCGAGGCCGACCGGGTTTCCCTCGACGACGTCCGCTTCACGCCGGGATTCGGCGTGCGCTACCTGACCCCGATCGGGCCCCTGCGGCTCGACGTGGGGTACAAGCTGCGCTCGGGCGAGCGGCTCCGGGTGGTGACGAGCCAGATCCGGCCCTTCGATCCCGACCGGGACCGCGAAAACGACAGGATCGACGGGCCCGACGGCAAGCTCGACTGGGTCCCCGCGGACCAGCTCGCCCTCCTGGATCCCACGGTCCTCTTCGAGGACGACGACCCGCTGGACCTGGGGCGCTTTCAGATCCACATCTCGATCGGGCAGGCGTTCTGATCCATGAGCTGGCGCCGTCGCTACCTGCGCTTCCTGGTCTGGCTCCGCCGGAGCGTCCGGGCGGTGGTCTGGGCTGCGGTGGCGGTGGTCCTTCTGGCCGTGGGGGCTCTCCTCCTGGTCACCCGGACCGACGCGGGCGTGGAGTTCCTCGTGGATCAGGGGCTCGCCCGTGTCCGGGGGTCGATCCAGGGGACCCTGAGCGTGGAGGACGCCAGCGCCGAAGATCTCCTGGAGGGGCTCACCCTCCGGGGCGTGACGATCCGGGACCCGGGCGGACGGGCCTTCATGGTGGTGGATTCTCTCCGGGGCCGCTATTCCGTCCTCTCCTTCCTCCGTGGGGACGTGGTGCTGGACCGGGTCGAGCTCTGGAGGCCCAGGGTCACCGTGGAGCGGCTGCCCGGGCAGCAGCGCGTGAACGCCTCCCGCATCTTCTCGCCCCCCCCCGAGCCGGTGGTGGACACGGCCCGGGCTCAACCCCGGGCCGCGGGGGTGGGCCGGGTCCTCCTCCGGGACGTGACGATCGTCGGCGGCGAGGTGGAGGTGCGCCTTCCCCAGGAGGGGGAGGCGCCCGACGGCGCCTTTCTCGAGCCCGCCCCCGGGGCGGCCAAAGGCCGGCTCCGCAGCTATGCCTTCCGGGAGCTCCACGGGGAGTTTCCGCGGATATCCCTGGTGTCGCCGGAGCGGGAGGGGATCGAGGGGACGGTGGAACGCCTGAGCTTCCTGGGGGAGATCGTGAGGAAGCCGGTGCCCCTCCGGGACCTCCGGGGGGTGGTCCGGATCGAGGAGTCCTCCGTCACCCTGGAAGCGGCGGTCCTCCGCGTCGGCGAGAGCGACCTGACGGGCCGGGCGCGGACGGCGTGGGGAGAGGAGGGGGTGCGGGTCAGCGGGGATCTGCGGGCCGCTCCCCTCCACCTCGGGGACCTCGCCTGGCTGGAGCCCCGCCTGAGGCGGGGGATCGTCTACGCCGGAGTGGGCGTGGAGCGCACCTCCGAGGGCACCCGCTGGAGGATCCGGGACGGGGACCTCCGGGTGGGTCGGTCCCGGATCCGCGCCTCGGGCGAGGTGTGGACCGGCGCGACCCTCGCGTTCGGGGAGCTCGAGGTTCGCACCGACTCCCTGGCGCTCGACGAGCTGCGTCCCTGGGTCCCGGACTCGATCCCCTTCCGGGGGAGCGTGGGCGGCGGGGTCCGCCTCGACGGGCCCCGGGGCGCTCTCGGCGTGGACGGGGAGCTCACCCTCCGGGAGCCCGAGGCGAGCCCGACCGCGGCCACGGTGAGCGGCGTCGTGGACCTGGCGGGTGCCCCCGGCGCCGAGGAGCTCGTGGTGGACGTCGAGCCCCTCGACTTCAGGCTCCTGCGGCGCCTCGCGCCGGGCGCCCGCATCTCGGGCACGGGATCCCTCCGCCTGACGGCGGACGGGGAGCTGCGGGAGGGCCTGAGCCTCGACGCGGAGGTGGAGCACGAGCGGCCGGGCCTCCGGCGCTCCCGCGTGGAGGCCGAGGGCACGGTGCGCGTGGACTCGGCCGACGTCCATCTCGCCCTGGACGGGGAGGTGGACCCCGTCGTCCTGGATGCCCTGGCCGAGATGATGCCCGGCCTCGAGCCCCGGGGGGAGATCGAGGGACCATTCCGTATCCGGGGTCGGCTGGGCGACCTCCGGGTCGGGACCGACCTCCAGACGGAGCGGGGGAGGGTCGCCCTCGACGTTCGCGTGGACGCCCGGAACCCCGGGGCCGGCTACCGGGTGGCGGGGGAGCTCGGCGACTTCGAGGCCTCGGGCCTCCTGGGACGGCTCCCCGAGCCCACGCTCCTCACCGGGAGCTTCTCGGCCCGGGGCCGGGGGCTGGACCGGGAGAGCGTCCGGGGCGAGGCGAGCGTGGGGTTGCGGGGGACCCGGGTCGGGCCCCTGAGCGTGGACACCGCCGACCTCCGGATCCGTGCGGAGGAGGGAGTGATCCACCTGGACACGCTGGAGGCCCGCACCAACCTGGCCCGCTTCACCGGGGGCGGCCGTCTCGGGCTCTCCGCCCGGGGGCCCGAGGGCGAGGTGCGCTTCGCCTTCGTGAACGACTCCCTGGCTTCGATCCAACCCTTCATCTACGGCGACACCGTGATCGCCGTCGATGCCCTCTCCCCCCTCGAACGCGAGGTGCTCCGCCTCGAGGGCGTGGACCTGGACACGCTGCCCACCTCGGCCTCGGTGGCCCTGGGCGGTCGGCTGCGGGGCGCGTTGACGGTCCGGGGGGCGGTGGACGACTTCGACGCCGAGGGGGAGCTCTCGGTGCGACAGCTCCTCTACGGGACCGACTACCTGGAGGGGGTCGAGGCCCGCTTCTCCCTGGCGCGCCTTCCGGGGCTCGAGGGAGCCATGGAGGCGGAGGTCACCTCGGATTCGATCGTCTGGTCCGGGCGGCGCTTCGCCGGCGGCGCCCTGGAGGCGGAGTGGACCCGCCCCGAAGGACGGCTCTCCCTCGCCGTGCGCCGAAACGAGCGGGAGGATTACCGGGTCCGGGGCGCGTTCCGGGTGGACAGCCTGGGCGGGGAGGTCGAGGTGGAAGAGCTGTCCTTCCGTTTCGACCCCGTGGTCTGGACCCTGGCGGCGCCGTCGGCGGTGACGTGGAGCGACGCGGGGGTCCGGGTCGAGGACCTCGGCCTGGTGCGGGCGGACACCGACGCGATGCGGTTCCGGGCGGACGGCTTCCTCCCCTTCCGGGGTGAGGCCGACTTCGAGCTGGAAGCGGCGGGCCTCAACCTCGCCCGCTTCCGTGACCTGCTCCAGATGGGAGAGGAGGTCGGCGGCACCGCCAACCTGCGGGTGGACGTCTCGGGCACCGCCCGAAGCCCGGTCATGGAGGGCAGCGTGCAGGTCGACAGCGTCCTCTTCCGGGGAAGCCGTCTGACCCGTGTGGAGGGGCGCGTGGCATACCGGGACCGGGCTCTCACGGGAAATCTCCAGAGCTGGCACGACACCCTTCGGGTGGCTCGGATCGAGGGCCGCTTCCCGGCGAACCTGGCCTTCCGGGGAGCGGGAGACCGGATCCCCGCCGAGCCCCTCGATCTGCGGGTGGTCGTGGACTCCTTCCCCGTGGCGGCGGTCGCGGGCTTCGCCGGGGGCGTGGAGGAGGTGCGGGGAACGGTCAGCGGGGAGTTCACGGTGGGTGGGACCCCTCACGACGTGGAGCCATCCGGGAGCGTCCGGCTCTCCGGTGGGTCGGTCCTCCTCTCCGGCCTCGGGATCCGTCCCGACCGGATCGAGGGAACCGTGAGCCTGGTCTCCGACGGCACGGCCACCGTGGCGCTCCTCGGCCGGAGTCGGGGAACCCTCCGGGTCGAGGGGACCGCGGACCTGGATCCGGTCACGAACCCGGCCCTGGACCTGAGGATGACGGCAGCGGGCTTCCAGGGCGTGAGCCGCCGCGACCTCACCGCCCGCCTGGGCGGCGCGTTCACCCTCTCGGGGACGTACCAGAACCCGGTGGTGAGCGGGGATCTCCGCGTCGACGAGGGCACCCTCGTCATCGAGGAGGTGGAGCGCAGCGCCGAGGTCGTGGACCTCTCGGATCCGGCCTTCTTCGACGTGGTGGACACCACCCTGGTCGAGCCGATCCTCCGGGAGAGGGAGAATCCCTTCCTCCGGAACCTGCGAGTGGACGTGGACGTCCTGGTGGAGCGGGACACCTGGCTCCGGAGCCGGGACATGAACGTGGAGATGGGCGGGGAGCTCCTCATCACCTACGACCGGCCCAGCGGGGAGCTCGTGCTGGTGGGCCAGCTGAATCCGATCCGGGGCAACTACCGGGCCTTCGGCCGGACCTTCCAGGTCCGACAGGGCCGGGTCGAGTTCGTGGGCACGCCGGGGCTGGATCCCAACCTGGCGATCGAGGCCGTGACCCGGCTCCGGACCCAGGAGGGCGAGCCGTTGACGATCGTCGCCACGGTCACGGGCACCCTCTCCTCGCCCCGGGTGACCCTGACCAGCGACGCCCAGCCACCGATCGCCCAGTCCGATCTGGCCAGCTACCTGCTCTTCGGGCGGCCCAGCTACGCCCTGGGCTCCGGGGAGAGCTCGGTCCTGCAGGGGCAGAGCGCACTCCTGGGCGCGGCCCAGGAGGTGGGCGGCAGCCTCTTCCTGGGGGCCGCTGCCACCCAGCTCGGCAACGTGGCACAGGACGTGGGGCTCGACTACTTCGCCGTCACCCAGGGACCCGGGTCCGTGGGCAACGTCACCGGCTTCGGCGGGACCCTCGCCGCCACCCAGGTCGAGGCCGGGAAGTACATCAGCGAGGACGTCTTCCTGGCCCTCCTTCTGCGCCCCCTCTCCAACGTGGGCTCGACCGCCCAGGACCAGTTCGCCGGTTTCCGCCTCGAGTGGAGGGTCGCCGACGCCTGGACCGTGGAGGGGTTCGTGGAGGAGCGCTTCGCCCGGCGGCCCGCGGCCGGGTTCGGGAACTTCGAGTTCGACACCCCGAGGATCTTCGGCTTCTTCCTTCGCAGGGACTGGGGCTACTAGCTCCTCCTGGCGGATCCCGGACCGCGCGCCCGGGGGCTGCCGTGCCCCCGTCGGCCAACCCCGAATCCGGCACTCGCCCGGCCGACCAGGGGTAGGAAAAACGGTCCGACGGGACGACTCACGACCTGAGAACGAAGGGAACGAGGAGCGATGAAGCAGCTCGGTAAGATCTTCCTGCTGATGGCGGGGCTCACGGCCCTCCTGGTGGTGCTGGGCGGCTACCTGGGCGGCCGGCAGGGCGCCCTCTTCTTCTTCGTCATGGCCGCGGCGATGAACTTCGGGATGTACTGGTTCAGCGACCGGGTCGTGCTGAAGATGTACAAGGCCCGGACCGTGGGCCCCGACGACGCCCCCGACCTCTACGCGATGGTGGACCGGCTGCGCCGGCGGGCGGATCTCCCCATGCCCACCGTCGCCATCGCCGACTCCCGGCAGCCCAACGCGTTCGCCACGGGCCGGAGCCCAGAGCGGGCGGTGGTCTGCTTCACCTCGGGAATCCTGAAGACGCTCTCCGCCCGGGAGCTCGAAGGGGTCACGGCCCACGAGCTGGCCCACATCCAGCACCGCCACATGCTGGTGAGCACCCTCGCCGCCACCATGGCGGGCGCCGTCTCGCTGCTGGCCACCGTGGCGCGCTGGGGTGCGATCTTCGGCCTCGGCGGCCGGGACGGGGACCGGAACGTCCTGGGGCTCCTGGTCATGTCGATCGTGGCGCCGATCGCGGCGATGATCATCCAGCTCGCGATCAGCCGGGCCAACGAGTTCCAGGCCGACCGCACCGGGGCCGAGATCGCCGGGGATCCCCTGGGACTCGCCGGGGCCCTGGAGCGCCTCGAGGCCGGCGCCCGGCGGATCCCCATGGAGGTGAATCCCTCCGCCGCCCATCTGGCCATCGTGAACCCCCTCTCGGGGGAGCGAGGCGCCGGGCTCGTGAAGCTCTTCCGCACCCATCCGCCCACCGAGGAGCGGGTGGCCCGCCTCCGGGAGATGGCCTGAGCGGGCCGAAAGCGGCTCGCCACCCCCCCGCGGCGACTTCCCTGCCCGGTCTGCGGGGCGCGTTCGCGCACCCCCGGCCGGCGCGACGGTTGAGCGGGTCCCCGGGTCCCGCCTATCGTTATCGGCTATGACCCACGACCTCCTCACCGTCCTCGGCGCCCGGGAGCACAACCTCCGCGGGATCGACGTGGAGCTGCCCCGGGAGGCGTTGATCGTGATCACGGGCCTCTCCGGGTCGGGGAAGTCGTCCCTCGCCTTCGACACGATCTACGCCGAAGGCCAGCGCCGCTACGTGGAGTCCCTCTCGGCCTACGCCCGCCAGTTCCTGGGCCTCATGGAGAAGCCCGACGTGGACGCCATCGAGGGCCTCTCGCCCGCGATCTCCATCGAGCAGCACACCGTCACCCACAACCCCCGCTCCACGGTGGGGACGGTCACCGAGGTCTACGACTACCTCCGTCTCCTCTGGGCCCGGGCCGGGGTGCCCCACTGCCCCGACTGCGGCCGGCCCGTGGTGCGGCAGTCGGCCTCGCAGATCGTGGACCGCATCCTCGAGCTCGAGGAGGGGACGAAGGCCGAGGTCCTCGCGCCCCTGATCCGCGGTCGCAAGGGGGAGTTCAAGGATCTCTTCGAGAAGGCTCGCAAGGAGGGCTTCGTCCGGGTCCGGGTGGACGGCGAGATCCACGACCTGAGCGACCCCCCCGAGCTGGCCCGGTACGAAAACCACGACATCGCCGTAGTGGTGGATCGGCTGGTGGTGAGACCGGAAGAGCGATCCCGGATCGCCGACTCGGTGGAGACGGCGCTGCGCACCGCGGACGGGATCCTGGAGGTCCTGGAGCGGGGAGAGGGAGAGCCGGCCTCCCATCTCTACAGCCAACAGTACGCCTGTCCCCACTGCGGCACGAGCCTCGTGGAGCTGGAGCCCCGGAACTTCTCCTTCAACTCCCCCTACGGCGCCTGCGATGCGTGCGACGGGCTGGGCACCCGCAAGGAGGTGGATCCCGGCCTCCTGGTGGGCGACCCCTCCCTCTCCCTCCTCGGCGGGGCGATCCTCCCCTGGGGAGAGCCATCGGGCCACCTGAAGCGCTCGGTGATCCCGGGCCTGGCCCGGGGCTACCGCTTCGATCCCGAGACCTCCTGGGAGGACCTCGACGCCGACGTGCGGGAGGGGCTCCTCCACGGCTCGGGGAAGATGAAGCTGCGCTTCCCCTATCGGGCCGGGAAGGAGGAGGGCCACTACGAGGACGTCTGGGAGGGGGTCGTCGGCAACGTGGAGCGGCGCTACCGGGAGACCTCCTCCGGGTCGGTCCGGAGCCAGCTCGAGGCGTACCTCTCCACCCGACCGTGCCCCGAGTGCGGAGGTTCCCGCCTCAACCCCCGGGCCCGGGCCGTGACCGTGGGCGGATGCTCCCTGGGGGAGGTGGTGGAGATGCCGATCGCCCGGGCCCGGCCCTTCTTCGACGCCCTCCCCCTGGGGGGAGCGGGGGGCGGCGGGAAGGCCGGGCGCTCCGACGGCGGCGAGGCGCCCGCGGCCCCCCCCCTGGCCGCGGAGATCGCGGGACCGATCCTCCGGGAGGTCCGGGAGCGCCTGGGCTTCCTCGAGGACGTGGGCCTGGGCTACCTGACCCTGGGCCGCTCGGCCGACACCCTGGCCGGAGGCGAGAGCCAGCGGATCCGCCTGGCCACCCAGATCGGCAGCGGCCTGGTCGGCGTCCTCTACATCCTGGACGAGCCCTCGATCGG
>JABAHQ010000056.1_pt5 | contig 33049 bp, 32 predicted proteins | sample 7062091 | NCBI WGS metagenome assembly JABAHQ01 (sample SAMN14534359, study PRJNA622989) | marine sediment metagenome | biome: marine biome [ENVO:00000428]; feature: marine pelagic biome [ENVO:01000023]; material: deep marine sediment [ENVO:00002113] | place: India: Gulf of Kutch | collected... | reverse complement strand
TTAAGTCATTTCCAACCGGCTTTTTTGTTAATTTTGGATCTCCCATTACGCCAATTAGGTCATCTGTAATTTGAAATGCGATTCCTAGATTTTTACCAAATGATGACATGTTAGCTATGTCATTTTTTGTTCCTTTAGCACATATTGCACCCATAGAACTTGAGACCTCAAACAGCGCAGAAGTTTTTTTTCTTACCATCTCGATATACCGAGCTTGGTTTGGAATTTTTTTATTTTCAGCCATCTTGATATCCATTACTTGCCCTTCACATACATCTATACATGCTCTTGCTAAACTAGAACACAACTTCGCAGCGGTGTGATCATCTAAATTAGAATTTGAAATTACCTCATAAGCTTTTGAAAATAAGACATCTCCAGCTAGAATAGCTATGGGTATACTGAATTTTTTATGTACTGTTGGTACCCCGTGTCTGATTTCATCGTCATCCATTATATCATCATGTACTAAGGTAAAATTATGGATCATTTCAATAGCGCTAGCAGGTGGCAGTGCCTGTTTTTTATTTCCACCCAATATCTGGCAACATTTTATGACCAAAAAAGGACGTAGTCTTTTTCCGCCATTGACTACTAGATGAGATGCTGCTTTGTAAAGCTCTTTGGGGTTGCCTGATAATTTTTCAAGCAAGTGTTTGTTAATTGATTTTGCATTATTTTCTAATGAATCTGTCTTCAAGAAACTATTCCCCAATTATCATCAGGTAAATGAATTTTGATAGCTGGCATCAACACATCCTTTACAGATTCATCTGTCCATTCTTTCATAAAGCCGTATTTACCATGGACTACCTCTTTTGATTCTGCAAGACATAACAATGCAATTAGCATCCACGGACAAAAGTTTCTAGAGTTTTCTTTTAATTCTTGAACCAAATCCTCAATACTTACCCATCTATATTCGCTAATCTCTTCTTTGATAGGATTAAACTTTACAGAGTCTTGGACTAGGCCTACAAGTGTACCACAAATCTCATTTTCTGATCCCACATCTTTGTATGGTACATGATACTCAAACTTGAAGAGATAATCTAGTTTGCAATTTACTCCTAGTTCCTCAGGCATCCGTCTTTCCGCAGAAGAGATGTATGTCTCTTGCTCCCTTGGATGGCTTGCAACAGTTCCATCCCAATAGTCAGGCCATAGCATTTTTGAGGAACTGCGTCTTGTAAGTAATAATTTTCCATTACTGTCAAATATCAATGCGGTGAATGCACGATGTAGCTTTCCATTTGGTAGGTGGCACTTTACTTTTTCTTCCTTTCCAATTGGATTATCATTTTTATCTACTAAAATCAAATATTCTGTCATTTTATTTACCTCTAAACAAAGTGCCCTCGAATTTCTTTCTTTTTACTGCACTAATCATTCTTTCTGGTTTGTTTCCGTTTACAAAAAAAACTGTGTGCCCCATCCTAGAAATTTTGTTGGCCTCTTCTAATTTTCTTAACATTCCACCAGTCACATCCAAATTGGTTGATGAAATTTTTGGAGATTGGTTTCCCACATTATAGATTAGGTCTTTGGAATTAAGATCAGAATATAACCCATCTACATTTAGCAGGAAAATGGATAATCTAGGTTTCAGGTAAGAAGCTAATATTGACATTATCTTGTCACCTGATAAGATAAATGATTTCTTGTTTCCAAACCACAATGCATCACCAAATGTAACCGGTACTAGGTGTGACTTTGCCATCTTTTCAATTTCTAATATTTTACTCCGAATTGGCTTATTTTTTGACATAAAATCTGTTGGTGGAAGACAATATGGATTCAAATTACATTTTAAAAATGAATCCAGTATAATCTTATTCAAATAGACCATGGAATTCTTTACCGTTGCTACTCCTCTAGGATCATATCTGGCAGGTTTGGTATGCATATCAAACTTGACTGACCAATAATGGCCAAAAGATCCTCCCCCATGAACTATGACCAAAGGATCTTTGATTTTTTTCAACGCTGTGGTTATTTTTTGAATTGAAGCTCGTCGGGCAGATAAGGGTTTATCTTTGTTAGTTATAACGGAACCTCCCATCTTCACCAAAATCATATTTCTTGTCTGAAATTTAGTTGGTTAAAAAGTAATCAATCTGTATCCTAAAGATTATGGGCGGAAAATATTATTGATAAAATTAGTCATTATCTTTTTGGAAGCATGGTTGAATTTTATATTATAGAATTTTATGACCTTGCTGCAAATATTCATTACTTCTTCAACATTAGAAATAAAGACCTTACTATCCCTTTTTTCTCCTGTAAATGCAACACCTCATACTTTTTTAAGATTGGATCAATTTTATCGTCTTCTACTACTATAATGATCATTCCTCTTGTATAGTATTGTCCTACTAGTGGAGGATCTTCTTTACCTTTTCCCTGAACCTGTTAAAGAGAGATGATTCAGGAATCAATGTGGCTCATAAGTAAACGATTTACTCTACGATCAAACCATCAAAATCTAATTTTGCAGTCCAATACTTGTATTTTGCTCTATCAAAACTTTCGGTTATTGTTTTCAGGTCATTTTTGTTTGTTATACTAATAATACAACCGCCTCCCCCAGCACCAGTAAGCTTACTTCCAAACGTTTTAGAATTTGCAAACTCTACAATATTTTGCAAGTTTTGATTAGAAACACCAATCTCTTCAAGATATGATTGGTTTTCCTTCATTATTCTACCTATGTTAGCCGAATCATTATTTCGTAATGCTTGTTTTGCTTTTTCAATTAGATTAGTTTCTTTTTCGCATAATTTTAAGAACATTTCTGGGTTTGTGTTTTTGAACTCTCTTACTTGGCTTACCATTTTGTCAGTTGAATGAATGGTATCAGAATTTAAAATAACTAATTCAAAGTCTGGCTTTGCATTTATTTTTTCATAATCTTTATCTTTTTGATATTCTATAATTCCACCAAACGTACAAACTGTACAATCTGCACCAGATGTTTGAGGAAATATGGTTCTTTCTGCATCAATGGCTAGTTCCAATATGTCTTCCCTAGGGCGTTCTTCAAACAAACCGGAGATTGATGCCGCACTGGCCACACATGATGATGATGACGAACCTAATCCGACTCCAGGTGGTAACTGAGAATCAATTTTTATTTGGATGCCTCCAGTCCAATCAAATTTGTTGATCATTTTTTTTGCTAAATAAGCAATCGGTTGGATCTCAGGTTTAATTGATTCAATATCAGCATCTGAAGAATAGTTTTGGTTTCCAAATAATGAATCTATAATGATCTTTTTTTCATCTGTTTTTTTTGAGGTTACTGTTATTCTTTTGTCAACTGAGGCTAGAATGGCTTTTACTCCATACACAACAAAATGTTCCCCAAACAAAATTATTTTACCGGGGGCTGATGCTTTAGAGATCAAGTGAACACAATAGATGCATAGCCAACAACTGAGGTTTTATCACCTGAAATGTCGCCTGTAGTACAATACCTTAGTAATTTGCCTTTCGTTGCACCTAACTTCTTACAAGCTACCATTGTACTAGCGATTGCCCCATACCCACAAGCACTTACTTGACGATTTTCAAGAATCTCGTAGAACTCATCTATATCCAAATTCAGAATGGGCTCGATAAGAGCATGATCTTGCTCAAAAGCCACATCATGAGGTTCGTAATGAGTAAAATCAGATGATCCAATTATCATAGCTTGGGTATTTTCACACAACTTTGCAATACCTGCTCCTAATTCCTTTGCCGTTTGTTTGCTTTGATCAATCAAAGATATTGGAAGAATTTTGAAATCTGTAAAAATATTCTGAAGCATTGGGATTTGCACCTCTATGCTATGTTCGCGAGTATGTGAAAAAAAGTCTAATTCCAATTTTTTGAATATCTTAGATAGTTTTTCTGCACTTTCAGACTCTACTTCTACACCACCTAGGGGGGTCTCCCACATGCAATCTTTTACAGAAGCTACACTACTTCCAATCCCCCAATGATTGGGACCAACAATGATGTACATTTTTTTGCCCTCATATGACATTGCATAAAAAGAATTAGATGCTACAGGACCAGAATACATGTATCCTGCATGGGGACAAATTACGCCAATAATCTCACTTGTTTTTTCTGCTGGTGGAAAGGATCCTGGACCGAACGAATGTGAAAAACAACTCTGGATTGACTCTGTTAGTTCATCTTTTCGTGCTGGGTAGAACGCTCCGGCTACTGCCGGTGTTCTAACTTGCATTACTCTAATTCCTCTTCCGTTATCTTTGTTTCAAAATCATCTATTTCATATTTCATTGATTCGTCATCCTTTAATTCTCCTTTTTCTATTAGGATTTGACGAGCCAGTAACCAGTATATAGTAGCAAGAGATTTTCTACCTCTATTATTTGCAGGGATTACAAGATCAATCTTTGAAGTAATGTTATCAGTATTGGAGATACCAACAACAGGTATTCCGGCATTAGTTGCTTCGGTAATGGCTTGGTCATCTACCTGAGGATCTGATATTAGTAGTAACTTGGGTTCGGTATAGTATGGCAAGGATGGGTTTGTCAAAGTACCTGGCATAAACCTACCCAACATTTTTGTTGCTCCTGTCAACTCACAGAATTTTTCAATAGGTGTGTTTGCATATTCTCTGCCAGAACAAACCAAAACCTTATCGATCTCTGTTCTGTTGATAAATTTGGCTGCAGTTATTATTCTTTTTAGCGTAATATCCAAATCGATCATGTACAGACCTTCAGGACTAGCCTTTGTAATGAAGGGTTTCATGTACTTGGTTTTTACTTGAGTACCTACCCTAATCCCGGTAGAAAGAATCTTCTTCTTTATATCCATAGCCTCGCTTTGTTGACTCATAGACGATTTTAAAGTTCCACCATACCGCGTATTAAATCATGCTCTGAAATACGAATTAGTTCATTCAGTTTAGCTATTCGTTCACCACCTACAATCCCTACCTTTAACATCTTTGATTTTGTTGCTATTCCTATGTGTGATATCTGAGAATCAATTGATTCGCCTGATCTATGGGAGGTGATAAGGCGGATATTATTTTGATTTGCTTCGTCTGCAAACTTCATTGCATCATAAAGACTTCCTGCTTGGTTGACTTTGAGAATTGCAGCATTGCATGATTTTAAGGATATTGCTTTTTCCAAGATTTTCTTATTTGTAACGGTCAAATCATCTCCTGTTATGTATGATTCAGGAAATCTTGTGGTAAGTTCGACCATCTCTTTAAATGCTTCTTCATGAACTGGATCTTCTGCATAAATCAACTTGTACTTTTTGATAATGTTGGAAACAAATTCAATCTGTTCCTCTTCTGTATTAGTAAAGCCCGCCCTGTCATAGGCATAGATACTTTTGTTTTCATCCCATTGAGTCGAAGAAGCAAAATCTACACCTAAGGATATGTCTTTTCCAAGAGTAAAACCTAAGTTCTCACAAGCTTTGGCAGATAATTCTAGAGCTTTGTCATTGTCTACCTTTGGCGCCCACCCCCCCTCATCGCCTCTACCGTTAGTAAAGGAGGGATCTTCAGTTTGTAGAATTTTTTTCAATTCTTTATGAACTGCAAAATTGGTTTCAATAGCTTCTCTTATGTTCTTAGCATCTGTTGCACACACCAAAATTTCCTGTATGTCTGGTGTTCCGGGACCTGCATGTGCGCCCCCGCCTAAGATATTACCTAAAGGAAAGGGATATTCTAGCTTAGATTTAGGAGACAGTAATTCAAACAACGGCTTGTTTAATGATTTTGCAGCTGAATCTATCGCTGCAATAGTTATTGCAAATGCTAACGAGCCTCCAACAGCAGAGTAATTCTCACTTTGATCTATTTCCCTTAATATCTCGTGTATTGACTGTAGATCATCAGAATCTTGGTTCAAAAATTTTGAAGAATTTTCATTTAATATTTGCAAGCTTTTTTCTGGACCTCCTTGTGGAAAACCTACAGCTTCGTGTTTCCCTACGCTTGCGCCAGAAGGAGCACAAACTCTTCCCAAAAATTGATTATCTGATTCTATGTCAACTTCTATTGTTTTATTTCCTCTGCTGTTGTAGAGAATCCTTCCTTCTACAGAAGTGATCTTTGGCAAATTATTCTAGTTCAGATTGGACTTCTTGGTTTCTTCTTTGAATTGCTTCGTAGAAAGGCACGACCTGTTGAATAGTTTCAACAGACGTTAAAAGCATTCTTCTGCAGCAATATCTTTTCACACCTAAAGAATCCAGCATCTTGGCTGGGTCGTCACCTGATTTGACTTTGTTTTGATAATCTTCAAACTTGTCAGCAATCAAGTTACCACAAGTAAAACATCTCACTGGAATTAGCATATGATTGCAAATCGCAATTAAGGATTATAAAAACCATGCATGAAAGGTCGTTGCGGGTGTTGCCCAGCCTGGCCAAAGGCGCTAGCTTGAGGGGCTAGTCTCTTAGGAGTTCATGGGTTCAAATCCCATCACCCGCATTTTATCGCTTATCTTTCATAAACGCAACAAAATCCATGCGACTGGACTCTTCCGTTATCACAGCTCTTACATCTTCTAAAAGTGATCTATTGACATCTAATTTTCTTCTGGTTTCTCTGACTACCTTGTCATAAACTGCAAAAGGATACAGATACTGATACAAGTTTTCCATCATATCAAATAATCTTAAAGCGTCATCAAGATTACCTTTTCGTATCTTTTCAAAGACATGTCTCTTTAACTCTCCAATACAATCCAATAATCCTAAGACATATGCTTCATCTGACACCTTTAGGGTAGAAATTGATGGAATTTCTTTATTATCTACGGCTGCCGTCAGTGCATAAGCTTCAACTAGTTCCTGTTCAGAGTTACTAAGATACTTTCGCAAGTCTTCACTTGACCTTTTTGCAAGTTTATTTAACAAAGCGTGTGCTTTCTTTATCTTTTTCTTAGAATTGACTAACTCCTGTTTGTGGATCAGAATAATTGCTTGACTACAAAGCATATTGACTTCTCTGGTTTTTTTCAAGAGATATTCTCGAGAATCTAACTTGGACGATAGATTTTTGGATATTCTATCAAGTGATTTTTTTACATTTTGCATCTTCATAACAGGTAAATTTTAAACTAGAATAAAGCCATTTTCCAAAGCGCTTATTTTGGTTCCGGTTTTTTATTGGTTATGGAAATTACTGTAAAACAAATGATGGAAATCGAAAATAACGGTCATCAAATGGGTTTTTTAAAAAAATTCATGATGGAAAACGCAGGTGCTGCGGCAGTAAAGAGACTCTCTGAGAAATTTGACTTGGCAAACAAGTCCGTAAAAATTTTAGCAGGATTGGGTAATAATGGAGGCGATTCTTTAGTTATGGCACGTCATTTAGCTGGTTATAATGCAAAAGTTTTCTTGTATTTGTTGGGGGATCCTTCAAAACTGAAAACTGACGAAAGCCAATGGAACTGGAGTCTTTTAGAAAAAATGGAGTCAGTCTCTGTTGTTACAGGAGGAGAAATTAATCAAGAGCAAGATTGTGATATTATAGTGGATGGAATTTTGGGGACGGGAATTATAGGGGACATTAGAGAACCTTACTCATCCGCAATTGACTTTATCAATAGTTCAAAGGGATTCAAACTAGCTGTAGATGTTCCTTCTGGAATGAATCCAGATACTGGAGGCACAGCAAACAAAGTTGCCAAAGCTGATATGACAGTAACATTTCATAAGTTGAAAACTGGAATGAGGAATAGGAAGGATCTTTGTGGAGAAATTTTTGTCGAAAAAATAGGTATACCGCCTGAGGCCGAACAGGGAGTACTATGAAAGTACATCAGATTCAGGTAGGCCAAATGCAGAATTTTACCTATGTGGTAGAAGATGAGAATACAAATGAAGCAATAATAATTGATCCTTCTTGGGATTTAGATAAGATAGAAGATACAGTAAATCGAAATAATTTAACCATAAAATACATCATTAACACACATCATCACTTTGATCACACTTTGGGCAATGAAGGGATGAAAAAAATAACCAATGCGCCAATAATCCAACACAAAAATTCAGAGTTGTATCATGACATTTCAGTTGGTGATGGTGACGTAGTTAAATTCGGCGAGTCTGAATTAAAGGTCATACATACTCCAGGTCATTCTAAGGATAGTATTTGTTTGATTGGTGATGGCAAAATCTTTACTGGGGATACTCTATTTGTTGGAAATTGTGGACGAATCGATCTCCCAGGAGGCAGTGCTAAAGAGCTTTATCATAGTTTATTTGACAAAATCTATGATCTAGATGGTAACCTAACCGTATACTCTGGCCATAATTATGGTATGTCGCCTACTACCACAATTGAAAAGGAAAAAAAGACCAACGTTATATTACAAAAAAGAACCGAGAATGAGTTTCTTCAGATGATGGGTCAGTGATTTTTTGGACAATATTAAAATCCATTTTAGAGAAGAACAAGGAAAAAACTTCCTCGATGAAATTCGTAGAGGACATTTTTTATTCTCATTTGTAATATCTTATACTAAAACATGTGAAATTTCAGGAATTACCTTTGCAGGTGCAGATAAGGAATCAATAAAGTACACTCCTCCAGCAGATGCAGAATTTCTTCACTATGGTTTTTGTAAAACTATTAGGGGAATACCCATGACTCCTGACGGTAAACCCTCTCCAGCACTATTGACTAAAACCGCTTTAGATTCTGCTAGCATTCCCCATTTTGTGATAAATGCTGGTAGTGTAGTGCCTCCAAAACTACCGTATTTTTTTACTGGTTTGAGTGAGGGACGGAATATTGAAGACGAGGAGGCCTTAGATAGTGAGTCGTTTGTGCAGGCATTAGATTATGGAAGGATTGTAGGACGTAGTTTAGCTTCAGTGACTGATTGCTTGATAATAGGTGAGAGTATACCAGGTGGAACTACGACTGCACTAGGTGTTTTAAGAGGATTGGGCTATGACGCTAAAGTCAGCTCTAGTATTCCTAACAATCCAGTTGAATTAAAAAAACAGGTCGTAGAAAAAGCTTTGACTCGTCTAGATTCTAAAGATCCCTCTTCAATAGTAACTAAGATGGGAGATCCAATGATTCCCTTTGTTGCAGGAATGTTGAGTACAGCTTCTGAAATAGGCCGTGTGATCTTAGCTGGAGGAACACAGATGGCAGCAGTGGTAGCGCTTGGAAATCATCTAAAATTCAAAGCCGAAAATGTGGCTATATGTACGACATCCTATATAATTAATGATGATAGTGCAAATTTTGTAGAACTTGTCAAACAAATATCTTCAATTCCAGTAATTTCTATTGATCCAAAATTAGATCTTTCTAAGATAGATGGTATAAATGCATTTTCTAAGGGATTTGCAAAGGAGGGTGTTGGTGCAGGAGGGGCCCTTATTGCAGCATCAATAAAGACAGGTATGGACACTAATAATTTCATTAAAAGAATTGAAAAAGAACATGAACGAGTTTCTACTTTACAGTAACTGATTTTGCCAAGTTACGAGGATAATCGGGATCCTCTTCTTTTTCAATTGCTGAATAATATGCCAGTAATTGTATTGGAACAATCTCTAAAAGAGGATAAAGGGATTCCTTCACACTGGGAATTTCAATCCAATAGTCATACACATCACTTTTTTTATCTGAAATACCAATTATCTTAGCACCTCTTGTTTTGATCTCTCTTGCACTTGTGAGGGTATCATTATACGTTGCGTCGTTGGGATTAACTACAATAACGTAAACGTTTGTATCCATTAAAGCCAAGGGGCCATGTTTTAGCTCTCCTCCGGGAATACCTTCGGCATGGATATAGGCTAGTTCTTTTAGCTTTAGTGCAGCTTCGGTAGCTATAGGAAAATGTATTCCTCTCCCTAGGATGTAAATATCAGAAATATCTTTAAGCTCTTTAGAAATATCCTTTATGTTGTTATGATCCTCTAGAATTTTTGAGATGAGGATTGATACCTTGTCAAAATCTATATCTAAGCAGTTTTTACAGAGCTCCTCTGTAATTTTATAAAATATTGCCAATTGAGAGGTAAAGCTTTTCGTGGCAGCAACACCAATCTCAGGTCCACAATTCATTCCAATTGTAATATCTGACTCTCGTACGAGTGAGGAAGTTAAAATATTGACTATTGAAATGACTTTAACATTATTTTTTTTTGCCAAATTTATTGCCTCCAAGACATCTGCACTTTCTCCGCTTTGTGAGACAGCTAGGAGTATAGAATTAGGTTCAATTGAATCTGGCGCAAATTGCAATTCGCTTGAGATAATCGGTTCGATTTTTATCTTGGCATACTTTGAAAAGAGATATTTTGCAATCAGCGCTGCGTTGTAGCTAGTTCCACTTCCTGTTATGTAGATGTTTTTGGCATGTCGTATATAGTCTGCAGCTTTTGTTATGGCTTCATTTGTTAATTTTCCTGATTTTATTATAGAGTCTGGCTGTTCAGAGATTTCTTTCAAAGTAAAATGTGCAAAATCCCCTTTGTATACATCTCCAAACTCTTTTGAAACCTTGGTTATTTGATATTTAATTGGTTTACCTTCAAAATCAAAAATCTGCATTTTGGATTTATCAATGATGACCAAATTTTTGTTTTCGACATAAATTGCTTCATCTGTATGTTCTATAAACCCTAAAACATCACTTGATACAAAGTAGCTCTTTTTTCCCACACCTATTATTAGCGGTTCATGATTTCTTGCGGCAGCGAGTTTTCCATTTTCAAACATTGCAACAAAAGAATAATTTCCCTTTAGTTTTGATACGGTTTTTAACATTGCATCTGCTACATTGTCATCTTCATAGTATTTTTGCAATAAATTTGCAATTATTTCAGTATCTGTTTCACTATCGAATGTAAACCCATCTTTTTTTAAACCGTCTTTAAGCTCATCATAATTCTCAATTATGCCATTATGAACTATAGCTATGGTACCTGAATTACATTTATGGGGATGTGCGTTTACATCTGTAACTTTGCCATGAGTTGCCCATCGTGTGTGTCCAACTCCTGAATTTCCTACTAATTTATCGAGTTGATGTGCTTGGTTAACTTCAGCAACTTTTCCTACCCCTTTTTTGAGGTCTATATTATTTTTTGAACTAGTAGCAACTCCGACACTATCGTAGCCTCGATATTCCATCCGCTTTAGCCCCCTTACCAAAATGGGAGCAGCGTCTTCTAATCCAGAATATCCTATAATTGAACACATACTATAGACTAACTCCTGATTTTCTCTTTTAAGGCGTTCTTATAATTACTCTGAATTTTTAGATTTAACTTGGTTGTCTGCTTTGGCCTCTTCAGGTTCGGGTTTCTCTCCCTCTGCCACTTCTTCCAAGTTTTTTTCCACATTCGGGTTGTCTAAATGATCTTTTAATGTAGATTCTGCAGTAAAATTAATTTCATTTTCTTCTCCTGCTTTAACGGTGTATGACGGTATGTCTACTATTTTATCTCCCACCATTATGTGTCTGTGAATCACTGCCTGTCTTGCTTGATAAGGTGTTTTAAAACCAAGCTTGGATTGTACTATGGTTTGTAGTCTACGAGATAGTAAATCTGTCACTTGTAGGTTAAGAACATCATCCAGAGTTGAACCTTCTTTTACCAAACCTGCTCTGGTAAGTGATTTCATTAAAATTGGTTCTTTCTCCTTTCTTACCTCTTCCCTTAATGCAAGTAGTGCTCTTGCCTGTTTTCTTATTCTTGATAATTCGGTGTGAGCTTTCCATAATTCTCTTTTTGTTTTTAACCCAAAAGTTCCTAATGTTTTCAATTCTTCCATTTTCAAGTCATAATTAAGTGGCCGTTTAGGTCTCCTCCAATTTCTTCGTGGATATTTTGGATCTCCCATCTAATCACCTATTCTTTTTTACCGCCACTTTCTTTCTTTTCTTTTTGTTCTGTTTTCTTATCTTCAGACTTTCCAGATTCTTTTTCCTTGCCTGGAGCACCTGGAGCTGCTGGAGCACCTGGTTGCGCCTTTCCTCCTTTTGCAACCCCTACAGTTCCTCCTTTGCGTCCAGTTGTACGAGTTCGCTGTCCTCGAACTTTCAAACCATAGAAATGCCTTATACCTCTCCAACTGTTGGCAGTTCTTTCTCTTTCAATATCATTGCGTTTAGTAAAGTCCAAGTCGGAAGTTAGGATATGCAAATCATTTCCTGTTTCAATATCTTTTCGTCTATTCAAAAACCATCTTGGAAAATTAGCTGAAAGGGGATCGGAAACTATATCTTCAATTGATTTTACTTGAGACTCTGTTAAATAACCTATGTTTGTATTGGTATCAATTTTAAGGGAATCAAGAAGTGCAACAGCAAAATTATGACCAATTCCTTTGATACTAGCAAGCCCAGCTAATGCTTTTTTTTCACCTTTAATGTCATTACCTACAATCCTTACAATATGTCTATATTCTTCTGATGCCAAGTATTGAAAAATTCGAGATATCCCCGATAAAAACCATGCTGGATAGGCATCTTATCATAATATTATAAATTTAACAAAAATCTATTTAATCTGTTGTCGGAGAGTTTTTCAGATATTTTAGAAAATAGTTTTCAAAACCCACCAAAGTATACTGAGATTCAAGCAGGGGTTCCTGAGGACTATAAAGATATCAAAACATTAAGGGATTTACTATCAATAAACTACAAATTGCTAAGGTCAAAAGACCAACTTCGAAAAAATCTTATAAATTTAATTAAAAATGGAGAATCAAAATACCCAGGCATAATTGGTTTTGAAGAAGACGTGATTCCTTCTTTAGATCGGGCAATATTGTCTGGCCATGACATTTTTCTAGTAGGACAAATTGGTCAAGCTAAAACAAAACTCGTGGAAACAATAGCAAAAACTCTACTTTCTCCAATACCTGTGATAAAGGATAGCTTGACCAACGATTGCCCTTTTGATCTTCCTCAATCATATCTTTTGTCTTTACTTGATGATAATGAACCAGATTTAGAGCAACCAGTTTTTTATATCAGCCCTGAAAGTGAAAAAAAAATTCGGGATTACAAACTTGATACACCCATACAATGGAAGGAAGGAACATCAAGGTATCGATACATTCTTGCAACTCCTGATATCTCTGTGAAAGATCTTGTGGGATATATTGATGCAATTAAAGTTGCCAAAAAAGGTGTTGAAATGTACAAAATTGAATCCTATTCACCTGGTCAATTAATGCAGGCAAAACATGGTATCTTGTGTATTGATGAACTTCCTGTCCTAGACCCAAGAAAACAGGTTGCGTTACTTTCAGTTCTTCAAGAAGGTAGGTTCACTACGGGTTCATACCCCATAATTTTTAAACCACAAACATCTTTTTTTGCTACAGCAAATCCAATTGATTATACACATTCTGGCAAAATAATAGAACCTCTTTATGACAGATTAAAAAGTCACATTCATACTCATTATCCTGCTTCAATTGAAGATGAAATGGCAATAATCTTGCAAGAAATTCAGATACCACAATCAGCTTTCATTCCACTGCCTATTCTTAAATTATTGACACAAATTGTACGAGCTACTAGGAATGATCCACAAATTAACCAAGAAAAGGGAGTCAGCGTAAGGTTGGGCATTCACGGTCTTGAACTGTTGATAGCAGAGGCAGAACGTTGTAGATCAATACCTAAGAATTTGAAACCAGTTCCAAGATTATCTGACTTACACTGTCTCGATCAAGTAGCAAAATTTGAGCTAATGGAACTAGATGATACAATTGAGAATAGAAAAAAGGTTTTCGGTGATATAGTGCAATCGTGTGTTAAAGAGAATGGTCTGAAATATTTGGAAGGAATGGATGAATCTGTACTGAATTCCATCAAGGAAGAATTTAAAGAAAAATCATTTAGTATATCACAAGTTAATTTGTGGTCTAATGGCGAATATTCCTATCAAAAACAGCTGGAATCTTTCCCAAATCTAAAAAAACTGATTGATTCAAAGTATGAAACGATCAAATCAGAACAGGAAGAAGCACAACCTTTGTTTGAAAGTAGGAATATCTCCACTTATAATATCTCAATAGATGAAGTAGATACCGAACTTAGGTCAGTTATAACCGAAATAATTCTAGAGTCTTTGTGTTGGACCCAACCTAAGATACTTGATAAAAGAGAATACAAGTATGTCGCTGCATAATATTAAAAACACAATTTATTTTGGAAGTGAAAATAGAAAAGAGGACCAGAAAGAAAAAGAAAAACTTAGTGAAGAACAAAAACAAAAACTATTTGAAAGTTTAGCAAAACACACTCTAAAAGAAAAGAAACCTGAATTTGATGAATTAGAAGGAATTTTACAAAATTCGTTAAGTGAAGAAGATAACCAAAAATCAGAGCAAGAACAAAACAAGAATTATGAAGAAAGTATGGGGTCCAGGCCTCTTACTACAATATTACAAGATATGGGTTATCTAAAAGAGGATAAAAATTGGTTGACTAGAAAGGGATTTTACGAAATTGGAAAAAAAATTCTAAATGACATAATGAAAGATCTAAGTTCATCAGAAACTGGACTACATGAGACCGTTTATTCTGGAGAGGGCAATGTAACAATCGATAACACAAAAATGTTTGAAAGAGGCAGCGATGTAAAATTACTCAGCGTTCCTAAAACTATTCTAAATTCTGTAAAACGGGTTTCAAAAAATAATCAAAAAATCCAATTTCCTTTGGATATTGAGCCAGAAGACCTAGAACAATACGAAACCCTCGATGATGTTAGGGCTGCTGTAGTGTATTGTATTGATCTTAGCTCTACAATGAAATATTCATTAGGTGAAAAAGGAAAAAGTAGGATTGAGGCAGCAAAAAAGGCTCTTTGGAGTCTATATTTACTAAACAAGAAATTCTTCCCCACCGATTCAATCTATGTTGTTGGGTTTGCTTCAATGGCCTCTTTGGTCAATCCCTACGATATCCCCTACCTAAAAACATACGACGTTAATGATAATTTCCTTCATTATACTAACTACCAAGCGGCTTTTCGTTTGGCAAGAAAAATTTTACACAAAACTACAGCTCAAAACAAACGACTTGTAATGATAACAGATGGACAACCTAGTGCGTGTTTTGTAGAAAACGAAAATCAAAAGAACGAAATTATTTCTGAGAAACCTTACTCTAACTTTTACTCTCCTGATCCACAAATTCTAGACAAAGTTAAGAAAGAAAAAAATCTAAAGCTAGAATCCAGTCCGGGTAGGCTTGTCTATTTGTGTTACAGATACAAAAAGGTGGATCCTAAAATTCAACTAAGGACAATGATGGAAGCAAAAAAATGCAAAAGGGAAGCAATTCAAATTGATTCAGTTGTGATTAGTGATGAACCTGAACTTTTTACTTATATCAAAGATTTTGAAAAGGAATTAAAGGGTAAAACATTTCACATAGAAAACCAAAATATGGATAGAATTTTAGTTAATGACTTTCTTAAGAATACTAAAAGATTTTTATGGTCAAGAAATTCTTGGTAGAATGTATGGCTCATGATCTTAACAAAATTGTGGAATCTATGTTTGACCCCATAATTTCTGGGTTGGTTGCAGAACTTGAAGATGGAGAAAAAAGCGCCAATTATCTTGCTACAAAGATGGATATCACTGAAAATGAGGTTAAAACCAAATTGGATTATCTAATAACATGTGGTTTCATTATATTTGATAGAGATAGAAAAAGTTATTCTGCAGATTCAGTAAAGCTAAATAAATTCATCGAAGAACACAACAATTTTGATTCTACAGTAGACAGTTTAACAAAGATGGACAGTTATCTTAACTAACTCTTCTAATCCGATTCTTAATGGCGTATATGCCTAGCCCTGCCATGCCTATCAAACCCACAATCAAAAGATACATCGACAAGAAAGCAAGAGACTTTTGATTGGCATCGGGTTCTGGACCAATAACACCAATTATTCTACTTTCTTCAGGAATTTTACTTTCTATTATTAGACTGTAAGGACCTTTTGTTCTAATATCGAATTTACCCTCAAACACATCCTTGTTGATTTGCTTGACTTCTATTTGGGTTCCAAATGGATCTAATACTCTTGCTTCCAAAGTGTCTTCCTTAAAATCTAGATATTGAACAGCATAAATTCCCCTTCTGGATTGATCAGGGTCTAACTCCATTTCTATTTCCATTCTTTGTTGGTTTGTGACCGTTCCTTCTTCTTGAACCAGCTCTTCAAATACTATCTGATTTCCATAAAACGATAAAATAATTCCTGCTGCAATTAAACCGCCTACCACAATTAGTACAATGTTGGTTTTTTGCACTATACTACTAACGGAATCCCAGTTAAAACTCAAACGGAAAAGAAAACGTTATGCTTATTTCTATGAGAAAAAGAGATGATCGATTAACATAATTTTGCAATATTATGATTAAACAAATAATTCATTTTAATTTCAAAACTTGAACAAATCATGTATAATGAATTTTTTCTTCTACCATGCAGAAAAATTAGGACTTAAGTTGGTTCAGGATGGATTGTTATTATGGCATTTTTGAATTCAGTTTTTACGCGTTTTTCAATCTGTGAGGTTAGCTCGTGTATTTTCTCAATTGATTCATTTCCGTCAAATGAACAACTTACATCTATCTTTTGCAAATCTCTAAAGTAGAATGCGTCAATTCTACCTACCTTTTTGATTTCATTAAATTCATCTAATATCTTTTTCACTCTATGCTCAGTATCTTTACTATCTGCTTTAGGATTGTTTGGCACACTTACATAAGGCTCAAGGTGGATTGTTACATGATTAGAATCTGTATCATTCTTAATTTTTTGTTCAACTAATTCGGAGATGTTATGAGCATCATGAAGATTTATGGATTGAGCCACCATTACATGCAAACTAACATAGATCTTGTCATTTGTTTTGTATGAACTCACATTGTGTACGCTTTTTACTCCATCAACAGAGTTAGCTAGATCGTATATTTTTGAATCCAAAGGAACCTCCTTCCAGCTAGGTTCAAAATGAATTGTAGGCTCTAAATTTGGTAGTTCATTCTTAATATTTTTCTCCACATCATCACTTACCTCATGAGCTTTCTCAAAACTTGTATCTGCCCTTAGGGATAAAGTAATTTCTGAAAAGATTCTATCGCCAGATCTTCTCATTAAAATTGGACCTACATTGACTACGCCTTCTGTATTTTCCACTATTCTTTCTACCCTCTTGACTAATTTAGGGGATATAATGTCGGTCAGATCAAGTGCTGTTCTGTGAATTAATTTCAAACTTAGAATTGCAAGGACAACTCCTAAAATTAATGCAGAAACAAAATCTCCACTCTCAAATCCGTATGATACCACTAATATTCCGAGAATGGCAATACTTGTTGTACCAAGATCCATAAATGCATGGTAAAAATCAGCTTTTATTGTAGCACCTCCAAACTTTTTTAGAGATTTTCCTAAAAGAAATACTCTGAACACATCAACGCCTATTGTGTAAAGTCCACCAACTATCGCAATTAAGCTTGGAAGTATCTGAGGTTGTGGATCTGCCAATCTTGTGATTGATTCGTATATGAAAAAAATAGCAATTAGGAATATTGCAATTCCCCCAAATAGTCCTCCTAAAGATTCTACCTTTCCATGACCGTAGGTGTGTTCTTCATCGGGTGGTTTTAGGGCTATTTTAGCTGCAATGAGAAGAACGATGGTTACTACACTGTCTAAAAGTGCATGCATGCTGTCTGTTATGAGGCCTAGACTGTTTGCATATAGGCCAAAAAATAACTCCACAACAAATGCAGAGAGAATGGCATAAAGTGAAATTTCTAATACTTTCCCACGATTTTCAAGAATGTTCATTTCGGTATCAATATGATTCCCCTATCATGTCTATAAAGACAATTTGTACGACAAGATTATTTGAAAGAAACTCGAAATCAATGAATAATGCGAGAATTTGTTATAATTTTAATCCTAGTCGTAGCTGGGTCTATTTTAATAACGGATTCTTATGCTTCACATAATCCTAATCTCTTCGTCTCTGCAGAAAATAAGAGATTTGAAAATTATTTTGCTGGCAGTCAAGTGGTAGAAGTTATAGTTAGAGAACCTAACCTAAATGATTTGGATGAGGGAAAAGGAGAACCTGATGTTACCATCAATGGCAAACAATTGAGGATGGTACAAGCAACTGATGGCAATTGGTATGCATACTTTGCCAATATTGATGCCGCTAGGAATGCTGATGAAATTGTTAAAAGTAATGGGGAAGAAGGTCAAGGACTTGACTTTGGTGTATTTTGTTCACGTGATACAGATTCCTCTGTCTTTGGTGTAACATTTTCTGATTCTGATGGATTTGCTGTTCCTGGCAACAGTGGTTTAACTGCATTTACTGATGGAGATTCTAGCTTTGTTAAGTGTACTGGGAACTTAGAAACAAATGATTTGAATAATGTGGTCCGAAGTCCACGCAGCATTAACACCAACTCCAACGTTCCAACAGGACAGATAGGGTTGGATAAAGACGCTTGGCCTGTTATTCAATTGTTTTCATTTGACAGTGTGAATGTAAATTATAATGCGGCTGGAGGTAATCAACAAGTTCGTTTAGATTATGACGAAATCCCTAACATCTCTTTAACTCTTGATAGGGAGTTTTATCCAATAGACTCTGAAGTTTTTGTAACTGTAAATGATTTTCAATTAAACCAAGATCCTACCTCTGAAGATTCTTGGACATTTAGCGTAAGTTCACCTGTTGCTACGTTTTATCAGGCATTTGATAGCTCTGGTACCGCTTCTGCCAACGGTGGAACAGGTTTGACAGATCTAAACTCTAAACTTTCCAATTTAGGATTTGAAAACAACGGTGAATTAGAGATGAAATCAAATTCTATAACAGAGTTTCAGACAAATGATAATCAACCAGACGAGGTTACCGACGGCTCTTCCACTTTTGAAAATGCCATAACATTGGTAGAAGCTGGCCCCAATTCAGGAATCTTTGAGAGTTTTGATGATGGTGATAGATCAACCATAAAGATTTCTTCTAAAGCTAAAAGAGGCCAAACTAGTACACTAAGTTATAATGACAAGTCGTATTCCATTGTAACCGGTACTGCCTCAGCATCAATATCTTTGGATAAACCATCTCTTTCAATAGATTCTGAATCGATTAGGCCTGGAACCAAAATTCCTGTAAAGTTAGTAGACCCAGATCAGAATATCAACTCAGGTGCAGAAGATGACCTTGATGTATTTAGAAGTACAGCAATTATTCCAAGTCTGCAAATAGGTAATCCTGTGACCCTCGAAAAGGCATCAAGCCTGAAATTCATTCTTACCGATGACTTAAAAAAATCAGCTTTAACATCAGTACCTGATACCATATCAGATCGGCTCATAGTAAATGCTTCAGGCCTTGAGGGAGACGATATTGATGGGATTTCCATGAATCTTGGCATATTTTCCTCAGATCTAAAAAAAATACTAGTTGACAGTGACAAAGATACAGAAGACGGAACAAACTGGGTCAATTATGACTTGAGATCATTTGAAAAAGAGTTGGGAATAAGTGATTTTTCTGAAACTACATTTACTTTGTTTTTTGGAGGTTTAGACCTTGCTTCGGTAGAAATCATTGCTGCAGGCTCAATTTCTTCAGCTAGCGGACTGGTACAGATAGATAATTCTAAAATTTCTGAGATAAATTCAGAAGCTGGCAAAGTATTTTTGGTAATTGATTTTGGTTCATCGGATGGAACGATACCGACTGGTTCAGATCCACTTCCAATTGTCTTTGATATCTTTTCTTTTGGAGAAAAGAATGATTCTCAAGTTAATAATGCAATATATCGTTTGGAGCTTGAAGAAAGCTCGTCAAATTCTGAAACATTTGTAGGTACTATGGAATATTCTGTAACTAATCAGCTGAATCAATTCGATGCTGGTTTTATCCAGAACTTGAGAACAATAGATGATGAGATAAAATTTTTGGTAAATGATAGATTGATAGATGAAAGAGGTGTATCGATCTCTTATTCTGATCTAGCTGAAGTTGGAGTAACCGTAACACAATCAACTAAATCAGAGATCCTGACTCACTCTGGAATGATATCTGTTGATTCTACATCTTATAGATTTGGACAACCAGTAACAATAACTTTGAAAGATCCTGATTTGAATTTAGATGATGATGCTAGAGACATTTACAATGTTATTAACGATCCTAACTCTCAAAATGTGGATACAGTAGGAAAAAACGGAGAAATTCTTTTGGAAGTATTGATCAAAGATGTTAGATACAAACGTTGTACTATAAACGGTGTAACACACGGAGGTCTTGCAAGTACGGGCTTTTCCTTTGTTGAAACCGGAATTAACACTGGCATTTTTGAAGGTGTATTCAAAATGCCAACAAGGATTTGTAACGAGGATGGAAATGAACTAATCTCTACAGCTGGAGGAAGAATTGATGCCAGATATCATGATTTTAGAGATGCTTCTGGTGAGGAAAATATTTTTACATTGTCAAAGGCGAATGATTCTTTCCAATTCGTGCCTCCTACTCTGAGTCAGACAAAATTAGTAAAACCAACTGCGGGTAATGAAAAACAACTCGTGCTTACCGGTTCTGTAAAAAATCCCATGGTTGGTTCAATTCTAATTGGTGAGGTAACTACACCTGATAGATCCTCTCAATCCTTTGAACTTTCTATAACAGATTCTGGAAATTATAGGGGTCTATTTACAATTGATGACAATTCTCCAGTGGGAACATATGTTTTGAAATTACGTTATGAAGGAGCTGAAATAGGCCAAGCATCGTTTAAAGTCGTTAGACCCGACTTGCCACCTTGGATAAAAAATGAAGCTAAAGGATGGTCTATGGATAATGTAGCAGATAATAATTTTGCAGAAGTCATAAAATTTTTGATTCAAGAAGATTTCATTGACGGTGGTCAAAAAATGATTCTTGAAGAAAAGATTCCATCCTGGCTTAAAAATACCGTCCAGTGGTGGACTGAAGGTCAGATCTCTGATGAAGATATTTTGAGTTCTATTGAATACTTGGTCAAAAAAGGCATAATTAGAGTATAAACAAAGTCAATTTTTCTTTCATTGAATACATAAATACTCTCAATTTCTGATACATTCAGCATATGAGGTCGTCAGGACGGATAGCAGTGGCATTTCTATTGGTTACAATATTATCATATGGTTTTTCTGGTGTTTCATTTGCTCAAAATCCATGTCCTGAAGGCGAAGTAATGGTAGCGGGAAATTGTGAACCAGCAATTGATGAAGAAGAAGAGATTTCAGACTTTACTCTTACCACTGATTCCAAGTTGTATTCTCAAGGCAATACCGTAAAGATTAGTGGTTCTGTAAAAGAAGTTGAAGAAGGTACTGCAGTTGGTTTCAAGATAACTGATCCTGATGGAAATATAGTAGCAATAGGACAATTAACTCCAAAATCAGATGGAACATTCAGTACTCAAGTATTAGCTGAAGGCCCATTGTGGAAACCAGCAGGAAATTATAAAATTAAAGCAAATTATGGCGGCTTGCAAGCAAATACTGTTTTTGAATTTGCTGGAGGATCCGGTATAACACCTCCTTCAGAAACAAAAGAGTGTGATGAAGGTGAAATTCTCAAAGGTGGAGAGTGTGTTCCAGAGATAATTGAGTGTCCTACAGGACAAATTTTGGTAAATGGCAAATGTGTTGATGAAGAACCTAAACCTCAATGTGGGCCAAATCAGGATTTAATTAATGGTCAATGTATTGATAAAGAACCTCCGCCCCCACCTCCACCAGAATGTGAGCCTGGAGAGATTCTTGTTGATGGAGAATGTGTGGTTGAAGAACCTCCCATAGAATGTGGTGAGGGAACGGAACTTGTTGATGGTCAATGTGTCCCAGTATCTGAGCCTGAACAAACTGGAGGTGGTGGTTGTCTGATTGCAACTGCAGCCTTTGGAAGTGAACTTGCACCACAGGTACAGTTCTTGAGAGAGGTGAGAGACAACACTGTAATGAGCACAACTGCTGGAGCTTCATTCATGATAGGATTCAACGAACTTTACTATTCCTTCTCGCCAACAATAGCTGATTGGGAAAGACAAAATCCAATATTCAAAGAAGGAGTTAGAGCATTTATCACTCCAATGATATCCACACTATCTATAATGCAGCATGCAGATGGTGGTTCTGATGCAGAAGTTCTGGGACTAGGTATCAGCATAATAATGCTAAATCTTGGAATCTATCTTGTCGGCCCAACTATAATTGGATTCAAGGTACACAAGTATCTAAAGTCAAAAAGAACTCAATAGAGTTTATCACCCTTAAGTTATTATACCTAGAAAAACGTCCCTCATTAAATGCATGTTGAATATGAGGAGTTTGAGTCAGTCGAAGATATCTTCTTGTACATGGCCTCAGCTGCTCCTCCCATGAAAAATACCATGCCTGTTAATTCCTACAAGGGATATGTTATGTCTTTTGTTCCCTTGAGTCCTGCTACAGGTGATGTTTATCTAATGATTTATGCCAAGGGTTCATTGGATCCTGGAATATACGAATTTGACGTTTCAACAAAAACCTACAAGAAAGTTGAAACTATAGAAAGAGCAGATAAAAATTATTTTATTTCTCTTACTCCAAAACGAAATACAATTGCAGATGCGGCAATTGAAAAGATATAGTCTTATCTATAGTTTTTTAGTTTCTATCTTTGGGGCACTTGTTGATCTACTACGTGCGTATTTTTCAATAATCTCATCTGGGGTTCTACCATTAAACAAGTCCTTGCATAAACCACGCAAGTATCTCATAATGGCCCAAGTTCCTGCCTTGATTATGCCATACATGAAGATTTTCATGGGAGGACCATATGTTTTGTTTCGTAATATTATTGGTATAATATCATTAATTACCCTTAGATTATTTTCCCAGCATTTCCAAAAGAGGGTAAACTGTGCTTCATTCAAATTACCAAAATGCATTGAATTCTTCTCATTGAAATCTTGGTAAAGTAATGGTGCCACTAAACCACGGAAGTCCATTTGCCTAAAGTCTTCCATCATATCTATTGTATATTGAACCTCATCGGGTGTTTCATCAGGCCAGCCGATTATAATGGTAGCTGCAGGGAACCAATGATTTTCATTTAGTATCTTTGCACCTTCTCTTACTACGCTTCCCCATTCATCTGGTGAAAATGGTTTTGTTTTTACACCAAGATGCTTTTTGACCATTTTGGGAGCAACTGTTTCAATACCTAGGTTTGTAGCTAACCATCTTCCACTTTTGTGTTGGTTGTTTATTGAAGAAATCTCATACATTAACTCTGGATCAGACGCCACTGCAGAAAATGTCATGTGAGTGGTGCCAACAAAGTTTGCCCCTAATCCTTTTAGACCTCTCCATAATTCAGTAATGGCATCTCTGTTTGGTCTGAACTCCTTATTGTCGCATCCATAAAGAAGCATCTCATCAGAGTGAAGCCAGATTGAATCAAAACCATAGTCCAGATTTATCTTTGCTTCGTGTTGAAGTCTTTCAAGGGGGAGATCTTTTTTGGATCTTTTATTAACATCACAAAAGTCACAACCTCTTCCACAACCCCTCATTGCTTCTATAAGTGAATTAACTGTGGGGCCTTCGATTGTTGGTATGTTTTGGATATTTTTTACAAAGCAATGCATTAGCTCTGGTGCATCACCTCTTTCCAAATCCTTGAAAAGATCTAGTGCAAGCTCGTCTGCTTCACCTACAACAACTGTATCTAAACCGTGAATCTTCATTCTGTCTGATTTTGCCAGCTCCCATGCCCCATTTCCGCCAACTACAACATGAAAGTCATATTTTTTCTTTAACTGGATAATTTTTGCGCACATTCTCTTAAACTTCATTGCTACATACGATAGCTTTTCAGGTGACATGGTTGTGGTGACTGGGGCCATGCCCAGAGGATCCATCACGTTGATTCCCACCACTTTAGTATCTGGCCCAACGGATTTGTCTAAATGGTCCGGATTTGCTACAAAAACTTCATCTCTATTGTAACCCTGTAAAAGGGCACTTTCTACTCTTCTTAGTCCAACTTGGGCTACTCTAGCTTCGCCTGTCTTTTGGTTGGTTTCAACCGGAGGGCAAAAAACTTTGTCAAAAACCCATTCTGGTAAGACCTCATAAGGGCCGCAAGCAATAAAACCATAGAGAAAATTACCTCTATAATTAGTCATCAAACTGCGATCCGCAGTAAGGACTATTCTTTTACCTGCCAATATCAACAAGCTTCCTCGCAGTATGATATATATCATTTACGAGATTTTGAAGAAATAACATCCTAGACTACTTTCGCGTTCTTCTATTTGCTATGTTAGCTGCTATTGCCCCTGCAGCAATGCCATTATCCACATTTACAACCGAGATGCCCATTGAGCAACTTTGCAGCATTGATGCCAATGCAGCTATTCCGTCCTTTCCATAACCATAACCTACGGATGTGGGTACTCCTATAACTGGAATATCGGTCATTGATGATACAAGAGAGGCTAAAGCACCCTCCATGCCTGCAACTACTATTATGACATCTATATCATTTGAAATAAACTCCTTCAAAGTAGGAAAAACTCTGTGTATTCCAGCAATGCCAACATCATAACTAACTACACATTTACAATTCATGGATTCACTCATCAAACGTGCTTCTTCGGCAACTCCGATATCTGATGTTCCAGCAGTGATTATGCCTATTTTACCATTTTCATTCCTAATCGGTTTCTTGTAAATTAAAATTGAACTACAATTCTTGCCAGTCTTTACCTTATAGTTTAACTTTTCAACAAATTTTATGATTTTATTTAGATCATTTTTCTGTATCCTGGATACAACTATGTTGTTTGATTTTTTCATGATGCTTTTTATGATTTTTTTGATCTCATCTATAGTTTTTGTTTCAGCAAATACTACTTCAGGTATTCCCTTTCGTCGTTTTCTTCCAACATCTATCTTGGCAAAATCTTCAATTTTTTCTATGGAATAAAGGGAAAGTAACTTTTGAGCCTTCTTTAACGAAATTTTTCCCGTTTGCAGTGATTTTAATATTTCGTGAAGTTCCAAATTTTTCGTTAAGACTTTATCATATATCTAGCTCTGAAACTGCATTTTTTACACTTTCAATTCCTTTTTCAAAGAGAGAGCGTTCTTCTTCATTCAAATCTAATTCGATGATCTTTTCTACTCCGTTTTTTCCAATAACCGCCGGTACTCCTATTGTAACATTTGACGTTCCATATTCACCATCAAGATAAGTAGCCACTGGGATAATCTGTTTTCTATCTCTTACAACTGACTCTAAAATAGAAGAAATAGCATTTCCTGGAGCATGAACAGTTGCGCCCTTTAACTCAATAACTTTAGCTGCAACCTCTTTGGTACTTTTTATGATGCGTTGCAATTCGTCTTTTGGTACAAGTTCAGGTAAGGGTGTTCCTGAAATAGATGAAAATCTTGCAAGGGGCAACATGTTTTCTCCATGTTCACCAATAACCATCGCCCTAATGGAATCACGGGAATAACCAGTAAATTCGTGGATGAATTGCTTGAATCTTGATAGGTCTAACATGCCCCCCATTCCGAACACTCTATTTCTTTCAAAACCAGACACTTTGTAGGAAATGTATGCCATAGGATCCAAAGGGTTGGTTACTGGAATCAGCATTGAATCTGGGGAATATTTTTTGACATTCTCAATAACACTCTTGATGATTCCAGCATTCTTCTTTAAAAGGTCCATTCTAGTCATCCCAGGTTTCCTTCCAGAACCGGCAACTACAACTACCATATCGGAGCCTTTCATATCCTCGTAATTATTGGACCCAACTATGTCAACGTCTATTCCCTGTTCTGAAAGCATATGGTTGATATCCATTGCCTCTCCCTGAGGTAAACCCTCAATTATGTCGAGTAACAAAATTTTACTATCTAATTCCTTGAGGGCTGAAAATAATGCCGCATCTCCCCCTACCTTACCAGCACCAATAATAGTAATCATGCAACGCAGTCATAATTGTCATTAATTAAATCTAATGAAAAAATAACCACAGACAGAATTTATATGCATTTTTTATTGTTTCAAACTTGTGGTAATTGTAATTGATTGTCAGGTGGCTGGAATTTCTGGAGATATGCTATTATCATCACTAGTGGGATTTGGTGCAGACAAAGATAGGGTAATTGAAGGCGTCAAATTATCTGAGTCTTTCTTAACAGAATCTAAAATAGAAGATATTGACTTTAGAAAAGTAAAAAAGAGTGGTATAGAAGCTACTCAGCTTTTTTTGAAAGTAAACGAAAATGTAGACGAAAGAAAGGCTGTAGAAATTAAGAATTGCATAGAAAAAATGTGCGACTCTCTGAAACTGTCTGATAACGCAACAAAGTTTGCGCTAACTTCGATTGAAAATTTAATGGAGGCCGAATCAAAAATCCATGGAGAATCACTAGAATCAATTCATTTCCATGAGGCAGCAAGTATAGATACAGTAATTGATATTGTTGGATGCGCAATTGCCCTAGAGGATCTTTCGTTTTTTGACCAGAAAATAATAACCACTCCAGTTTCTGTAGGAGGAGGAACCATAAGTTTTTCTCATGGGACAACCTCAAATCCAGCCAGTGCTATTCTTGAGATATTGAAAAAAACTAACATAAAGATTTGCGGAGGCCCAGTTTCTGATGAACTTACAACTCCAACTGGAGCTAGCATGCTTGTTTCACTCACAAATACTTGTCAAGAATTTTATCCAAAATTTAAGCTTGATGAAATATCGTATGGTGCTGGCTCAAAAAATTTTAACGAATTTGCCAACGTGCTAAAGATAGTCAAAGGAACTGAAGAATCCACCTTTCATTCAGATAATGTTACTGTCTTAGAAACCAATCTTGATGATGTTTCATCTGAGATCATCGGAAGTCTGTTTGAAAAATTAATGGATGCAGGAGCGCTTGATGTTTCGGCCTATTCTGGCTTTACCAAAAAAAATAGACCCAATATTCTAGTTTCAGTAATCTGTAAACCAGATGATATGAATACACTGCTAGACATACTAGTTTCTGAGACTAGAACGCTAGGAGTCAGAATACACTCTACTCATCGTAGGTTGGTGTCTAGAGAAGCAGATTCTGTACGAATTGTTATCAAAGGAAAAGAGTTTGAGGTCAATCTTAAAAAATTTCAAATTTCAGATAATTGGCATTATAAAATTGAATTCGATGATTTAAAGAAAATTTCTTCAGCCTTGAACATTCCTATAAGAGATACAGAAGAATTAATCAGGAAGAAAATCGATAAAACTTAACACTATGAACAAATTATCAGAACTTTTGAAATGGTTTGAAAATAAGGATAGTGCGCTAATAGCACTGTCTGGTGGTGTTGACAGTGCACTTGTAGCATATGCCGCACATAAAGTTCTAGGCAACACAGCTATTGCGGTAACCGCAGATTATAAGACACTTTCAAGAGAAGAGCTTGATACTTCTAAACGAATTTGTGGAGATATTGGGATTAAACAAATTATGATAGATTATAACGAATTAGAAAATGAAGATTTTGTAAGGAATGACTCTAAGAGATGTTACCACTGTAGAATAGAGTTAGGAGATCATTTGAAAACGGTTGGTAAACGAATCGGAACTAGTCTGATAGTGGACGGTACTAACCTAGATGATCTAGGTGACTATAGACCTGGGATATCAGCACTAAGGGAAAATGGAATCCGTAGTCCTTTAGTAGAAACTCGTTTTAAAAAACAACAAATTCGTAAGATAGCTAAAAAGATAGGATTATTCGTTTATGACAAGCCCTCGAATTCATGTCTTGCTTCTCGTATTCCATGGGGCCAAAAAGTTACTGCTGAAAAATTAGTCAGAATAGAGCTTGCTGAAAAACTAGTTAAACAGATTTCAGACATTTCCTTGGTAAGGGTCAGGGATTTGGAAGGAACGGCCAAAATAGAAGTAGCTCAATCTCAAGTTTCATCTATTAATAATTCTGAATTTTTGAAAAAAATAAAGTCAAAACTATTGTTAATGGGTTTTAAAGACGTCAAGATCGATCCTGCTGGATATCGCCCTGGAAAGATAAATGTGGTAACAAAATGATTTATCTCGATAATGCTGCATCTACTAAACTTCATAGTGAAGTAATTAACGATATGATGCCATTTTTAAAAGAACTATATGGTAATCCATCATCAATTCATAGATTTGGACGCATTGCAAACAAAGCTGTACAAAAATCACGAAGACAAGTAGCTGCCCTAATTAATGCTAATCCTTCTAAAATATTCTTCACATCTGGCGGAACAGAATCAAATAATACAGCTATCTTGGGATTTGCCAGGAGTCACAGAAATGGAAATATAATTACATCGAAGATTGAACATGATGCTGTATTAGAACCTTGTAAATACCTAGAAAAATTGGGATATTCTGTAAAATACATTCCTGTAGACAAGTTCGGGTTGGTTGATCTGGCCGAACTTGAACGGGAGGCAGATTCAAATTCACTTGTTAGTATCATGTTTGCCAATAACGAAGTTGGTACTATTCAACCGATAGATAAAATCTCAAAGATTTGTAAAGAAAAAGGAGCATTGTTTCACAGCGATGCTGTTCAGGCCATCGGCAAAGTTCCAATTGATTTAAAACAACTAGATATTGATTTTCTTTCAATCTCCTCTCATAAAATTAATGGCCCAAAAGGAATAGGAGCACTTTATGTGAGAGAAATCGAGGTTTTAGATCCTTTGGTATTTGGCGGTGGTCAAGAGAATGGAATGCGTTCTGGTACGGAAAATGTTGCAAATATAGTGGGTTTTGGAAAAGCCTGTGAACTGGCTAAACAAAATTTGAGTCAAAATATATCCTGTTTGAGAAACTTGAGAGATATTTTGACATCAAAAGTAATAGAAAATATTTCTAATTCACGTCTTAATGGTCATCCTGAACAGCGATTGCCAAATAATGCCCATTTTACTTTTCTTGGTATTAATGGAGAAGATCTAATTATAAAGCTAGACGAAAATGAAATTGCGGCATCAACTGGTTCTGCATGTTCTGTTAGAACACAAAAAGCATCACATGTATTACAATCTATGGGATTTACTCACGAAGAGATTACTGGTTCATTAAGATTATCTATTGGAATTGATAACAGTGAAGATGAAATACTCACAACTTTGGATACTTTAGCATCAGTTGTGTCTGAATTAAGGAGCGTGTCTCCTTACAAGGAGAAGTACCAATTTTTGTCTAAAGAAACTTAGACCTTCAAAAACTGACTCTTCTTTGACAATATAATAATTGTTGATATAGTAATTCCTAATATCAGTAATGCGATTGCACCAAATTCTGGAATTACAAAGGTGCCAATTATCTCAATATCAGAATCCCCCTCCTCAAATTGAATTTTTATTATTCTAGAATCATCTTCGGTCTTTACTTCTTGATAGGGGACTTCCAACCCATCAATTAAAACAATAAAAGTGTCATCCGTTCCATCCTGTTTTTTTGCATCAATATACTCACGTGGTAAGGAAAGTGTTATTGATCCTTCGTCGCTGTTTTCAACAATCACAATTAATGCAAAAATATCTGGATCAACTAACATGTTCTTTACTGTGCCTCCCTTTATTGTATATTCTACATCAAAGGTTCCAGCACTTCCTGCATCGACTTCAAAACTATCTGTTGTTTCTGGCTCATCCTTTATGGTAGAAAATGTAAATGAGGTCTCAGCTATATTTGCAGTTCCATAACTAGCTCTGACAACATATTCGCCATCTGTTCTCCATTGTGGCCTCTCCGCTATAATTGACTGAGAAAATGTACCATCTTGCGCGACGTCAATTTGTCTTACCTCAATTAAATTCTCTGTTGCGTTTCCCTGGTGAAATATCTGAATTAGAATTGGAGTTTCTCCTATTACTGTACTTACTTTTCCTGATATGACAATAGTTTCCCCTTCTTCGTATGATTGATCAGGAGTTTCAACTGTGATTAAAGCTTCTTGGGCCATGACCACATTCGGAAAGATTAGTGTAAGACTCAAAATGAAAAGAAAAACAAAAAGTTTCACATATTGAATCTTTATCAATTCTATATTTCCTTTACTATTGAAATAAAAATGAAAAAATGAAGATGTTTTAGTCCTAGAGTCTTGGCATCAAGCTTAGTCTTGATCTTGCAGATACTGCAATTATCGAGATAACTGCTACTGCCAAAATCAAGGCTGCAATTGCACCAAATTCTGGAATTACAAAGGTACCGATGATCTCAATCGTTTCAGTTCCTGCTGGGAAGTTAACTGTAACTTTGTTGCCATTTATCTCCGCATCTCTCCACTCCTGACCATCAACTAGAACCATAAAGATTCCACTGATTATCTTAGTGGATGGATTCAAAGTTAATGTTCCTTCTTGTGTAGAGGATATAGTTACAAGGATAGACTTGTCACTCGTGTTTATGCTTGCACCGGTTACGCTTCCTCCTTCGATTACGAATGGAACACAATGTCCGTTTGCGTTTAATTCGCCTGGATTACATTTTGACGGTGTTGGTGTAGTTGAAGGTAATCCGCCACTCAGGTCCACGCGAACTTTGTTACTCTTGTCTGTAGTTCCATACTGAACTTTGATTGTGTAGGTACCGTCGTATTTCCAAAGACTGCCACCTGTGTTTAGCGTGGTTGAAAATTTGCCGTCATTTCCAACAGTTATCTGATCAATTGTGATAATGTTGTTTTTGGGACTTACAACTGAAAGAGTTACCGGAAATCCAGAAGCAACATTTGCAACCCTTCCATTTACCATGATGATATCACCTTGGCTGTAGGAAGAATGATCAGTTGTTACTGATATTGGCAACTCACTCATTAATCTCTCACTGGCTTTTGTTTTTGCGGACTCGTCCACGCAATCTGGACAAGCCTCTTGTTGCGCAAAAGCTGCGGAGACTGTCAAAGTCCCGACCGCGGTCAAAACGGCAAATAGGACGTACGACGTACGGATGTTCATCTTGAAAGCCGTTATAATCGTCTCTATTTATGTATATTTAAAAAAGGAAAAAAAGTTGTAGATCTAGTATCTTGGCATCAAGCTTAGTCTTGATCTTGCAGATACTGCAATTATCGAGATAACTGCTACTGCCAAAATCAAGGCTGCAATTGCACCAAATTCTGGGATTACAAAGGTACCGATTATTTCAATCTCTTCTGCGCCTGGCGGGAACATGATTGTCAGGGTTCTGTCTTTAGAGGTCTTTGTTTCATCAAAGTCCACCTCTTCGCCATCTACTAGTACAAAGAAGGTATCATCTTGATCTCCGATCTTCGCATCAATTAGTGCTCTGGGGAGGGTTATTGTCAGTGTACCAAAATCGGTTCCCTCAAGTCCAATAATCAAGGAATTTGCATCGACATCAGGTGTTACACTAACTAATTTTGCACCAGAAATTTTGTAATTTACCATAAAGTCAGTTCCTTCAACTGCTACGGTGGTTCCTGATGGTTTAGGTGTTTCACCTGTTGATCCGCTAAATTCAAACATTGTTTGAGCCGTGCGGGCCTGTGTTCCATACTGTACTTCAACAGTGTATGTGCCCTGTGATTTCCACAGTCCTCCGCCTGCAACTACGTCAGTGCTAAACTTTCTATCAGCACCTACATCAAGTTGATCTATAACTACAACATTCCCATTTGCAGCTATTACCTTGAGAGCTACGGGCGTTCCAGAGATGAGATCTTGTACTTCACCGCTTATCATGATTGTATCCCCATCTTTGTAAGATGTCTTATCAGTAGTTACGGCGATCGGTCCCATTGTCTGTCCAAAAGCTGGTGTTAGCCCTATACTTGCAACTAGTATTGCAAATAAAGTGAACACCTTAAGATGAGTACTCATCGCAGTTACGGCCGAATTTATCCTATTTAAGGTTATGAAAAATAATGTTGACTAATTGGAAAAAATACCAGAATTTTTAACAAAATTTCTAATTAAATATATATTAACCTCATGTTAAAATTTCGATAGTTTGTTCGTAGTATTTTTACTTACAGCTAATGCTTTTGATGGAGGTATGAATCATGGTTTCTAAGAAAAACCAGATTCTGGTTCCAGATCATGTTTACGTCCCAAAACATGAAATTATGACAAAAAAAGAAGCTGAAGAAGTATTAAAGAAATTTAATTGCAAAGCTACGGAACTACCACTAATCCTTGTCACTGATCCGGCTATAGTGGGACTTGGAGTAAAACCTGGCGATATGATCAAAGTGACACGAAAAAGCCCTACTGCAGGAGAAGCAAGCTACTATAGATATGTGGTGGAGATCTAAATGGCAGATCCTTCAAATAAACGATGGCCGGTAATTCAGGATATCCTACGTAGGGAGGGTATAGCAAGACAACATCTTAATTCATTTGATGAATACCTTGAAAGAGGATTACAAAGTATAATCAATGAAGTCGCACAGATTGAAATTGAGAATGCTGAATATCCATACAAAATCCAACTAGGAAAAGTAAAACTTCAACAACCAAGAATGATGGAACTTGATGGTTCTATCACTCACATTACACCAGCTGAGGCACGGCTAAGAAATGTATCTTATTCTGCACCAGTCATGATGGAAGCAAGTGTAGTAGAAGATGGAAAAATTTTAGAATCGAGATTTGTTCACGTTGGGGACATACCTGTAATGGTTAAATCTAATGCATGTATATTGCACAATTTTTCAACTCAAAAATTAGTTGAACATGGTGAAGATCCAAATGATCCTGGCGGATACTTTATCATTAATGGATCAGAAAGAGTAATCGTAGGGCTAGAGGATCTATCGTATAATAAAATAATTGTCGACATTGAAACTGTCGGCGGTAACCCAGTTTACAAAGCCAAAGTTTATTCTTCGATCGTTGGATACAGAGCTAAACTTGAGCTGGTAATGAAAAACGACGG